>Ga0180302_10000174_pt1 | contig 27166 bp, 22 predicted proteins | sample GuaBasSediGuay17_FD_121794 | JGI IMG/M metagenome (GOLD analysis project Ga0180302, IMG submission 121794) | Subseafloor sediment microbial communities from Guaymas Basin, Gulf of California, Mexico - Guay17, Core 4571-4, 12-15 cm | ecosystem: Environmental > Aquatic > Marine > Hydrothermal... | reverse complement strand
TGGCTTTTTAAGTAATTATACTTAGCTATTCTATTGATCCAGTCATATGGATTTTCATTACTAGTATTGAAGAAGTTTGCATCTAGGTAATATCCATTAGTATCATCGTACAGCGCTACAAAATTCTCCCATAAGTAATAATCTCCTAAATCTGCATATGCTCTAACACCATTGATAAATACCTTTAAACCTTTGGAATGAGCGTATTTTGCTAATTCCTCAAGAGCATGACTAAATAATTAAAGATAATAATTATCAGGATCTACAGTTCCAAAATATGAAGGATCACATTCATTAAAGAAATCGCCATCTACAATACCAACATATTTATTAATTAGACCTTTAATATAATCAACCCATGCAGATACATCTTGGCCCCCTACTACAACCGTGACATTGAATGAGGATCCTAGCCCTATCGGTATATCTCCATCGTGAAGATATGCATAGACCTCTACATTTCTTCGCCTTAGCTCATTAACTACGTCATATTAATAATTCAATATCTCATCAGCGCCACCAAATACCAAAATATCGAATCTTAAATCAAGTACATTAGAAGTGTTAAGCCATCCATAATAGAAAATAGTGATTTTAAAGTTACTAACTCCTGAAACATAGGTTGATTGAAGAGCTGAATTTTCGGGTTTCATAATAACTATTAGATTTAAAAATAATAAAATGGTAAGGATGGTAAAATTACTTTATATCTCAACATGCCTGATCTATAGGGTAGAATAATTCAAAATACAAATAGATTCTTCTGTTTAGAGGCTTGCTAGTAATTTATTCAGTTTCATGACTTTAGCTATCTGGTATTGAGAATAGATGCTATATTTAAGAAATTCATTGATTCTTAATTTATTAGAATAGTATGGCGCCGGGGGCGGGATTTGAACCCGCGCGGGTGCGAACACCCACCGGCTCTCAAGGCCGGCCCCTTAGTCCGCTCGGGCACCCCGGCGCCGTAATTAAAATTTGTTTAAGGGAGGTAAAAACATTAAATGTCTTATCTCATTAGCTCTATTTCTATATATACATCTTCCGGTACTCTTACTCTCATTATTTGTCTCATAACTCTTTCATTTGCTGCTATATCTATTATCCTTTTATGAATTCTCATCTCCCACTTTTCATATACTTTAGTTCCTTCACCATGAGTTGGTCTTAAAATAGGTATTACTAATCTCTTTGTAGGAAGTGGAACTGGGCCTGAAATTTCAACGCCTGCTCTCTTAGCTATGTCCACAATCTGGTTTACTACATAGTTCAGCTTCTCTACATCAGTGCTCCAAAGCCTTATTCTGACTTTAGATGCCATAGTTTAGCAGCCTTAGTTACTTACTGCTCTCAGATCTTAACAACTTTATTACTTCTCTCTGAGCTGTACTTTAGCTGGTTTATGCTCTATTACTACCCCTATACCTACTGTCTTGCCCATATCTCTCATTGCAAATCTGCCTAGCTGTGGGAATTCGCTGAACTTCTCTATTACCATAGGCTTTATAGGCTTGAATCTCACTATAGCTATGTCACCCATCTTTATGAATTGTGGGTTCTTTTCCACTATACGGCCAGTTCTTGGATCTACCTTACCAATTATCTCTGTAATTCTACATGCTATGCTTGCTGTGTGTGCATGAACTACTGGTGTATAGCCTACAGCTATAGCTGTTGGGTGCCATATTATCATAACTCTAGCTACAAACTCATTAACAACTGTTGGTGGGTTAGTGACATGTCCAGCAACATCACCACGCCTAATTTCTGTTCTTGAAATACCTCTGACATTGAAGCCTATATTATCTCCAGGTACTGCCTTCTCTATTCTAACATGGTGCATTTCTATTGATCGTACTTCACCAACTCTGCCTGGAGGCATGAATACTACTTTATCTCCAACCTTCAAAACTCCAGTCTCTACTCTACCTACAGGTACTGTACCTACACCAGATATGGAGAATACTTCTGATATTGGTATTCTTAGTGGTTTATCTATTGGTTTAGGAGGCTCTTCAAATCTATCAAGAGCCTCTACAAGTGTAGGTCCTTTCCACCAAGGCATATTTGAACTTGATTCGATGATATTATCACCAGTCCAACCAGAGACTGGTACGAACTGGACCTTTTCCATTCTATACCCTAGAGTTTTCATGAACTTGGTAATGATGCTGACTATTTCTTTGAATCTCTTCTCGCTCCATGGTGGATCTGTTATGTCCATTTTGCTAATTGCCACCACCACTTGATCTATGCCCATGGTTTTAGCTAATACTATATGCTCTCTAGTCTGGCCTTCAGGACTCATGCCAGCTTCAAATTCACCTTTCTTAGCAGAGACTACTAATAGAGCTGCATCTGCTTGACTTGCTCCAGTTATCATGTTCTTGACAAAGTCTCTATGGCCTGGTGCATCTATTATTGTAAAGTAGTATCTTTTAGTCTCGAACTTGACATAAGATAATGCTATAGTTAGGCCTCTTTCTCTTTCCTCCTTGAATCTATCAAGTATCCAAGCAAATTTTTCAGCTTCCTTACCTAATTTCTTTGCTGCTTCCTCAATTTCTTTTAGTGTTTTTTGATCTACAGCGCCTAGTTTATAGAGCATGTGACCTACTAATGTGCTTTTACCATGATCTACGTGACCTATTACTACTAGATTTAGATGTGGCTTAGTACTGCTCATGCCTCTACCCTCTCCATCTCCAAGCTGTGCAAATAGCCTCTTTACCCTTAAAAGTATTTATCAAACATTATAAAAGTAGTGCGTATAATACCGATTCGTTCTAGAGCTTTATCTAGAACTTAGAGCTATACGTTCAATTTCTTCTTTGCGCTGAATAGCGTAGCTTTTCGTATCATAGTTTGCAGCGGCTATTATCTCATCAGCTAGGCATTCCTCAATGGGTTTTGGAGATCTGAATGCTGCTAATCTAGCACCTTCAGTTATATGTCTTAGTGCTAAATCTACTCTTCTTTGAGGAGAGACATCAACTGCTACATGATAAACAATACCGCCGTACATAATTCTAGTAGTTTCTTCACGTGGAGCTGCATTCTCAATAGCTCTCACGAGCACTTGTAATGGGTTTGTCTTGGTTTTTAGATATATTAATTCAAATGCTCTTTTAACAATATTATATGCCAGGTGTTTTTTCCCAGTATTTCTTCCAGGTCTCATAAGCTTATTAATTAGTCTCTCAACTATAGGCACCTCAGCTTTTCCGAATCTTCTATGTTCATGCCTACCTCCTGTATGTGGTAGATAAACCGGTTTAAGAGAGATGTATTTCTTAAGACTAGGATCTCTTATTACAATTCCCTTGAAGCTCCATTTATCAAATATCTTTATATCTTCATATGATACGAAGTCTTCAATTGAAACAGCTGCCTCCTCACTCATGTTGATCAACGCCCCTTAACTACCTGCAGTAGATGAGTAGGGAGCCTTATATTTTTTCCTTGAGATAGGTAAAGATATAAACTCATTAGCAAAGGGGGTGCCGGGCAGCTATATTGGAAAAATCAAAGCATATTAGAATCACAGATATAGAGGGATACGTACTTCCATCACAACCACCTATACCTGTAATTGTATGTAATTTAGAAAATGGCAAGACATTCATACTCTACAGTGTACCTTACGAAATTGTAATAGCCCTTAGTACAATTACTCATGAAGGGGAAAAGATTAAGAACCCTACTGGAAGGTCTAGTATCTTTGACTTATTATCATTATTATCATCAGAATTAGAGAATACCATAGGAAGAAGAATTAGGAAAATTGTAATTGATTACTTAGATCCAGATTTAATGGTTTATGGTGCCTCTGTGTACATAGATGTAGAGGGAGCAGTCATAGTGAAGAAAATGATACCTAGCCATGCACTATTCTTAGCTCAGCTATTTAATGTGCCTATGTATGTCTCAGAAGATTTAGTATTTATTCAGGAATCTATGCTTAGGGACGAGGAATCTGAAGAATTCTAAATATATTTATCGAGTTGGCTTTTGTTTCTTACCCTTTAATAAGGCATCTAATGAAACTCCGTTTACTATTATGACTTTGTATCTAACGCCTGGTAGATCACCCATAGATCTTCCTCTACTACCACCTATTCCTGCTATTACTACTTCGTCATGTTCATCTATGAAGTTTATCGCTCCGTCACCAGGTACGAAAGCTGTAACTACCTTACCATTCTTCACTAATTGAACTCTTACACATTTCCTTACAGCTGAATTGGGCTGTCTAGATTCTATACCTACTTTCTCTAATACTATTCCTCTAGCCATTGGGGCTCCTTCTAGTGGATCGTATTTTTCCTTAAGTCTTAACATACGTATTTTGAATTCTCTTTGACTCCATCTAAATTTCAATCTCTTCTTTCTAAGTTTCCTAGCAGCGTAAAGACCGTTTGGAGCTTTTTTCCCTGGCACTGACTACACACCTACGCGGCTTAGAAATGATTTAGAGCTTAAAACTCTTATTACACTATGACTACGGAATTTATATCGTAATACCTCTTTAGTATTAGCTTAGCTTTATTTACGTTGCGTCCACCCTTCCCTATAGCTATAGCTTTGTCTCTAGGATCTACAGTTACAAATATTGTTCTCCTACCTGAAGGTGTATTGACAAGCTTTACTCCTAAGACTCTTGCAGGCATAAATATATTTTTAACGAAGTCCTTGAAGTTATCAGCCCATTCAACAACTTCTATGTTCTTACCTATTAGCTTACGTAGCTGCTTAATATTAGTGCCACGCCTTCCTATAGCTAAGCCTGCTTGTCCTTTATTTACTATGAATATTAGGGTACTACTATTCTCATCTACTATGCAATCTCTAACTGTAGCTCCTGTAAAATCTTGGAACAATGATATGTATCTTAATTCTTCAGCTGTTAATTTTATTTCAGGCAAGCTTTCACCTCTTAGCAAACATGAGGAGACTTTCTATAGGTACAGAGCCAAGATCTAGAACAGTGAGCACAGCTACGGAAAACGGTTTACCACATATAGCTCCTAACTCCATGTTAGTACCTGGATACTCTACTATTGGTATGTGTGAGAGTTTAGCGTAGTACTCGATATCAGATCTAATATTTGAGGGTACATTACTAGCTATGACAATAGCCTTTGCTTTGCCGAGCTTAACTAACTTTATGGATCTTTTAGATCCTAACACAACTTTTCCTGTTCTTATAATTGTTCTAATTATATTATCTAATGAAACACTCATCTCTCTTCACCCTTAGTTCTCGTTGGTATATGTAGTTTCATAAGCAGTTTTACTCTACTAGTTCCGAGAGGTATGTATTGACCTACTATAACATTCTCTGCTACACCTCTTAATTCATCAACCTCACCCCTAGCTGCAGCATCAATTAATTGCTTAACAGTGACTTCAAAAGCAGCTCTCGCAAGTACACTTGGCTTTTCACCAGCTACACCATGTCTGCCTACTTGTTTTACTATACCTGTTCTTGTCATTATATCAGCTACTAACATTACATGCCTTATATCAACATCTAATCCCTGCTCCTCTAATACATTCATCATCTCTTTTATAAGTAATTGTCTAGCAGCTTCAATTCCAAGTACTTCTTCAACCTCCTTCACATTATTACTTATGGTTCTTGTAGGATCTACACCAGGAATTCTCATTACAGCTACTAAATTAGATCCATCACATACCAATACATATTCTCCATTACGCCACTGAACAATAACTCTCTTAATACCCTTTATCCCTTTGATTTTGGTATTTAGAATTCTATCTCTAAGCTTAAATAATTTTGCATAATCAGGTTCTTTCTCAAATGGAACTTCTATAGTTATTTTATACGGGTCTTCAGGATCCGGAACTATATTTGCTTTTAAACTCTTAAGCCTGCTTAGTGACTTTATAACATGGTCTCTTGTAATATTTTTGTCATGCAACATCTCAGGGTCGAGTTCAAGAATTATACTAAAGCTTATGATATCAATAATTACTCTTTTTACTACATTCTCTACTTTAGTGAACTCTATTCTTCTAGCTATTTCTGTAGCTTTCTCTTTGCTATTCTTATAACCCTCCCTTAGATAAACAGTCATTAGAGGAGTTGATGGAGTTTTCCTTGCATCAACAAGCTCTATTAGGCGTGGTAGACCTAGAGTTACGTTAAGCTCTCTAACTCCTGCATAGTGGAAAGTTCTTAATGTCATTTGAGTGCTTGGCTCTCCGATACTCTGAGCAGCTACAGTTCCCACAGCTTCTCCTGGCTCTATTAGTGATGATGAGTACTCACTTATAGCTAAATCAACTATTTTCTTAACTTCTTCACGTGTTAATGCTTGCTCTTTAAGCTCTTCATAGAGTTCATTAATTAGTCTTGGAGGTAGTATCTTCTCAGCTTCTTTCAGTATTTCTTTGAGTTCCTTCTCTGATACGTACTTTACAGTCTCCATCCCGCTACCCTCTCAATAAGCCTTTTAACATTTATTGCTTTTCCATGTGAGCTCCTAGCTGGGTCTATTCCATCTTCACCATATTTGAATTGTACTATAGATCCATCCGAAGCTCTGACGGTTCCATCATATTCTACATATAGATCTTGGAGAGCGTTTATTAATCTTCTCTGCATGTAGCCACTTTGTGAGGTTCTAATTGCTGTATCGACTAATCCCTCTCTTCCTCCAGCTGCATGGAAGAACATTTCTATAGGATTCAATCCCTTCCTGAAGCTGCTAGCTACGAATCCTCTAGCGAAGGGCCCTACATCACCTGGTTTGAAGTGAGGAAGAGTTCTTGTCGTATATCCTCTTTGAATTCTCTCTCCACGGACTGATTGCTGACCAAGAACTGCTGCCATTTGGGTCAAGTTAAGCGAACTGCCCCTAGCACCTGTTCTTGCCATAACAAATGCATGGTTAAATGGATCTAAGTATTTAGCTGCTGCTTCTCCTGCTGTGTCTCGGGCTTCAGCTAGTACCTCCATAATTCTCAATTCTAAAGTTTCTTCAGGTGTTCGTCCAGGAATTGGCTCTAGTTCTCCTCTTCGATATTGCTCTATAAGTTCTTGGACTTTTCTATATGCTTCTTGAAGTATTACCTCGATTTCTTTCTCAGCTTCTCTCGGTATAACTACATCATCGTAAGTCATAGTGAAGCCTTTTATTTCTAAAAGTCTTACAAACATTCTGAATACCTTATCCATGAACTCTCTTCCAAACTCCGTTCCATGCTCCTTAACTAACCAGTGTAGTAATGTCTCTGTTTCCTGAGCACCTATTACTTTCTTATCAAGTACTCCTAGTAGTAACTTACCTTTCTTAACAATGATATATGAATCCCAGAAACACTCTTCATTCTCACATTTTAGATATCCTGCCGAAACCTTAGCTTTACCTCTGAAGTTAAAGTCCTTGGGTAGGAATAAACTTACAAGCTGTTTGCCGGTCCATAACTTTTGCGGTGATAGTATTGCTGGCTCAGGTATTTCTCCGATGTATCTAGCTGCTGCTAATATTTCAGATACTTCTTCTTTAGTTAGGAGAGTAGCTTTACTCGTAAGAACGTATGCACCGCTTATGTAGTCTTGAATTGCACCTATTATTGGACCTCCATATCTTGGTGATAGTATGTGTTCTTGAACTATCATCAATATCTTCGCTTCAGCTCTTGCTTCTTCATTCTGAGGAACATGTAGATTCATTTCATCTCCATCAAAATCTGCATTGTATGGTGGACATACTGCTAAATGAAGCCTAAATGTCTTACCTGGCAATACTCTAACTGTATGAGCCATCATAGACATTCTATGTAACGAAGGCTGTCTATTGAATAAGACTATATCGCCATCTCTTAGATGTCTTTCAACTATCCATCCCGGAGCTAGGTTTTCAGCTATTGACTTTGTATCTACAAATCTCAAGTCAATTCTTCTACCATCGGGTGCAATAACGTAATTGGCCCCAGGCCATTTTTCAGGTCCATTCAATACATATCTCTTGAGTTCTTCAAGATTCCATTCAGTTACTTTCTCTGGCACTGTTAATATCTTTGCTATTTCAACAGGTACGCCGACTTCATTAATGCTCAGATAGGGATCAGGGCTAATGACTGTGCGTGCTGAGAAATCTACTCTTTTACCTGATAAATGCCCCCTAAATCTACCTTCCTTTCCTTTAAGTCTTTGAGCTAAGGTTTTAAGGGGTCTGCCTGATCTGTGTTTAGCTGGTGGAACACCAGGTATTTCATTATTTATATATGTTGCTACATGATATTGGAGAAGTTCCCATAAATCTTCAATAATTATTTGAGGAGCTCCTGCAGATAAGTTCTCTCTTAGTCTCTCATTAGTTCTTACAATATCGACAAGTTTGTGTGAGAGATCATCTTCAGATCTAACTCCTGTTTCTAAGAATATGGAGGGTCTAACAGATAGCGGTGGTACAGGTAAGACTGTTATAACCATCCACTCAGGTCTAGCATCTGATGGGTCATGTCCCATGAGCTTTAAATCTTCATCAGGTATTTTTTCAAGTCTTGATCTAATCATTACTGGATTTAGCTTTATCATTCCTTCCTTTCTCTCTTCTAAAATTTCATAGAACGTAGCTGGTTTTTCGAACTTTACTCTGTACTGCTTCTCACCACAGTGAGGACACATTGTAGCCTTCATTGCTTTACGCTTTATGTACTCAGAAAATCTCGTAGCTAACATAGGCCATCGTTTCTTTAAGCTCTCCAAGTATCTACGGTATCTAATAATATCTTCCTGAGGAATTCTTATTCTGCCACAATGTCTACATGTGGCTCTTAGTAAATCATATATGTGTTTTGCAAATTCTGGATGTACTACTGGGAGGGCAAGTTCTATATGGCCAAAATGACCAGGGCAATTCCCCATGGTATTTCCACATATAGGACAGCGTTTACCAGGTTCAATAACACCTAGTTTTGGATCCATTATCGAGCCTTCAATGGGTGTTCCATCCTCACTATATGTCTCAGCAGTTACTATTGCTGTAACTGATATTTTTCTAATTTCATCTGGAGATAAAATCCCAAACTTTATTGCTTTAATTATCTTACTTGGTTCACTCATGAATATCACCTCTCTGCAAGTTCGAATCTATCACCTAGTATTATCTTAGGCCTTATTAACATGCTCATTAATTCTTGTAGAAGGAGCTTGAAAGCATATGAGACTTCAATCTTATGCATTATTCCTTTATCTCCGTGAACAGGACATTCATAGGTATTCTTAGTCCTATTGAACCAACCTATATGACCACATAACTCACATACATATATGTATGTTCGATCTGAACTTTCTAGAAGGCGCTCTCTTAAGAGAGCAACTGCTCCGTGACCTATTAATGTATCTCTTTCCATTTCACCAAATCTCAAACCTCCTTCCCTTGCTCTACCTTCTGTTGGTTGTCTTGTTAAGATCTGTATAGGTCCTCTAGCTCTTGCATGCATCTTATCTGCTACCATGTGATGCAGTTTTTGATAATACACTATTCCTATGAATATAGGTATACCTATAAGCTCTCCTGTTCTTCCATCATACATAGGCTCTGTTCCATCTAGAGGATAGCCCATTAGGAGAAGTGATTTCTTAAGATCCTCTATATCCTCGGAGAAGAAAGGTGTTCCATCAACTTCCTTTCCTCTAAGTGCAGCAACTTTTCCTGCAATGCTTTCCATGAGCTGTCCAAGGGTCATTCTTGAGGGAAGTGCGTGTGGATTTATTATTAGATCAGGTGTTATACCTTCAGCTGTATATGGTAGATCATATTGAGGTATGAGCATGCCTATAACGCCCTTTTGTCCATGTCTTGATGCAAACTTATCTCCTAACTCTGGTACTCTTAAATCCCTTACCTTTACTTTCACTAATTTGTATCCTTCTTGACTTGTAGTTATGACTATTGAATCAACTATTCCTCTCTCTCCATGTCTTATAGTTACTGAGGCATCCTTTCTTCTCATAGTTCCTATTCCTCTTTCACGATATTCCTCAGCAAATCTAGAGGGACTAGTTTTGCCTATTAGAACATGTCCACTCTTAACTTCGGCCTCTACTTTAACTATTCCATCTTCATCAAGTAATTCATATGCTTTTGCTCCCTTATACTCCCATACCTGTGGGCTTGGGATCTCAATTCTATCTTCAAGCCCTCCTGCATATTTTCGTTCTTCAGTAGTGTATGTTCTAAAGAATGTTGATCTAGCTAATCCTCTTTCAACACTTGAGAGATTCATTATTATAGCATCTTCCATGTTATAACCAGTAAAGCTCATTACAGCCACTATCATATTTTGTCCAGCTGGTCTCTCATTATATCCTATTATATCGAGCATTCTTGTCTGAACTAAGGGCTTTTGTGGATAGTGAAGCAGATGAGATCGAGAATCCATTCTTAATTGGTAATTAGCTGCATAAAGTCCTAATGCTTGCTTAACCATTGCGGCTTGGTAAGCATTTCTTGGCGACTGATTATGTTCTGCAAATGGAATTGTAGCAGCGGCTATTCCAAGAATTGAAGGTGGCCATATCTCTAAATGTGTATGTTCAGGAGTTACATCCTCAGGATTTAGAGCTATGTAAGCGTTCTCTTCCTCTTCTGCATCAAGATACTCTATTACACCTTCCCTAACTAGATCATTGAATGACATTTCACCATGTCTAAGCTTCTCAATGTGTTCTTGTGTTAATCTCAACTTACCATTTTCAAGGACAAGTAATGGTCTTCGTATACGACCTGCATCACAATTTATGTAGACTTCATCAATAAACTCTGTTTTATAATGCGCAACATTAACTTCATGCGGTATCTCTCCTTTTCTTCTTAACCTACGTATTTTCTCTGCAAGTTCAGCACCATTTCTATGATAACCTATGAATGTTCCATTTAGAAACACTTTACTATATTTAAATAGCTCTTCAGCACCTATTCTATGTCTTCTAATCATTTCAAGTACTTTGATGGCGGGCATCACGCCTAGTTTCTCTATTAATAATCTCTCTATGATCTTCTCATCCATACCTACGGATATATATGCCATTAATGCTAAATTCTTAACTAATCCACAGTTAGGTCCTTCAGGAGTTTCAAAGGGACATAATCTTCCCCATTGAGTTGCGTGTAGATCTCGAGCTTCGAAATGTGGTTGACCTCTGCTCAGAGGTGATACTACTCTTCGCAAGTGACTTAACATAGAAATCCAATTAGTTCTATCGAGTATTTGACTAACACCAGTTCTTCCTCCAACCCAATTACCAGTAGCCATTGCATGTCTTATACGCTCTGTAATTATGTCACTTCTTATTAGTATTGATAGTTTTACTCTTTTACCTCTGCTTCTTGATCTCTCTAGTTGGTATCTTAAATCTCTAACAAAACCTCTGAAAGCTGATCTAAATAGCATTGCTAGCAAATCGCCTGCGAGCTTTAGTCTCTTATTTGCATAATGATCCTTATCATCAACTCCTCTTCTTCCTAAGACTAATTCTATAAGTTTACAGGCCATTTGACCCAAGAACAGAGCCTTCTTTCTACGAATTTCCTCTGTACCTTCGGTGCCTATGTGTGGTAAGAAGTATTTATCAAGTAATTGTTTAGCTCTTTCAATTCTACTTTCTCTAACTTGTCCTATTGCAACACGACTGCCAATAAAATCAAGAGCATCTTCCGTTGTAGCTATTGCTTGTGCTTGTTGAAGTGATGGTAAGAGCTCACTTTGTATATCTGGATCAGGTGAAACAGCTAATACTATTTCTTCATCTGTTTCTAGACCAAGAGCTCTCATCATTATTACAAACGGTATCTTACCTGGTATTGGTGGGAATGATAGGTGTAATGTACCATCCTTATGTCTATCAAGTATTATCGGTATTCTATACCCAACAGTTGCAGATATGACCTTAGCTGTATGAGTTATATTAGTTCCTTCACGTCCCTTATCAACAAGTATTCTGTTTATTGCTAAATCTTCTTGAATTACTAAAACTCTTTCTGAACCATTTATTATAAAATATCCGCCAGGATCTTTAGGATCTTCGCCAATTCTTATTAATTTATCAGGGGGCATTTTTGAGGTTCTATCTTTTACGGATTTAAGCATTATCGGCATTTCGCCTATTACTACTTCTTCAGGTTCTCCGCATACATTACCTTCACATAAGACAAGCTTTGCATAAATGGGAGCTGAATATGTTAGGTTTCTTAAGCGACATTCCATAGGTGTGATACTTCTATTCTCACTACCATCAACCTCTCTAACCATGGGTTCTCCAACGTATATGTCTCTAACTTCAACTCTTAGTCCAGGTATGTTTGTTGTTATTATGCTTTCATCTTTTATCGATTCCTTAATTCCATGTGTTATGAAACGGTTATAAGAATCTAAATGTTGTCTTACAAGTCCTTTTTCTCTGAAGAAAACTTCTATTAATGTCCACCTAGCATTAGTGTCAAGATTTATTCTTTCACCTGACAATGAACCCATAGTTCTCACCCTGGAACTACATATCTATACACTATTACCTCACCAGCGGTTGGGCTTTTCCTAGTAATTTTTATAACATCACCTGGTTTAGCTCCTATTGCTCTTATTATTGGATCTGATGCTTTTATCCATGGAAGTTGTTCAGGCTTTATACCGTACTTTCGAAGTATCTCAGCTACTTCTTCTGGTTTAGCGATTTCATGCTTAGGTACAAGTTCATGCTTAAGAATAACTTTAGTTAGTTTCTTAGGTGCCATAGTTAGATACCCTAATATATTACTACTGCAGTGTCTAGCACAATTGCACTCTAACACCCGTAAAAAGGATTTCTAATCTTCAGCCCACTTATCAAAGCTTTGAACCAAACTTATTAACCTTCCTAATGTTGATTCTCTACGAGGGCCCGTAGCTCAGCCTGGTAGAGCGGCGGGCTTTTAACCCGTAGGTCCCGGGTTCAAATCCCGGCGGGCCCGCCACAAAACCTTTCTATTCTAGGCTCCTTTCCCCTCAATTCTCATACTTAGTGCTATTAGTAGTGCTAGTAGTGATGAAACTTCACAAATATTTTCTTTTGATAATATCTTCGTAGCTGTTGGTGCTTTTTCAAAATTTAAGTCAAGGACTGTAGCTAGATCCATAATCGCATCCTTAAGTTCTTCTACTTGGTTCTTTTGCAGAGCTTTGAATGCCTTAACTAGCACTTGTGTTAAGTAGTTCCTACTAATAAGTGTTGAAGCCTTTATGAGATCTCTACCCATAGCATTGCTTAATTCTGGTGCTAATCCCTTTATGTATCTATATAACTTAGCACTACTAGCAATATCGAGTAGTAGCATTTTTAGTTCTAACAATTCATTTATGGGAGTCACTCCTACATCTATTAAGGTGGTTATTGACTTTACCTGTGATACTATGTAATGAGCTAATGCATGTATGTATAGAGTACCTTTCTTTGGCACTGAATAAACTGGATATGTATGAAGTGTTGCTACTTCACTACTCATACATACTCACCAATTGTGTTGCTCTTATCTCCATGGATATTTTATATATCTTTTTCCTTCTCACAATGATTATCAGGGTATTAAACCTACTACTTGGGATTATTTACAGAAACTTTAATTTCTCACAATGCCCGCCCTAACATGGTGATGTAAGTGTCTCGTACTGATAATTCTGATGATGATTTTGAGGGAGTACTTGTAATATTGTACTATACACCTAAGGATGACTATGGAAAGGAACTTGAGAAGATATTTAAAGTATTAGCTAGGATTTATGGATCTGAAGCATCATTCATAAGAATTAGAAGACCTAGGCTTAAGAGAAGTAGACTTATAGTATCTGCATGTGGAAGAATCATAGCTGAATTCTCATCATTAAGCTCAGTTACTGAAATAAAGAATGCAATAGAACTTGCATGCGGTATAGCTCTTTCAGCTAGAACTCCTTAAATTAAACAATTTCTTATTTCTCATATAGAAGAACTATAGCTATTCCAATCAATGTGATTACCATACCGAGATATGTCATGGTAGCAGGCGCTTCATTAAGTAGTAATAATGCAAGTAATGTTGCACCAATGGGCTCTCCAAGAGTTACTGAGGTAATTGTAATGGTCTTTGAATATTTTAGAAGATAATTAAGTACTGTATGTCCAAGCATCATTGGTACCAGGGCTAAGAGTAAGAAGAATATCCAAGAATGTAAAGGGTAAGACATTAAAGGTATATGATATATAATGTTGATCATAAATAAAACTATTGCAGCTACTAAATATACTATAGATGCATAAGTTACTAGGGATATTCTCTGGCGAAGCACTCTACCTATTGCAAAATAAGCTCCTGCACAAATAGCACCAGCTAAAGCTAATAGAGGCCCTAATATATTGCTGAAGTATATTTCTCCGCTAAATGAGAGTATATTAATTCCTATAATAGCCAGAATTAAGCCCAGTATCTGTATCCTTAAAGGCTTCTCTCTGATGAATGCGAATATAAATAGAGATGCGAATATAGGATGTGAACTCACTATTGTTGTACTTATAGCTATTGATGTATGAAATAAAGACTTCATCCATAGAGCAAAGTGAAGTGCAAGTGCTGTTCCTGAAAAGGCTAAGTAGCCGAGATCTTTAATGCTAATAGATTTCAATTCTTCTAAAAACATAGAATGTCCAAGTAAGAGAATTAGTAGTGATGATATGAGAACTCTCCAAAAAGCACAAATAGTAGCCGGGGCATTACTCAGTCTAACGAATATAGAAGCCCAAGAGACTGCAAATACTGCTAGAATTAAGAGTAGCAATTTATTAACATTCAAGAGCTAGCACCGTATTTTCTCATACCATCATCAAATAAACTAACTACGATATGAATATTCATGGTTACCACACAAGATATAACAGTACTGCAAACACTAGTGTTGCTACATTAGCGGGTAGCAAATACTTATAGGCCATGAATAATGACGATCTGAAGTAATTTAGAGATAGAATTAAACATAAATGAGTAGGAGCTCCTAGATATCCAATAAAAGCAGAGATGTAGGCTAAACTAGCTTCTTTAACTGTGAAATCACTAATAGTTTGCAATATAGGTATTGAAATAGCCAAACTACTATATGTCATCCCCGTTAATATAGCTAGTATCATGGGTAGCAAAATCATTAGTAGTGTGAATGGTATGTGTATTCTAATTATAGATGAGGCAATGAAATTCTGAATACCTGTGTGAATAATGGTGTTTCTTAATAACATAGCTCCGAAAGCTGCCAATATTATGAGGTATAATTTACTATCCTTTAAAATATGCTTAAATACTATGTATCGAGGCCTAGAGAGAATTATAAGAATGATAATACCCACCAAAATTGAGATTGAAAGATCTAACTCTACCAAGATAGATATTAACACTGGGATAATGATAGGCAGAATTGTTTTGAGAAGCTCGATATATAGTTGGTAATAAGCATGCTTATTACCAAGATAGGATTCATGGCTTGTATCATGCCTTAATTCACTCCTTCTGATAAAGCTTATTGCAAATCCTAAAACGAGCATGAATATCATGACAGGCATTTGTCTTATTATTATGCTCCAAATACTTACACCAGAAAGTGTTGCTATGAGAATGAGTACTTGACTTAGTGGATAAATAAGGAATACTAAATGTCTAAACCATATATTTATAAAAACTTTTTCAGAAGCACTAAGTTTCAGTCTATCTCCTTCTATATCAACTAGAGGAGCTGACATTAAAGCACCTCCAGCAACTGGAAGTAGACCCAGAACTGCTGGTATGATCATTAGGGATAGGGATGATTTCTTAAGTATTTTCCTGAGGCTCTTACTGAGTCTATCAATATACCCAGTTTCTTTATATATCGAAATTAATATCATAATTAGAGATGTGATTATCACTAACCTAATAGTATTTCCATCACATGCAGTACGTAGAATTATGTCGGGCACTGATAATGGTCCTAGGGAAATGAAGGTCATGATTATGGACGTAGCCACTAATACAATACCTATATGAATTTTTAGGTATAGAAAAATACCTAAGATTGCAAAACTTATTATCAATGCTAATATATTACCTAAAGCATTCAGCACTTTAAACGCCTTAGCGAGGTTTATTACTCTAACATTTTACTTTAGTTTTGACCTAATTACCAATAATAACTCTATTAAATAATTCTTATCATTCTTAGCTTATTACCTGAAAAACGATTGATCTATGTATATTCATAGATTTTATGAACCTAGATATTCCTTCAATTCACTTGAAGTTCTGATGGTATTTATGTGTAACACATTAAATACTATATTTCATATTGCTTTTTGAATTCACCATAAATTGAAATAACCAGTGCCTCTCAAGAACACACTATTGATTTGAAATACGGAACTAATTTTGGACCAGGATTTCTAATATATTTTCGGTAAAGATAATAAAGCTTCGTTTCTCCATTGTTCCTATGATCAATGAAGGTATCTTGCTATTCGTATTTACTGGAGTAGATCCAATATTCAGAAAGCTCATTAACTTCAAAACTCCACCCACCCTTCCTAGAATGTTTCAAAATTGTATGAGAGAGCTCATAAGCTAAAGTTGCATCAAGAACCAGAGGTATGTTTAAGTCTGCTGCAGTTCTTCTTATATGGTAATCTAATGAAGGTCCATAGCCAGAGGTCATAACAAGTGATATCCTTCCCTTTTTCATATACTCAATAGCTAGTGTTTTGGGAATTGCTTCAATATTATTATTAACCGGTACTTCCTTTAGTGTTATTACGTTATACCCTGATCTTTTTAGAAAATGATGTGCTTCATTTAGTATTTGTTCATCAGACTTCTTACATGTATATATAAGAATATTTGAGCCACGAGGTGGTATGGTGTTTGGTGTTGCTGATAACCAGCTCTTCAATAATGCATCTTCATAGGTAAAACCTAGACAAGCAACCTCTCCTGTACTCCTCATCTCAGGACCAAGGAATGGATAGGAACCACGCAATTGAGCCCATGAAAACTGTGGAGTTTTAACAGCCCAAGCTTTTGCTGGTATTTCAAAGTATTTATATTTCTCTCCGATCTTCAATTCTTTATCAAATACTGCTTGAGCAGCTAGTTCCATGAGATTTACACCTCTTGATTTACTTGAAAAAGGCATGGATCTACTAGCTCTTAGATTGAGTTCAACTAAGTAAACATTTCCATTCTTAACTATGAATTGCACATTGAAAGGACCCTTTATATCAAGTTCTAGCGCTAATCTAAGCATAGCTTCATGCATTTTATGAATAGCTTCATTACTCAATCTTCTAGGTGGTGTAACCATAGTTGCGTCACCGCTATGAACTCCTGCTCTTTCAATATGCTCTATGGTTATTCCAATAACTCGTTTACCATCAGATACTGCATCTACTTCAGCTTCTATAGCATTATCTATGAATTTTGAAACTACTACCGGGTATTCTGTAGATACCTTTGCTGCCAGTGTTAAGTAGTGCAATAACTCTTCAGTATTATATGCGATCTTCATAGCTGTTCCGCTAAGCACATAACTAGGTCTAACAATCACTGGATAACCTACTTCATTTGCAAACATCAAGACTTCTTTAATGCTTGAAGCTTCAATCCATGGTGGTTGTTTAAGTCCTAGTTTTTCAATTAGCTTCGAGAATTTAGCTCTATTTTCAGCTTCATCAATGCTAGACCCTGAACTTCCTAGAAGCTTTACACCAAAGTCCTCTAGCTTTTTAGCTAAATTATTAGCAAGTTGACCACCTGTGAAAATAACAACACCTATCGGCTTTTCATGATCGGTTATGTCAAGTATGCGTTCAAGAGTTATTTCTTCAAAGTAAAGCTTCTCATTCATATCCCAATCTGTAGATACAGTTTCGGGATTGTAATTCACTACTATAACTTCAAATCCTCTTCTTCTTACCGCATTTGCAAAATTAACAGCTGTCCAATCAAACTCCACTGAAACACCAATTCTAAATACGCCAGCACCCAATACAATTACGCGTGGCTTCTTTCTAGATCCCTGAAAAGTATCGTGCTCTAACCCCGCATATGTCATGTATAGGTAATTCGTTCTTGCAGGCCATTCGGCAGCTAATGTATCTATTTGTTTAACATATGGCTTTATTCCTTTGCTAATTCTATACTTTCTAATTTCATTAAGAGATGTATTAAGAAGTCTAGCAATTTGCTCATCGCTAAATCCTTTCTCCTTGGCTTCTACAATTAATGGGTAGAGGTCAGCATCATTTAGACTTCTTTTTCTTAATTCTTCAGCTATTTTAACAATATCGTTAATTATGTATAGATAGAATTTGTCAATACCTGTTATCTCATGTATTGTCTCTATATCTGCGCCTAGCTTAAGAGCTTTAGCTACATGTAGAGGCCAATAAGGTTCTTTCCTTCTTAATCTCTCAAGTATGTCTTCGAGACTATCCTCCTTCTCATAGTATGAGCCTGCTACTAAGCCTGGTTCACCTATATCTAACATCCTAATTGCTTTTTGAAATGCCTCATGGAGATTTCTACCCATCGCCATTACTTCTCCGATGCTTTTCATCTCGGTTGTAATCGTTCTTTCAATTTTTTCAAATTTTTCAAGGTCCCACCTAGGTATTTTTACTACGACGTAGTCGAGGCTAGGTTCAAAACATGCACAAGTTACACCCGTTACTTTATTTAATATCTCATCTAGCGTATATCCAAGAGCTAGTTTAGTAGCTATGTACGCAAGTGGATATCCTGTTGCCTTACTAGCTAGAGCGCTACTTCTGGACATTCTAGGATTGGTCTCTATAATGTAGAATATCTCAGAATGCGGATCTAATGCTAGCTGGACATTACATTCGCCTATTAAACCTATAGCTTCAGCAACTTTGAGACTAGCTAGTCGAAGTAATTGGTATTCTCTATTGGTTAAGGTTTGACAGGGAGCGATAACCACTGATTCACCAGTATGTACTCCCATCGAATCTGCATTCTCTAAACATGCAATGGCCACGGAATTTCCTCTACTATCTCTAACAACCTCAAACTCTACCTCTTTCCAATTGTGGAGGCACCTTTCTATTAGCACTAATTTTATTTCGCTATGTGCAAAAGCTCTGAGAATGTATTTTTCGAACTCCTCTCTTCTCCATGCAATGAAGGATCCTCGACCTCCTAAATTGAAGCTTATTCTCACCATAACGGGATATCCAAGCTTCTCAGCAGCTCTTATTGCTTCTTCAGGTGTTGTGGCGGGTAAACTAGGAGGTACTGGTAGTTTCCATTCTTTCATAGTTCTTCTAAATAAATCTCTATTAAGTGCTTTCTCAATTCCTTCGATGGGTGTTCCTAGTACCTTAACACTGTATTCACTGAGAATACCATGTCTATAGAGAGCTACTCCTAGAGAAAGAGCTGTTTGTCCGCCAAAGCCTAGGAGAATTCCATCAGGTCTCTCCTTCTCTACCACCTTTGATACGAACTCTAGTTTAAGGGGTACGAGATATACTTTGTCAGCTAATTCATGGCTAGTTTGTATTGTTGCCACATTGGGATTTATAAGTATAGTTTCAATTCCTTCTTCCTTGAGAGCTTTCAACGCTTGACTTCCACTATAGTCAAACTCCGCTGCCTCTGCTATCTTGATGGCGCCTGAGCCTAGTACTAGTACTTTAGATGGAAGTTCCATGCCTCTCGACCATTTTCCTGAACAAGTCGAAGATCCATGAAGTATCAAGAGGTCCTGGAGAGGCCTCCGGATGAAATTGTGTAGTTATTATGGGTTTAGTTACATGTTTCAATCCCTCAATAGTCTTGTCATCAGCATTTATCATCCATATTTTGAATCCCGTATCTTTTAGAGAATCGGCATCTACTGCAAATCCATGGTTTTGACTTGTTACAAAACACTTTCCACTTTCTACATCTATACATGGTTTATTTTGGCCCCTATGACCATACCTAAGCTTATAAGTTCTACCACCTGCGGCTAGCGCCAATATCTGATGACCTAAACATATGCCTAGAACAGGAATCTCGTACTCTATTAAATTTTGAGCATGCTTGATAGTATCTTTAAGTATTATTGGATTACCAGGTCCATTGCTAAAGACAACTCCTTTGGCATTATATTCGTGGAGATACTCTACTGGATTTTCTTTACATGGTATTCTTATAACTCTGAATTTTCTCCTCAGCAATTCTCTTAATATGCCGTACTTCACCCCACAGTCTATTACGAGTATCGTTTCTCTCCAGTGTTTATTGGGGGTATATGCTATGGGCCTCGATGGAGATACTCTATCGACTAAGTTTAGGTAGTCATATCTAGTCGTTTTCTTTAAGATTTCGAAGAGGTATTCAGCATTTACGTCTTCACTATAGTTATAGACTGCGATAGCAGCCATCATAACTCCTTTTTCTCTTATATGTTTGACAAGCATTCGTGTATCGACATCAGATATACCAGGTATATTCTCGGAAACTAACCACTCATGAAGACTTTTAGAACTGGTCCAGTGACTTGGATTAGTTTCATATGCTACTACGAGTGCTTCAACATGAATTCTATCTGATTCATAATGCAAGGGAAGTCCATACTCTGTTATCTTTGTACTTGGAACTCCATAATTCCCAATAAGGGGATGGGTCATGATCAGTATTTGCCCTTCAAAAGATGGATCTGTTAAAGCTTCGGGGTATCCAACCATACCTGTGGTAAATACCATTTCGCCTACTCGAATTCCTGGAGAACCAAAACCACAGCCTTCAATTATTACGCCATCCTCGAGAACTATGAGAGACCTGAGACCATATCTACATAGTCTCTTCCTGCTATGATGCTGAATAGGCATTTTAAATCACAGACTCATTCTTCTGACATAATATTGGGTTCTTTGAATTCTTCTTCATAACATCAAGTTCTATGTATTCATCTCTAATTCTTTTTTCAGCTTTTGTTATGTAATTCTTAACTGATAGAGGATGAGGGGATCCTGGATGGTTCTTAGCATATATGGAGTTCTTAGGCTCTATAGGAGGCTTAAGCTCTAGGAAATAAACACCAAGTTCACTAAATACTTTATCTAAAGCATCCTTGAAGCTTTTAGAACTTCTAATTACTAAAGCTAGTTTTCTATGCACTTCTCTATAAGGTTTACAAAGTCTTAAAGAGATTGTTTCAATAAGCTCTGTTGATGTTATGGGGTAGAGTTCTACATCTCTCTTCATAGATTGAGTATTTGGTTCTAATTTCTCTATGAAATCCTTAACTATTGTTAAAGTGTTTATAGTTTCTTGCAATACTCTTATGCAATGCTTAGTAGCTTCCTGAAGATCTAAATTATATCCCGAAGGCAGAGCTTTTAGAATTGATAATAATGCTGTCAAATGTCCTATTGCTTCACCTCCCCAAGCTCTTGCAATTTCCATTGTCACTAAATTCTTCTTATGAGGCATAACACTACTTGTTGCTAAATGTCTTGAATCAGGATTTAGATAATTAAATTGAGGAGTTGAAAATATAATCATATCTTCAGCTATGCGAGATATAAATACTGCTAAACAGGTAGATATAGCACTAGCTATTGCTAAGAAGTCCCGTGAACCAGTAGCAACAATACTATTAACTACAAGATCTTTGAATCCGGTCTCATATGCTAGTTCGTATCTATCTATGGGAACAGTTGTTGTGGTTGCAGCACTTGCTCCAAGAGGGGATTTATCAATTACCTCCTTTGTTATGAATAGTAGTAACTTTGTATAGGTAGCTAAGATTTCTTCTACATATGTGAGATAATGAGCATAGGTACTAACCTGTGCGGGTTGTAAATGTGTAAATGCAGGCATTAATGTCTCTAAATGTTGGTTAGCTTTTTGCAGTAACAATGCTCTGAATTTCAGTAATTCATCTATAAGTTTCACCAATAATCTCTTAACCTTTAGTCTAAGAGCTGCAACTACATGGTCATTTCTGCTCTTGGCTATAGCTAACCAGCCAGCATCTTTACCTATTTTCCTCTCTATGTAAAGTTCTATTGCTTCATGAACATCTTCAACACTCATGGAAAAGAGAGGTGATGGATCTTTATATAATTCCAATAAAATTTCAGTAATTTTCTTACCAATATTTTGAGGAATTATATTTTTATGCATTAAATGCTGTACATGAGCCATTAACACTTCTAATACTTCGTGAACTATTGCTGTATCGTCCTTAATAGATGATATGTACTTAAGGATCATTTCATCAGTTTTTCCTAAGAGAGGCTCACGGTAAGATATCATAAGAATCACCATGAGTTTTAGTCATAAATTTATTAAATGCCATGACGCTCTGAAGTCCCCAAAGTTCTATGAATCCTTTTGCTAATTTCTGATCATATGTACTCCAAGCTTCATAAGTAGATACTTTAATATCATATAGAGAATTGGGCGAATTTCTTCCTACAACTATTGCAGTTCCTTTGTATAGCTTTACTTTAACAACTCCATTGACTCTCTTGTTCATTTCATCTATGAGTACCTGGAGCTCCTTTCGTAAAGGCTCTATCCATAGCCCTGTATATACTAACCATGACCACATTTCACTTGCTAAGCTCTTGAACTGTAATTCCCACTTCGTTAATACTAATTTTTCAAGATCTTTATGAGCTTCAATAAGCGTTATTGCTGCTGGGCATTCATAGACTTCACGACTCTTTATTCCTACCGTTCTATCCTCTATATGATCTATCCTCCCTACTCCATGTTTTCCTGCTTTGTAATTGAGAAGAGCTATTGCTTTATAAGGATCCATGTACTCATCGTTTATCGCTGTTGGTACACCTCCTTTGAATTCTATAGTCACGTATTCTGGTTTCTCAGGAGCTTTCTCTGGAGCTGTAGTCCATTTAAATACCTCCTCTAGCGGTTCAGCATAGGGATTTTCTAAGATGCCGCACTCTATACTTCTGCCCCATAAATTCTCATCTATACTATAGGGCTTTGTCTTTACTGGTATGCCTTTTGAAAGAGCATATTTTATCTCCCAATCTCTAGTTAATCCCCAATCTCGAACTGGTGCTATGACTTTCAATGAAGGCTCCAGTGCTTTTATTGTTAACTCAAATCGTATTTGATCATTACCTTTCCCTGTACATCCATGTGCTATTATTTCTGCTCCTTCCTTTTTTGCAATGGCAACTAGTTTCTCAGCTATTAATGGCCTTGAAAGAGCACTTGAGAGAGGGTACTTATCCTCATAAAGAGCATTAGCTTTAAGAGCTGGTAGTACGAATCGTTCTACAAATTCATGCTTTGCATCAATTGTGTAGTGTTTTACTGAGCCTAGCTTCTCAGCTTTATGAGCTATTCCTTCAAAATCATTCTCTTGACCCACATCAACAGTGACTGTTATTACTTCTGCTCCCAATTTTTCTTGTAAAAGCATTAGTATGACTGATGTATCCAGCCCTCCAGAGTATGCTAACACTACTCTCAATGTATCACCTACTACTTGGATAAACTTGAGAACCCTAGTTATACTTAACGTAGCCAATGTTACATAGTATCAAAATTTTTGTTACATATGTAACATCTTCATGGGAGATAGTCAATAATTCTAAGCAAATTATAAGCGTTAACTAAGTAATTAAAGATCTAAAACGGGCAACCCTTACTAACATTGTTTGCTAGTTGTAAAAATCTAAAGGTTCTCAAGTCATAATTGAGTCAAATGTAGGGGATTATTGATTTTTAGAAATATTCTTGATAGTCTTCGAAATGATAATTATTAAAGAATAGTGATGAGCGATACCTTGGTTAGGGTTAAAAATTATTCAGTGCTAATTATGTCTTTACCCTATTCCTTCTATGAACTTCTTAGCTACTTTGAGTATATCTGTTGATAATTCTAAAGGTATAACTATCTTAGTTGATGTAGACTCTCCTACTCTCTTAAGTGCATCGAGGTATTGTAAATATAGTGTGTTTGAGCCTATCTTTGCTGCTGCTTCATTTATTTTTTCAAGAGCCATGGCATATCCTTCTGCTTTACGTAAACGAGCTATTTTTTCTCCTTCAGCTTCCTTAATTAATGCTTCTTTATGTCCTTCAGCTTCTAATATAACGGCTTGTTTTTTACCGCTTGCTTCTAGTATCATAGCTCTTCTAGTTCTTTCAGCAGCCATTTGCTTAACCATGGCTTCTTGAACATCTCTAGGAGGTCTTATTTCCTTAATCTCTACTGCAGTTACTTTTATACCCCATCTATCTGTTATTTCATCTAATTTCGTCCTTAAGAGATTATTGATTTGGTCTCTCTTAGCAAGTACGTCATCAAGTACTAAATCACCTATTACAGCTCTTAGAGTAGTTATGGTCACGCCTATGGATGCATTTACGAAATCTTTAACCTCAATAACTGATTTTACTGGGTCAAACACCTTAAGATATACAAATAGATCTATGTCTACAGGAGCATTATCTCTAGTAAAACAGGTTTGTGGAGGAATATCTAGCATAAACTCCCTAAGATCAACTCTTTTCGCAGTATCTATGAAGGGTACAAGTAATACTAGTCCAGGACCTCTAGCACCTATGAGTCTACCAAGTCTAAAGACTATGAGCCTCGCATATTCTCGAACAATTCTTACAGCTCTAGAGATAACTACAGCAATTACTAAAACCACTAATAGTATGAGTGACATACTTACTATATCCACTAGTTAACACACCTAATTTTAGTATAGCTGTACATCTCAGCCCACATATATAAAGGGATATGGTCATATGTGTTTTCCAACTTCTCATATGAACTTTAAACTATTTACTCCTCGAATTCTCACCAAATTACTTCATAGATTCCATAGTATCCTAATTGAATATGAAATTTTATAGCTTAATTAATTATATGTCTATTTGTCATAATTATATCCCTAATACCGGTAATTGCTCTAAGGCGAAGGGACAAAAACTGCATCTTTCCAAGGGCAGGGAAATCCTTTTAATATAATTACTAATCTCTTTCCAAGCTTATCATTTACCTTGAACACTCCTAGCATTATAGCTATCCCTCGTATTCTACACAAATTGAAGCTCTATCTCACCTCTTATAGCCATAACGCTAAGACATGTAACTGATATGTCGAGAGAAATTATTATAATCTATTAAGAAATTGCTTAATTAATTTACATCGATATGGTGAGAACATTAATGAGTAGATATTTATAGTTAATGAGACCGCAGGGATTTGAACTCCGGACCACGGGGGCTCCAGACATATGCTGGAGCCTATTAGTAAGCATATAGCTGATACGCCAAGTAAGCATAAACAATATTCAACTAGTGTTATCAAAAACAGCTATTATTTGAAGTACGATATGCCATAATGTAATATCTATGTAAGCTTAAAGCCAAGACCATGTGTATCTCCTACAACATCCTTCTTTAAAGACTAAAGATCAAGTACCCCGGTTCGAGGTACTATATACTTCCTAAGTACTACAGTTTGGGGTATACGTTACTCCGGAGTAGAGGTATCCAAAGAACTAAGTGTATACCTAAGAAATCATTGTTCCCTTAAGCCCAAGGTTCAGAAACCTATAATACGGTGAGGTACCCTTATTCGTGGCTGAGGCAACATGAAGCTCAGGCTAGACTGCGTGGTATGCATAGCTAAGCAAGCACTCAAGGCAGCCAGGCTAGCGACAAACGACCCAAAGGTACAGGAGGAAGTACTACGTAGGGTGATGCATCACTTAACTGAGATGGAGTGGGTTGGCACCCCATCGCAACTCGTTAGAGAGTCAAGAGTCGCTGAATTAATCGGGGAGTTAACGGGTGTTGACGACCCATACAGGGACCTCAAGAGGGCAAGCAACGATGAGGCCCTAGCAATGGTAGTCGAGGTCAAATCCCTAATAGCTTCGCTTGAGGATTCATTAAGGGCTGCCGTTAAGGTGGCTATAGCGGGAAACATAACTGATTTCGCTGCCGTCGAAGCCTATGACCTAAGAGCAACGATCGAGAAGGTCATGAAGCAGGAGCCAGCCATAGACGACTACAGCAGGTTGAGGAGGGAGGTACTAAGTGCGGAAACCCTCCTGTACTTCGCCGACAACGCAGGGGAAATTGTCTTCGATAAGCTCCTAATAGAGGAGATGATCAGGGTCAAGGGGAAACCCTTCAGGAGGGTATCCTTTGTCGTTAAGGGAGGTCCAACAATCAACGATGCCACAATAGAGGATGCCCTCTACGTAGGCCTAGACAAATTACCGAACATAGAGTTCAGGAAAGTGTCAAGCGGCAAGCCTAGCACGGGACCTGAGCTCTTCTCACCTGAGGTACTGTCGTGGATAAGGAACCACGACCTAGTAATATCCAAGGGACAAGGAAATTACGAAGACCTAAGCGACGTGGGGGGAGTGTACTTCCTCCTAATGGCTAAGTGCCCGGTAGTGGCTGAGGACATAGGGGTTAAGGTAGGCGATATAGTCATTAAGCGAGGATAACTCGTCAAACTTGTTTTGCTTCAGTAAAGTTAATTTAATTTGAATCCATACGGTAAACTCTCAACATGAGCGCGTTAAAGCTTTTTACCTGCAAGACCTGGCCCTTCAAGGAGTGCGTGAGGCATGACTAACCATTAAGGCGTGTGGCAGGAGGTGGTAGTTCCAGAATCCTCTTCAGCTGTCCGTAATTCTCCTCTTCCTATTCTTTACCATGTTTACCGGTGCTGGTGATATGCCTAAACTCCTTGAATCTACCTTTCTTACGTAGCATAGGTGATCAAACACCCTGTACCGCATGTCATTGGGGATGTTTCTCAAGAACTTCACATCAACCAAGAAAAACCATCCCAACTAGTGAATTCGAAACTGAATTCAGAACGTATCTTTGAATTTGATATAACGGCCTGTACATGGTGATATAACATGTCAATCCGCACCAAGGAAATAGGTGTTAGACCCCATATAAATTTAAGGTGGTGGGGCCGCGGGGATTTGAACCCCGGACCACGGGGGCCCAAGCCCCGCATTCTCCCAGGCTAAACTACGGCCCCGCCATTAAATTCAGATTTTTCTGAGAGATTTAAGGCTTACAGCTATTTGTTAAGGCACTTACTTATATTTCTCTTGTCTATGAC
>Ga0180302_10000172_pt1 | contig 27353 bp, 27 predicted proteins | sample GuaBasSediGuay17_FD_121794 | JGI IMG/M metagenome (GOLD analysis project Ga0180302, IMG submission 121794) | Subseafloor sediment microbial communities from Guaymas Basin, Gulf of California, Mexico - Guay17, Core 4571-4, 12-15 cm | ecosystem: Environmental > Aquatic > Marine > Hydrothermal... | reverse complement strand
GCCTATATATTCTCCATTTAAATCTAAAACCATCACTGGTGCTCCATATTTAACAAGTTGTAATACTAATAGTTTTGCTAAATGAGACTTGCCGACTCCCTTCATACCAGTTATTAAGGTCAGTGATCCGTCCAACATGGATGCATCTAAATTTATTTTTTCACCATCTTCATCTAAGCCTACTTCAATCTTTAATCTATTATTGATGTTAATTAATGAAATTACATCAGATGTAGATATTCTATATATTCTGGAATTTACTCTTGATGGTAAGTTATTAATTATAGTTGTGAACTTCCCATTAATTAACGCGCCTCTAGCAATACATGTCAATAATCGCGTATCTCTTAATATCTTTATCGTACGCGATAAGTCAGTAGGATTAATATATTTAATACCGCCGTTATTTAACATTCCCTCTCTTAACAACTCTTCCAGTAAACCTGGAACATCCACATAGTTAATGTCGATGACTTGGACGAGAATCTTGTAATTCTCTTGATCATCAGATATTAGTAAATACTCTCCTTTAAAGACCTCTTCCCCTGGTAATGCAATTATTTCAAAAACTCTACCATTTTTTCTAAATATTAACATTTCTATACACCCATTCTGAAGAAGATTTGTTGAAAGGACCGAATAGAAAATCTCTAAATTTAGGCGAGTATTTGAAGACTACTCCTAGTTTACTTAATGTTAGCTTTATACCAATAAGTTCGCTCCTTAAAATTTTCGCTCCAATATGAGCTTCCTTTAAAACATTCGGATATCCAGTAGGCTCATATGAATTTGAAAATATAGAGTCAATTATAATATGTGGATCATATTTATCGTGGAAATCAATTCTAAGGGGTATACCATGTTTATGAAGCTTGCCTATGTAGGTAGATATACCTCTAATTCTATATTTAATAGGTAAATCTTGAAGTTTAATAACGACCGGAAGTGGCGAGGATACTACTTCGTAAAGAATGTTTGGAAAGTACTTGTATAGCTTAGATCGTTTAGAGACACCAACAACATATACATTTTTGCTATATGCCTTATGAAGCAGATTAGTTAACCTCTTAAATCGCTGTAATGAGCCATCTATTAGAATGATACTATTTGTTTCGGCTAATTCTATAGCGTATGTTATAAGTAAGGATTCAATAAGTATAATTATCAATCTTTTTGCATAATTTAAATTTTTAGTAACTAGATTTATAGTGTCATTACTTATATTACCAATAAAAATACTTATAAGATGCTGTAGTGAGGATATTGATGAGGGAGAGATGTAAATTGGTATTGGACCATATCTGTACACTTTTACATCATTAATATTTTCCTCAACGACTAATGCACCACAAGTAACTAATACATATCCGTCATCACTTTCAGCAATTGAGTATACGGATGAATCGATGCCAATTACACTACTAAGTTTTCTTAATCTTGGGTAAATTCTTTCGTAACCACTAATAGTCGATTTAACCTGATACAGAGGGTTAGGCATATATGGACTATTATCTGGATCTCTTGGAACTATAGGTTTATTCTTCAGTAGCAAGCATGTTTTGACTAGTTGATCCAATATAGTATTGGGGTTTAAGGTTAAGATTTGGCTAATTGTGATTGTTTTTTGATTTTTCATGATATTCATGAAATATATTGTAATTAAAATATTTAAATGTTAAATTCAATTATTCTTCATGATGAGTCAAGATAAGGTGAAGGTTAGGCTTAAGATTAGAGGTGTAGAAGTAGAAATTGAGGCTAATCCTAATCAAATTCATCAGGCAATTAAAGAGGTAATTTCTGGAATTGAAAACTTACCAGTCAAGGAAATGGGTCGAAGGAGGGAGATAACACCCGCGAGTTGTAAGGAGGCTATAGAGTTATTATGGAGAGAAGGGTGGTTTTCTGAACCTAAGAGATTATATGATGTATGGAGAGAGTTAAGTGATAGGGGTTATAATTATGATAGAAGCGCAATAGCTCATGCATTAAATAACTTAACTAAAGAAGGGATATTAACTAGAATGGGTAGGGCTAGAAGATATAGATATGTCCAAAAGAAGCCATATGTTTATACTACATAATTTCTTAAGCGTTAACATTCTAAGAGATTTTTCTATGGAAATTGATTATTCCTTTTAAGCTAACCTTGTACTTAACTCCCTCTTCATCACGGCCTTTTTCTACATATCCTTTAGCATAAAGCTCGCTTAATCTAGAAGATGTTGATTTAGGCGATGCTGAGATCAATGATGATATCTCATATAATGTTAGAAAATCTGTTTTTCTCAGACCTGTAATTTTAAGAAGTTTTGCCGCTATTAGAACTGATAATATTTTATTACTCATTGAAAGCGATTCTCCTGATTCTGTCAATATTATATCTCCTTTTTCTGAAACTATAACGTATGGCTTTAGCATATTAACTAGATCTTTCGTATCAATGCTATACATTATTTCACGGGCTAATTTAAAGGTTGGAATCACTTTAGAGAAAAATGATAGTATGCTCTCTAATACTGACTCTGGGTCTCCCTCAAACTCTACGATGTTATCATTATATTTAATTGTCGCTTTTATTTTCAATTATTAAACACCTACTCAGTAGGAGGTTTTGAGGGTACATATAGGAAGGTTCCATCCTTACCTCTAATCCTTCTTAATTTTCCCCTTTGAACTAATCTTTTTAAGTTTACTGCTATTGTTGATTTTTGATAATATAATCCAAGATTATTAAGTGCACTGATTACATCTGATAGTGACCTAGGTTTTTTCGCCCACTGAGTATTAAATAATTTCATAATCACCTCTGAGACTGGTTCCTTCTCCGAAACTTTTATTGTAGGAATCAATTCTTCCTCTCTAACCTCCTCTTTAGATTCGGTTGGAAGCTCATGTTTTACTAAGGGAAGTAAGAACTCTAAAAATTGCTTTACATTACTTGAACTTCCCTCCAACTCAATTTCATTTACGCCTATCTTTATCCTGATCTTTATATGGTCATTAGCCAATATTCTCGCCCTCTAATACTTTATTTACAGTTTCAATTACAAATTTTGGATCAACCTTCCCCCTATATTTAGACATCACAATACCAATTAACCTCTTCTTCTTGATTTCGTCGGGTAATGACCTTATATTTTCACTGTGGATAAGTTGATTTATATAATTTATAATTTGCTCTGGCTTAACTCTTTCCTCAGCAAACCTTTTAACTATACTATCTAGATCTCCTTCTCCTCTTATAACTCTAACCCATATATCGGGAATTACTTCCTTTTCAATTACACCGTTGTCAACATACCTAATAGTCTTTATGATTATATCATCGCTTAACTTAGAAATATCAAAACCCTCTCTTTCAATATACTTTAATAATTCAGTTAATGTACTAGCAACATATGACGGCTTAATTCTCTTTAATCCTTTAGCTAACTCTTTAAATAATCCAATCATACCAGAATCATATAATTTCCATGCTAACTCTTCATTAATACCGTATAACTTAATTAAGGACTTTATAATTTCATCAGGTGGGATAATTTTATATTTGTTTGCTTCAGTGAGTATCTCGTTAGTTAGCCGTATTGGTGGAATATCAGTTTCTGGATACATTCGAGCCATTCCAGGTCTCGGCCTCATATAGAAGGTAGTCCCATCATCTTTAGCTCCTCTAGTTTCGGTGGGTACTCCATCTAATGCCTCTCGCGCACGCTCAATAACTTTCTCTACGGCGATATCTACCTTATCCTTACTTGAAATTATAAGAACGAAAGCATCCTTCTCATTACACTGAAGTACATTTCTAACCTGATTAACTTCCTCGATTGAAATGCCATAACCGGGTAACTCGTCTGAGTGAATTATCCCTCCTAATCCGGTCCAAAATCGGACTCTTTCAGAAATTTCTTTTCCTAGTCTATATCCCGGGGCTGTCTCCATTCCAAGCAGTCCAGAAAAGCCTTTGAGCCTAACTGCAACTACAATATTACCTGCTTTAAGAAGTTTAGAAATTAACTTACTCTTAGTATTTAAGAAGATATTCGATACATCTACATACTCGACTCGTAAATCTTCCTTCTTAACCCCCCTCTTACTTAACTCATCCTTAATTTTTAACAATGATTTATGTCTCGCATATTCAAACTCAATAACTCTCTTCAACTGCTGAAGCTTCTGTACACCCTTTATTTCAACTACATTACCTCCCCTTACCGATATGTTTATATCTTGCCTTATCGTTCCTATGCCTCTTCTCCTCATTCCAGTAGCCGATACTATCCTTCCTAGATACTCAGCAACTTTAACCGCTTCATCGGCTGAGTTGATATCAGGACCAGTAGCGATTTCTATTAGAGGAATTCCAAGTCTATCAAGGGCATAAACGACCACATTACCTCGCTTTTCAATTAATCTAGCTGCCTCCTCTTCGAGACAAATAGTCTGTATTTTAATTGGCTTTCCATCAACCTTGATATGTCCGTCAGTTGCTATAACAAGAGTTCTTTGAAATCCTGTCGGGTTAGAACCGTCAATTACAACCTTCCTCATAACTTCAAATTCATCGAGAAGCTTACAGTTTAAGTATTTAGCTACAGCTATAGCTACATGTAATGCTTCTTCACAAAGCTTATGCGGCGGTTCCTCATCAAGCTCGACTAAACAAGTGTATTCTTGTGGAGCAATATATTCGATAGTTACTCCCTTTTGAAATTCGAAGTATGCAGCTGGGTCTATCTGTCCTAATTCACTTTGAGTAGGTCTTAATCGCCTTATCACCTTTGCTCCTTTAGGCTCAGCTAAACCTACGGGACAATGACAAAATAATTTCCTTTTAGTATTTAGTTGAAAGTGAATTTCTAGTCCAATCTTAATTTCCTCCTCTTTACTCAAGGTTGAAACCCCCTACCTTCAGCATATGGAGATCTATAAGTAATTTCATATTCATAATTTGTTAGCATGATTTTAGGTAAATCATCCTTAGAAAAGTTTCCAAGTGCCCACATAGCCTTAACTAAGGCCGTCTCACTTAACATGTTTTCTAATGGTATTACCCCCATGGATAATAGTTCCCTACCAGTATCATATACGTATAGGTTAGTTCGACCCCATATACATTGAGTAGTCATGAATACGTAGACTCCACTCTTAATAGCTCCTTTAATGACATTAAATAAATATTCACCTACATGCCCTAATCCTGATCCTTCAATTATAATTGCATCAAAATTATCTTGTACTAAGATTTCCATTATAGTTGGAGGTATTGACGGATAAAATTTAATTAGTGCTGCTTTAGGTTTGAATTTTCCCTTAAGTAAAGTATTCCTATTTTCATCGCGAACTCTATACTTATCCCAGACTATCTTAAGTGATGTATTATCTATTATGTATCCTAATGGTTTTATATCTATCGATTGGAACGCATCTCGCCTGCTTGAGTGATTCTTACGTACTCTAGTCCCAATATGTAAAGCTATACTGCCATCTGAAGACTCGCTATGCATAGCTACCATTACATGTGCGAACGGCGAGTAACCTGCTGCGTAAATTGCGGATATCAAATTTGATGCTGCATCTGAACTTGGCCTATCAGATGATCTTTGAGAGCCGACTAGTATTACCGGTTTAGATAGATTCCTTAGTGCAAAGCTTACAGCTGCTGCGGTATAACCTAATGTATCTGTGCCATGTAAAACTACAACGCCACTCACATCATCCCTAGCTAACTGTTTATATACTTCAGCGGAGATTTTCTCCCAATCATTGGCGGTTAGATGTTCGCTATATTTATTCATAATAACCTTAGTCTCTATCTCGGCGATATTAACAACCTCTGGTAGAATATCTAGTAATTCCTCAGCAGAAACTGCTGATCTTACAGCGCCAGTTCTATAATCTACTCTACTTAAAATTGTTCCTCCTACCCCTAATACTACAACTTTAGGAAGCTTTTCACTCATGGGTTTTTTCGGTAGCTTTGCAGGTCTAATTAATGGCTTTCTTTCTATCAATGTAATTTCAGAAATTTTAGAGTAATCAATTCCTATATTATAACCGTTATCAAGCTTAAGAATTAATATCCGCTCATCTGAAAATCTATGCTTCGGCATTATTATTCCGGACAATATTCTTCCATCAATTAATTTTATCTTAACCCTATCACCCTCATTTACATTAAACTTCTTATATAGAAGACTTATAGGTCCCTTCACCATAGGTTATCAACCAATAATTATCCTTTACTCAGATTAAATTTTACTCAGATTAACGCTTCAATCTACTACTTAATAATTTTTGAAACATATGGTCCATCTCTTGAGTATCCATATCTGAAGTAATATTCCCTAACTCCGATACCACTCATAACTATTATTTTTTCTCCTCCTTCACTTGATGCTAATTCTTCAGCATACTTCAATAGAGATTCTCCAATACCCCTATGCTGCCATGATTCTTCGTCTCTTAATCCTAGGGGGATAGCTTTACCATATACATGTAGTTCCCGAACCAAGTATGATTCGTAATTTATGATCTCGGGACGCCATGCTTTATACGACGGCCTTCTTAACCGTAAAAAGCCTATTAGAATATCATTTTCAGTATCCTCTGCAGAAATGAAATATTCTATCCCTTCATTTGCATAGAACTTCATAGTTTTTATTATTATGTTTTGTTTAATAGGCTCTTTACCCCTAAGCTTTACATGTCCTACCTCTCTACATCTAATACACCTACATCGCAAGTTATTCTCAGACATAAATCTATGGACATATTGTCTTAAGTTTGTTTTATCAATACCTGCTATAATTTCAGTTGACGGTATATCCCTGTTAACCCTCATAATTCTAAGATAGGGAGGTATTAAGCAGTGTTTTACCCTTGAGATAAGTTCTATAGCTTCCTCTGTCGATAACGGATTGTATTTTCCTAATTTCCATAATTTTAATAGCCCTGTATACTCAAGAACTAACGTGGGATATATCTTTATATGATCTGGTAAAAAGTGGCTACTAGAAAATATCTTCTCGAATATTTGATAATCGAGTTTTAAGTTTGTATTTGGCAATCCTGGCATTATATGATATGTAACTTTAAGTGCAGCGTCCTTTAGCCTTCTACTAGCTTCTATAACTTCTTTTACATGATGACCCCTACCTACGACATCATATACGTCATCATATATTGTTTGTACACCAAGTTCGACTCTCGTAGCGCCTCTACTTAACATCCAATCAATCTGTTCCTCACTACATTGATCCGGTCTTGTTTCAAAGGCCAACCCGACTAATCGATACCTGCTTCTTTCAGCTAATATCGCTCCCTCCTCAAATGTTTTAGGTCGCCTTCCTATTAATGCTTCGAGTACACCAAGCATAAACCACTCTCTATACTCTTTTGGCGCTGCGTTAAATGTGCCACCTTGAACTATTAGGTATACCTTATCAACTGAGTGTCCTATACTCTCAAGCTGCTTTAACCGCTTTCTTATTTGAAGAACAGGGTCAAAATTATTATCTATTCCTCTTCTAGCGCTTGGCTCTTGACCTGTATATGAGACAGGAGCTCCTGGAACATGAGGACAGTATAAACATCTACCATGTGGACATTCGAAGGGATAACTCATCAGTGCAACTATAACAATTCCAGAAATACTTCTAACAGGCTTTTTTAGCAATATCTTTCTAAGACGTTCTTTATCATCTATCCTATCTATGTGAGATAGAATATCAGCATTAGTTGGTAACTTTTTTAAACCATATTTCTTCGCCACACTCTTCTTAATTTGATTAATATATTCACGACTTACTGATCTAGATGAAAGTAAGATTTTAGCTATTTCCTTACATGCTTGTTCATATAGACTTATAGTTGCCATGTTTATCAAATCACTTAAACTAACTACTAAATATAAATACTAAATATAAATATTGAGAAATTGAAAGATGAAAATTAAGAATGAAATAACTTTAAAGTTTAAATATTGTTTAGCTAAATTATTAAGTTCAGAAAAATATAGGGAAGGTGAGTATAATGGGTACTCATGGTTCAATTACAAAGGCTGGTAAGGTTAGGATGTTGACGCCAAAAATAGATCCTAAGCCGCATCCTCCAACTAATCCGAGGATTAGAAATCGAAAGAATTATTATAAGAGGTTCATATTAAATAGACCGCCCGGTCAGGTTAGGAATATCTAAAATTTCTAATTCTATCTTAAACATATCTTTTAAGGATAGGTTTAAACTTAGTTATGAAGGGAGAGGATATCAGCATATTAGCTAAGATAATCGATAATATCAAGAGAAGAGGGTATATCACAATAGAAGATGCCCTTACTATAGAAGATATAACTGGATATAAGTTTTCTCGTATTTTAGATGAGATTAAACGAGGGAGAGCTAAGGAGTATTTATTCAAGCCAAGTGGTATTAGAATATACTTCTATACTGGTAGAGATAAAGAATATCTTATTTTGCCGGAGGTTTGGTTTTGTAGCTGTATGTCTAAGCATCCGTCAAATTTATTAAGGAGAAGAGTCTGCTATCATCTAATAGTTTTTTGGCTTGCTAGAGTATTAAATAAAATAACAACATACACTGTAGACGATAACGATTACTCTTGGATAATCGATGAACTTTTATAGCTTAATAATACCTTAGTTTTTTAGGTGAGGTGCGTAGTTTGACAGTTACTAATTTATATGATATGCTTCTCGGCGTTACGTTTGCCCTAATAATTATATGCTATATCTTGATTTTTTATTACCAGTATTACATGATTAGGAAGGAGAGAATGCAGAAAGGTAGAAGATAGATTTCTATGCTATTTTGAGTATTCTACTAAATGCCCTAAGCCTTACTACTGGAGTCATACTTGGATATAGTAATGATGATGGATCTAAAATAGCAGCTATAATTGAAATTTTATCGCCGAACTTCAACTCTTCATCTGAATACTGACTAAGAGGTCCTCTATATGAGATGGTAATGGGTGCACCATCTTCGTCTTCAATCAAAAATTCATATACGTCTTTAAGTGTACCAGTAGCGGGTATTGTTAACTCAGGCTCCTTAACGACCTTTCCGTTGACTGTAACCACTTTATCAGATATTGAGAAATCAGCGGCCTTTTTTATAGGTACTGTAAGTTCAGGTATTTCTCTACGTATTGATGGATTTACCTTTATCTCGCTAGCATCTCCGCAAAATATAAATACGTTATCTCCTCTCTTAGCCACTCTAAAGTTGGAAATCATTAGAATATCTCCAATGTTAATATTACTAGCTAACTCTACCTGCTTATCTCCTACAAAAATGAGAGTTGCATCGCCAGTTTCATCTATAACATAAAAACCAATTGACTTATTTCCTGTAATTGAACTTGTTCGAGTTTTACCCTTAGCAATTACTCTAACTACTAATGTCTTTAAGTTATGTCCTAATTCAAGTTCTGAAATCGTAGCTTCAGAACATTTAATTGTAATTCTTTCTCCTGGTAAAAGCTCTATATGTGAGTATCTACCGATGTGAACTTCATAATCACCTCTTAATCCTTGCTTTACTCTTCCATGGAAAATAGCTATTGAGTCAGCCGGTTTTATCCAATTATACTCCTCTACCGCTTTATTCCATAATACAACTCTAATCGCCCTATCCTCGGCACCTAATAAGAAACTACCTACTTTTCCCCTTTTACCTGGAAGTTCATACTCTCTAATGTTAAGTGAAGTTAATACTTTACCATACACGTTTAAATACTGCTTTGAAAAGTCAGCCTTATCAACTCTGACTAAAAAATCCTTAAGAAGAGGGAATTCGCCTTCTGCACTTACTTTAATATCCGAATTCTCACTAACATGAATTTCCGGAATACCTGTTAAACTCCTCTTAGTATATGCTCCACTTATATCGATTATAGCTCCAGGATAAACGCCAATCTCCTCTAACATGCTTCTCGTATATCCCCAGAATATTATATTGGCCGTTCCTGTATTATCTCCGATACCACCTCTAACATATGGCTTTCTACCAATAGCTGGAGATTCGTAATATTCCTCCTCTCTAAGCCATAGAATCCTACCAACAACTCTAATTCTGCTTAAACCGTCTCTTAACTTAACAATTTCAATATGATCTGTTATTCCAGATGTTAATTTAACCCCATATTCCATACAGAGAATATATAATGCTGTTTTACGTGAAATTCCCAATTCACTCATTTTTCTGGATAGTATACTTTCGATATCTTTACGCGTTAACTTTGGATCACGCCTTAAAATTTCATTTATTATTTTATCCTCTATTGAGTTATCCATATATAACCTCCTACTCTCACTGAAAATAGAACTAAGCTTCCCTACTAATTAAGATTCTTATTCTAGAAACATATTTAGGTAATCCTCTAACAATTCCTTTATCAACCATATCTATCTTAATATCCTTAACAATAACCTTACTTTTCTCATACATCCTATTAATAAAGTTAGCTACATCTACAGCCTTAATTATGTTCCTACCCATACCCTCGATGATTATTTCATTTGACCCCTTATCGAATAATTTAATGCAAATATTTAGGTAATATGATAGATTCCTCTTACCAATATATATAGTTGGAATCTCCTTTTCAAGGTCAGCACTCATTTCATTAGCCACCATATCTATATCTATAAAAATCATAATATCCTTTGCTTTTAATGTAAGTAATAATTAGATAGTTATTAAATAAATTAATATTAAGATGCTAATTATGAGTGATGAAATCGGTATAACTGAGAGGACTTTAGCGTAATGGAAGCTTTTCCTTATAAGTTTTCGTGCTTTATTAACGATATCCTCTCCCAATACATTTACTTTAACGGTTTCCTTCCTATACTTTACGGTATATTTTCTAAGTTTACTACGTGTTTCAAGGACTTTATTAATGATTATAGGTATTGATTGAAAGCTCTTCTTATTACTGCCCCAGATTACATATCCGTCTTTGATTAATGCTCTAGCGGTAACCTCATGAGTATCAGTCGTCAATATAGCTATATTAGCATTTCCTAGTACTTTCTTGATTTGATCAGAAAGTTTATCTCGATAATTTGGATTCATGTTATTTGAGTCAAATACTACAATAACATTATAGTTGTTACCTGTTTTCCATATAATTACAGCGACTCCTCCGCTACCTAATCCGTCAGTTAGCTCAAATCCTTCTATATTAAATATTTGATGTGAAAGTAGAATTTGAAATAGAGGTTCTGCGGATAATTTAGCTATTACTTTTTCCGCTACTTGACATAGTTGACTTATAGCTTCATCAGACATTTCTATATGTGGTTTTATTAGGCTATTATGAGCATCTACTACTATTATATCTTTAAATCCATATTTTTCCGCTATAACTTTGAGTTTATTATATACTTGAAGCGGTAAATCCTCAATTTCCTTATAACTAAGGATTAATATTGGAATATCTCCTATTTTAAATCCTGAAACTATAGCGTCATTAAGTTCCATTTCTATGAGTTTAGATATGCCATTTATTTGATACCCTCCGCCTTCGCTAAAGACAACTTTAGCGACTTTATTTACGTCATTAATAGATGCTAAATCTAGATCGTGAGTTACTGTAGCATGGAGGACAACTAAATTTATGCCTCTCGAAATTGCATTATTTATTAAATATCCGGGAAAAGCGGAGCTACCTACGTCTTTAAAGGGTCCAAAGTGGAAGTAAGGAACTATAAGCTTAAATTGATCATGATTACTCTTAAAGTTGAATATGTGAATATTTACATTGGTTGAAGTAGAGTTCTCAGTTAGTAAATATTCCATATATTTTGGCTCATCGGCAGCCCAACTAGCGATATAGCCACGAAAATATGCTATTCCACCATATCTATTTACTTTCGTGATTTTATCTAAGAGATATACGTATATAGAGGAAGCTATAATACAAATCGGGAGTATATAAGCGATTAATGAAACTCTAGCAATTATTAAAAATGGTAGGAATAAGAGGTAGTTTAATAGAACTGCTAGAAAACCATATTTATAACCTTCAAATATGAGAACCGTATATATGATAGTCTTCCATGATAGGAAAATCATTAGTGTAAGTGCAATAATATAAGCTAATTTTATGTTAAGTAGAAGAAGGGACAAGGGAAGATAAGAAAAAGTAAGAATCATCCAGTTAGCAGCTAAAATTCTCCTTATATTAAAGAGCTTATATGACTCTACGAGAAGAGACTTGAATAAAACATATTCAGCTAGTAATATGAAGAGGAAAGTTATAGCTAGGTATAGGAATGATAGGTGATATACTAATCCTAAGCATATAGGAATTAGTACTAGAATGGTATACAGTAATAGATTTCTTTTAGTTGAACCTAGAGTAAAAAGCTTTGAGTAAAAGCTTGAAATCTCATTAGTCGAATTCATGATGAGAAAGCTATATTATTGGGAAGAATAGTATTAGAAGGGATATCGCAACGAATATTATCGTAATAACTATTAGATGTATTGGTTGAATCTGCACTCCAGCAGTCGAATCTTCGAAGAATCTCAATAATCCCGCCATTGTAGCTGGAGGTGGGGCCTCCCTTCTCCTTCTTCTCATAGACATTTTATATCACCTAACTATGCTGATTCTCAGCTTATAAGTCTATAAATAATACGTTACCGGAATTTTTAAATTAAAAGATTAAGTCATGCTGAGACCTAGTAAGTGGCTAAATATTATAAATACTGTCGCGTCACACGTAGATATGAGGTGATGATTGTTAATTAATTTATCATGTGGCGATTCTCTAAGTATTATGAGGTGCTGACTTCTACATGCGTATTTAGAATGGAGAGGCAATGAAACTTTCACTTTCCTTATAAACATATTCTTAAAGTCTTTAGATAGTGTTACTAAGGTATATTCTCCAATTTTTAATTCACCACGAATAGCTGCTGGAAGCCCTGTTTCAAAATGAGAATCAATTATTATTTTTTCAACCATATTTCTAGGAATTGTACAGTGAGCCGCTTTAATCCAATTTCGATTATAGTCGAAAATATTAGCTATCCACCCAGTCTTTCCTGTAAATTTTTGTGAAATATACATTAGTGGAATCATGCTATAATCTGCTTCACAAACGCCTATCTTACCATTAGAGTTGATGATGCTAAAGGCTAAACACGGCGTTAACTTAAATAAATTTATAAAATTAAAGCAGTCTACAGCGATTACATCTAACTTGTATTCGTCAATTAATCTCTTGATTACTAGATATACTTTAGCAGCCCTACTTAGATCCTTCTTCTCTACTCTAATATTATACTCACCAAGTATCTCTGTAAGATTAACTATAACCTCTAGGTCTTTAAAGTACTGCTTAATATCGTTTAAGCTAATAAAAATAAAGGTTCCGCCAAATATTTCAGTATATTTCTCATATTCCTCATCTTTACTTCTTCCAATTACACCGATCCTAATTTTACGAAGATCATTAATTACGTTAATAGCATTAGTTAGAGTATCAACATAATATTTCAATGACTCTATATTAGATGCATGAAGATGTAAGATTCTCCTCCCTTTAATAGTTAATCTATTTCTAAATGATAGTGCAGATGGTAAGCTATTATGCATAGCATGGGACAGCATAATGAGATTTCCATCATAGTTTTCTACTAGCTTTAAGCCTAATTTACTTGTCCCCCCCGTTACAAATATTAAGCAAACTACGTCATACTCTCTAAGATTTACGCGTAAGTCATTAATGGTCGTTACTTCATGGTGAAAAAATTCTGGTGAAACATCCTTTTTCACTTCATTAATTAAGCTTTGATAAAAGTTTGCAGGGTGAATTTTTGATACAAGAGGAATAATTATCAGCTTCAATAAAACCACCAATAAGGTAAATAATTATTTATAGACCTAAATAATAGAAATTATTTATGGATAGATAGGGCCCGTGGTCTAGTGGCTATGACGCCGCCCTGACGCGGCGGAGGTCCCCGGTTCGAATCCGGGCGGGCCCACTACTATTTCTAAAAAACTTTTAAAATTATTACTTACTTAGCATTATCTCTTTAGGGGACTTTATAATGCAAGTATTGAGTATACCATTAGTTAGCCTAAGTGATTTAATTCGTTTAGCTGTTAGTGTTAAAAGGGAGAAGATATCGATAATCTCATTTCCATGGAGAGGTGGGTATATAGCTGGATTATATTTACCTCCATTTACTAAGCAAATATCTGCTATATTCCCAAATGTATTCGTTAAGGAAAAACCTAGTCATGTTTACTCATACACATCAGATGATAATGGTAGGGAAAATATAGTTAAAGGAGTTACTAAGTCTACATCGTATATACCAGTTATGACGGTCTTCGTCAGAAAGAAACCTCATAAAAACATCGACCTCAGTAGGCTGGATTGTGATTTTACCGCAATAGAACTCGAAGATATTAAATCATTGACTTATGTTTCAATGTCGTTGGTTGATAGTTGGATTTACATTCCCTTCATATGGTACGATACTAAACATCATAAATTTGTAATTACATTGGAAGTAAGTCCTCGGGAAGAGGAACAGGGCGAATTATTGATTTTAACTCTCTCATATCCTGATCTCAATGAAGAGTATAATTTTATCTTATATGACCAGGAAAATGATAGGGTAATGTTTTCAGAGGGTTATAGGGGGATTAATTATCAGTATATAAGTATTATTCGCACTTATGCACTACCATATTTAAAGAGAAGATAATTTACTTTTCTTTTAAGGCATATATCATAGCATGGTCCTTTTCGTATGGTTCTAGATCAATGATCTGCTTAACCTTATATCCCCGTTTACGAAGATAATTTGCTTCTTGCCTATATATTACGTTTGGATCTTTTGTCACGTCAATACTTCTCGACTTTACAGCTAATAATAACTTTCCTCCCTTCTTTAAGAAAATATCACAATTATAGGCTGCTATTTCAGTTTGGTCTGGTTGAGCTACATCACAATATACTAAATCGACTGTTTCAACAATGTCCTGATAGAAATATGGTTTTCTAGCGTCAAAGTATAGTGGAATAATGTTATTTCTATATCTAATTACTCTATTGATAAATTCAAGCATTACCCTAGGCGCAACTTCAACGGCATATATTCTTCCATCAGGTAGTAAGTCTGAAATATGGCTAATTGTAGTTCCAGTAGCAGCACCTAAGTATAATACTGTATTTACTCCCTCTAATTCCTTAACATTCAAACCGTTGAGTATTGCGGCTGCTAGTTTACTTCTATATGGCGACCAATGCCTATATTCTTCACCACCGATATTAACTAATTTTTCCTTGTAATATGTAATACCAGGAGTTAAGTTTTTAGTAAATAGTGATTTATCCTCTTTTTTAATTATTAATCTATCTAGTCTCATCTTCTCATCCTCCTCTTCCTCTTCATTCTCAATTCTTTCTTCCTCATAATTTCACGATATCTCCTCCTTAAATCTTCAACTTTCTTTCTAAGTTCTTCAGCAAGCTTATCACCTATAAACTCCCCGCCAAAAGCATCCGCTCTAGCAGCTATTGCTATTTTACTAGCCATAGTTCTAGCTATTTTACCTCTAATTCCCCTAGGAGATTGATTGATATATGGATGTTGGAATATATATCCATGTTTTGGCGGCTTCGTTCCTTTTCTAAGAGCTCTGAAAAGTGCTTTTTCTGCCCCTAAAAGCTGTATTGTACTGGCGGGTAAGGCTGCTAATTTTGATAAGCCACCAGCTTTAGATATTAATTTAGCGGTAATTTTATACCCTATTAATGCATATAAATTTGGAGCAACCTCAGACACTGTTTGCTGTAAATATTTATCAAGAGCATCTCTAAGGTCAATTAGATTCTTAAGCCTCTGTGCATAAAACTTGACCATGTTTAAGTCTTGTTCGGTGAGATAAGTACCGACGGAGGCCTCAGCTAACTCTATAATTCTTTTTATTCTATCTTCTGAATACCCATATTCAGATAAATTCTCATAATTAAAATCTTCCTTATACGTTATATTGGCTACGAGGTTAACGTAAGAATCAATTTTACGTACAACTTCTGAAAGTTCTGGAAAGTATGTTCCATACCACTCTCTTAACCGCTCATACATTATATTAATCATTTCAACAGTTTCCTCATATGCGCTTATTGCTTGTATAATCATTAAATCCTTATTAGCTAAATCCTCTCTAAGCTTAAGTTTAGTTACCTCTTCTAATACACTTCTTACCTTATTCCATGCATCTACGTGGTCCTTAGCTAAACCACTATCAATTAGGAGATTTATAGTATCGACCTGCTTATCCATTAACTTAACGTTATAACCTAAATTTTTCAAGCAATCATATAATACTGGTGACTGAGTTTGATAAGAACCCTCCCTTTTAAACTCTGAATTAATTAATTTCTTTACTTGATCAGATATTCTTCCAGATAGTAAGTCCTTATATGTTTTAGCACCTTCAGTAATATCATCCGCAAATTTAACACCCTTTAACTCCTTGCCATCTTCAAAAATAATACCTACTGGAGTTAGATAAACCGTCTTCACGTGACCACCTCTTGATTAATTTTCTCAATAACCTCTTCATATTTTATACCTAATAAATAACATAGTATTTTTGTGGTAAATTTTAATTTACTTGGTAATGAATTATATAAAGTTACAACTTCATCTATGTTAATTACCTTCAACATTCTAATCATTCCAAAATATATTGAGAAGCCAACTAAGATATATATCGGAAATAAGGAGATATGCCTAATATAAGTCCATAGGATAATTAAGATTAAAGCCATAAGTGTAGAGCTAATCATAGATTTCAATAGAGAGCTTATGTCAATATCTAAATCAATTATTTTTTGTGCAATTAATATCGAGAGGGTGAAGGATGTAGCCATGAATAACGCTCTACCTATGCCGGCTGAAACTAATCCAAGATATGGATAAAACGTGGTTAAGAATAAAATGTCAACTATTAGGGATGCCACCATTATATACATTAACTCAACACTTTTTCCAGCTGCTATAAGTGCCGTATGTAATAGTGGATTTAGAGCAGTGATCCAGAGTCCGAAAGCCATAATTTGGAAAATTATAGTAGCTGATAGATATCGAGGACCAACTAAAATTATTATTGTAGGCTGCCCTAAGGCTAATGCCAACATGTATATTGGTAATGTAAATAACACAATGTACTTTCCTATTCTTCTAATCTCATGAGAGAAATGGCTTGGATTACTCTTGTGAAATGCTTGAGAAAGGTGAGGTAATGTCCCGCTATATATTGCTTGGGCGATTGCACTTAGGAAGGTAATTCCTGTAGTTGCAATGTAAAATATTGCCATTTCAGAATATCCGTAAATTGAGACTACTATTCTATCAGCCCAGTCCACAGCTGCTAAGACGGTATCGCTGGCCGTTAGAGGTAAGGAATTAATAATTACTTCTTTAACATTAGGGTAAAATCTAAGTGGGGTGAATCTGGGTACAGTGTCCTTTAAAATCATCGCGATACTTAAGACCTCTCCAACACACCATGCAGCCATTATTCCAGTAACGCCATATCCCATCAATGCCGCATAAATCATTAATATTCTATATAACAAGAAACCTGATGAGACGTATACTGTGACTCTATGGAAAAGTTTCAATCCCTCTAATCCACTACTTATATAGATTTTAAGGGAGTATAGGAAGAGGAGAGTATAGAAGAGAATCGGGTCTAAGTCTGGATTTGAAATGTCAAAAACTCTAAATAAGCATAGTAAATATGTTACTAAGCCAGATATAGCCGTAATAGATATTATGGATAAAATCGTACTTGTCCAAAAAAGCCTTATTCTTCCATCCTTATCATCTAAAGCTTCCATAGCAGAAATCATCCTAATACTAAACCTTTTTATTCCTAGATTGGCCATAGCAGAAACTAGACTTACCACTGAAACTACTATAGCATAAAGTCCCATTTGATCAGGCGGTAATAGCCGGGCAATAATCCCAAAAGTTAACAGGCTAATACCATATATTGTTAATTGCTGTACTAATACTGACCCTACATTACTCAGTAACGTAAAGTCTATCCTTTTTGAAGACAATGTACACACCGCAACTAAGTCTAACTGTAAGGGATTATTCTAATGGAAAAATTAACAGTTAAGTATATAAACATAATAATTAATGCTTACGACATGCTGTTAATAGTGTAAAGGTAAGACTAGATTTTTAGGAGAAGTGGGTTGGAGGAGCAGCACCGAGGTTTCACAGGGGCTCCCGCACCCTGCTACTCCCATCGGCGTGACGGGGCTTAGCTTCCGAGTTCGGAATGGGTTCGGGCGTTTCCCCCGTCCTATGGCCGCTCCTCCAACCCAATACTAATCTACACTTAGGTATTTTTTAATTTTTCTAAAAGAAAACTATGGATTACTCGCCCTATATTTTTCAACTTATCCTCTTAAAGCTTATTAAGTTTATTTCGTTATTCGTTATTGATATTATTATATTTTATGGAGGGATGTCAGTAAGGGATGGAGTTATTAAGTATATTTGAGGCTCCATTTAAGGATACAGATTTCTTAACAATATTGATATTATATATTCCATTCCTAATTTTCCTGCTTTATGGTCAACGTATTCAGTTTCATATGTCGTTAATGGAAGTTGGAGGAATGTTATCACAATTAGAGAAGATGAAGAATATAGCTAGATTTGAAACTTTAAATATCTTTAAGAAATTCGCGAGAGATGAGAAAACCGTTGAAGAAGCCCTTAATTCATTAGTTGAGTCGTTTATGATATTTCCTGAGTCTATGGATCCATACGGTATTGTAAAGAAGGTGGAGCATATTGTGGATGTTAGAGATGATAAACTTATCGGTGATATTAAGAAGATAGTTAGGGAAGATGTTGAGGAGTCTCAGGTTAGAAATCTTGAAAATATGCTAGAAGCGACCATGGCTTTAGAAACTATCTATAAAATTATAAGGCATTATTACCTATTAGCTAAGAAAATGGGTAGTTATATAATTGCTGTTCAACTTCAAATGTTAATGCCACTTATTTTTAATGAGGCTAAGGCATATTTAAGTGCAGTCTTCGCGTTTAAACTTGGAGTACCAATTGGAGATGGTATTGGGCCATTAGTGATTAATAGGCTACTTAATGGTAATGAGAAGTGGGAGATTCTAGCTAAGGAAACTATAGTATATGAAACAAGTATAGAGGGAAGAAAAACATATTTAGTTAAAGCTCATGGACCTGGAGGGAATGTAGGTAAACCTGGGGAAGCAATTAAAAAGTTACTTGAGAGAGATAAAAACATTAAAGCCGTAATTATGATTGATGCTGCGTTAAAGCTTGAGGGTGAAAAGAGTGGTAGTGTAGCTGACGGAGTTGGAGCAGCTATAGGTGGGATAGGTGTTGAGAAATATAAAATTGAGGAGGCAGCTACAAGCTATAAGGTCCCATTATATGCAATCGTCATTAAACAATCATTATTAGAGGCAATTTCAGCGATGAAAAAGGAAATTGTAGATTCTGTTGAGGAAGTTCATAGGAGAATAAGGAGGATTATTAATGAATATACGTCGGAGGGAGATTCTGTAATAATAGCTGGAATTGGAAATACTATAGGGATACCGTAAGGTGATATAATGAATGACTTAATGCTTCAAATATCATCTAATGATTTCATGATTTTACTCGGTCTAATGCTTATATTAATATTTATTTTGACTATGATGGACTCTACTAGGAGGAGAAGAAGGTTTAGATTTGAACTTCCAAAGATAAAAACTGAACTTAAATGTGTTTCATGTGGATTAAAGGAAATCCGAGACTTTAAGCAAGGAGATTATATTTCTAGATTAACAGGAGAAAAGTGTAAACGGTGTGGAGGAGACTTAATTATTCTTGCTATATACACAATATCATCTAAGGAAACTACTTAGTGGTTACTATAACTTCACCATTATATACTACTACGGTATGTTCAAATTGAGAGACGGGTGATCCCTTACTTTCAACCAATACTGGATATCCCCTTACTACACCTCTTCTATATAACTTTAATATTTTACTATGAGTCTCCTCACCTAATTGACCTACCAACCATCTTGAGGTAAATGGTAACTTCTTATACTTTGTGAGAATTAATCTTCTTATCGCCTCAAGCTCCCGATCCTTTTCCTTCTTTATTTTAATTAAACTAAATATTCTTATTTCATTTTTTCTCTCTTTCACAACTCCTGATCCATCTCTAAATGTTATAAACGGCTCTATAGCGTAAACTTCATTATCAGATATTTTAGGTGAGAAAAGCTGGTATACATTTGGGATATACTTACCCGCATGTATCGTATACCTACTTATAGAGTGCCCAGTTAAATTTGAGATCGGTATATAACCATACTTTTTAGCTAAATTCTCGACAATTCTTCCGATTTCACCGACCTTCACACCTACACTAAATATATCAAGAACCTTATCTAAAATCTCCTTATTTACCTCTATAATTTCAGAATACTCATCAGATAATGGAACTGTTGCTGCAGTATCAGCAATATAACCATCAATATGAACACCGACGTCTATTTTCAATAATCCAGAGTTAGGAATATACTCAACTTCTCCATTTAATGGTGTGTAATGAGCGGCAACATCATTAACACCTAAATTACATGGAAAAGCGGGAAATCCACCTAACTTAACAATTGTTTCCTCTATTTTCTTCGCTAACTCCAATAAGCTTATATTTCTACTAGTTCTAACTAAATTAATGCCAAATTCTAACGCTTTTTTAGCTATTTTCCCGGCTAATATATATTTTTCTAATTCATCCTCACTTATCCCATCCATTACCTAATCATTAGAAAAAATTGTTAGCATAAGTAATATTTTTATGTAGATAGCTATGATGGCGGTTGGTGGAACATTTGAAACATTACATGTAGGCCATCAATATATGTTAACTGAAGCCTCAAAACTTTCAGATACATTAATTATCGGTATTACGACAAAGAGATTTGCACGTAAAAGTAAGATGTATGCTGTAAGTGATACTAAAGATAGAATGGAAGCAATTATTAAGTTCCTTAGCAAATTTACTAAAAACATAATCGTAGAGAAGTTAAATGATCCCTTCGGACCATCAATTTCAAGTGAAAAAATTAAGTCACTATTAGTAACCCCAGATACATACATTAATGCTAGAAGAATTAATAAAATTAGAAAACACCGAGGTCTAAAGCCCTTAGTATTGTATGTTGCGGGTTACATAAGAAATGAGTGGGGATACCCTATAAATTCAACATATATTAAACTTGGTTATATGGATGAGTGGGGTAGAATCACCTAAGCAATAAATACTTCTTAATTTGATCCTCTAAATTAACTTTAGAATCTATCATATATTTCTCAATGTATTCATCATCAATTTTTTCCTTTCTCCTTCTGTGTTGGCTTAAAAAATTGATGATTCTTCTTGACAACTCCTCCTTACATTCCCCGCATAATATCTCACCATTCTTACACTTAGTATATCGCTCCATAAGCTTTCTATCGTCCTCCTCAAATAGATAGTAGTAATACATGTAAACTGTACATATTTCCGGGTTACCACCATAAAGTCTTTGCTCTCTAGCTGTAGGTTGACCACCTGTAAACGCATTTAAAATCTTAGTTTTAACTATATCATCATCGTCGGATAGATAAATAGCACTTTCAGGCTCTGATGTAGACATCTTACCAGTAGCTTTAAGACTAGGTAATAGCTTTCCATGAATTTGCGCAGGCTTAGGAAAACCAAGTTTACCAGCTATATCCCGTGTAATTCTCCAATAGGGATCTTGATCGATGGCTGCTGGAATTAGGCAATATTTGTATTCATCACTTATAAAATATCCTATGAAAGCAGGAGCTGCTTGAATAGCCATGTAAAATATTAATCCGATATTTGTCTCTGGTGTAAAGCCAAATACCGCACGAGCGGTTGAGAAGGTTACTTTACGAGCAACTGATATAGCTAATGGATATAGAAAATTGATGTTTCGAATATCATCTATAATATACGTATTTTGTGAGTTAAAGCCTAATGCTAAAATGTCCCTAATATTATCTATCGTATAATTGTAAACTTCACTCGGTCTCATATCTTCATGATAAACGTATTTTTCATCAGGAGTCATTTGAATGATTAACATAGTACTTAATTTTTCCTGCAGGTATTTTGTAAATATAAAGGGAAGTATATGTCCAAGATGCATAGGTCCTGAGGGGCCACGTCCAGTATATAGATAAAATTTCTTTCCATTAAGATATTCGTTAAGGAGTATATCTAAGTCCCTATGACTATAGAATATATTACGTGCAATTAGCTTAGGTATCTCTCCAAACACCTTTTTTATTAATGATTTTAAGTTATCATCAATTATCTTTACACCAAATGATTTAACTAGTCTTTCATAGTCAATTTTACCTTTTACTTCCCATGGGGTTATACTGAATTCTTCGTTCATTATATCACCATTAGTCTTCTAAAATATCATAATCCTTTGAATGTACATAATTATAATAATTTAGCTAAATAATATGAGATAGTAAAATACCTTGAGGCAAGATATAATTTATAATAGTTAGGTATTAAAGTAGAGTTATTAGTAGATAATTTAGGTTGAGTTCGGGGGGTACCTATTGAGAAGTACCAATGTAACGTATGATGAATATGAAATTTTAAAGGTTTTGGCTAAGTCTAAGAGGTTAAAATTAGTTGATGTAGCTAGGGAAGTTGGTAAGAGAGTTGATGAGATAAGGAGATCAGTTGAGAGCCTTAAGAGTAAGGACATGATAAAGGTTGAGGTTGCCGAGAGAGTTTATTATTATGCGGGGGAGAGATTAAAGAAGTTAGGACAATTGCCTGAGGTTAAAGTTGCTGAGTACTTGAAGAGAAGGGGAAAGATAAAATTATCAGAATTATTTAATTCTAACATTCTTCCTATAGAGGATATTAAAGCTTCATTGGGAATATTGAGGAAGTTAGGTGTGATTAGTATTGTTAAGGAGAATGGGGATGTATTTATAGAGGTAATTGGCGAAATCCCTTCAGATAGAATTAAAATCTCTAAATTATTACTTGAAAGAGAAAGGGTTAAAGCTCAAGATTTAAAGGATTATTCAAAGTTAGTCGATGAGTTAGTTAAAAGGCCAGGGATTATTAATACTGAAGTGATTAAAGAAGAAATTGTGGCTATAACAGATGAGGGTTTAAAAGTTATTATGGAGAAGAGGGAGCCTCCTAGAAAAGTGGTTACTCTACTTACACCTCAATTGTTAATATCTGGTAGGTGGAGGGAAGTTGAATTTAAGGAATATGATGTAACTTTACCCGCACCTCCAGTTTATGCCGGTAGGAGACATCCACTTAGGGATTTGCTTAATGAAATTAGAGAGATTTTTTTATCTATGGGTTTTATTGAGGAATGGGGGCCATTAATTGAATTAGCATTTTGGAACTTTGACGCTTTATTCCAACCTCAAGATCATCCAGCTAGGGATATGCATGATACATTCTATTTAAAGAGACCTAAATATGGGAATTTAGAAAGGCTAGATATTATTGATAGGGTTAAGCGCACCCATGAAGATGGGTGGGTTACTGGGTCGACTGGTTGGAGATATACTTGGAGAATTGAGGAAGCTAGGAAATACGTATTAAGAACACATACTACAGCTGTAACTGTCAAAAAAGTCTATGAATACGGTGAGAAGCCTGTCAAAATATTTGCGGTAGGGAAGGTCTTTAGGAATGAAACTATAGACTATAAGCACTTAGCAGAGTTCTTTAACGTAGATGGAATAGTAATTGATCCACATACAAATTTAAGAGAGCTACTTGGAATATTAGAAGTATTTTATAGAAAACTCGGGTTTAAGAAGATAATTTTCTGGCCTAGCTACTTCCCATATACTGAACCATCAGTTCAAGTTTGCATTTATGATGAAAATACTGGCAAATATATTGAAATGGCAGGCTCCGGCATCTTTCGGCCGGAAGTCACAATCCCCTTAGGGGTTAAATGGCCGGTATTAGCATGGGGCTTAGGTGTTGAGAGAATATTGATGTTAAGATACGGACTTACCGACATACGAAAAATATACGAGAATGATATTGGCTGGTTAAGGAACATTAAATATATACGCCTCTCGGGAGGTAATGAGGTGAGGTATTAATGCCGGTTTTAACTATAAACTTAACTAGATTTAACGAACTAATTGGTGGTAATTATACTATATCTGATTTAGTTGAGAAATTACCATGGCTTGGCCTTGATATAGAGGATATCGGTCCTGATTATATAAGGGTGGAGTATACGCCTAACCGTCCAGACTTAGGTTCTCCCATAGGGATTATTAGGGCTTTTAAGGGATTATATGAGGATGAAGTTGGATGTCCTAATTATAAAGTTATCGATACATCATTAGAGGTATACGTAGATAAAAATGTGGAGGGTGTTAGGCCATATTTGGTTTCAGCGGTGGTTAAGGGTATAAAGATGGATGAAGAGACGTTGGTAGAGATAATAGATCTTCAAGAGGATCTTCACCATGGTTTAGGTAGAGATAGAAGGATTGTTTCAATCGGAATTCATAATTATGATGTAATTAAATTTCCAGTTAAGTATACCACCGTGGATAAGGACTTTAGGTTTATACCTTTAGGTGAATATAGGGAAATGAGTATTAAGGAAATTTTAGAAGAACATCCAACTGGTGTTAAATATGCACATCTAGTTTCTGAATTTACGAAATATCCAATTCTAATTGATAATGAGGGTCATGTACTTTCATTTCCACCAATTATTAATGCCGAGTATACTAGAGTTACCGAGGATACTAGGAACTTATTCCTAGACATAACTTCAACAAATATTGAGAGAAGTATACAGGTATTAAATGTGCTTGTTACAACTTTAGCTGATTATGGAGGAATAATAGAAAGTGTTAAAGTAATTTATCCTGATAGAACGATTATTACTCCGAAGTTAGAGCCGAAGATAATCACATATTCTAAGGGTGAGTTTAAGGATTATGTTAATAACATGTTAGGATTAGAACTTTCAATTAATGAAATACTCGAGAGTCTTAGAAGATGTAGGATGGATGCTGAGGTAAGCAACAATTATATTATAATTAAGGTTCCACCTTACAGAGTTGATATTTTACACATGATAGATTTTGCCGAAGAAGTAGCGATTGGCTTAGGATTTTGGAATATAAAACCTCAACTTCCAAAGACGTATTCTATCGGAACACCATTAATGAAGTATACTAGGGTGAGGGAAATTATCGATATAATGGTTGGTTTAGGGTTTATCGAAGTTATGAACTTTATATTAACAAATCCAGAGGAACAATTTGATAAAATGAATATTCCAAGGAGTGATATGATTGAGGTTGAGGCTCCAAAAAGCATGATGCATAGAGCATTGAGAAAATGGATACTGCCACAATTACTTAAAAATCTATTTACATCTAAAAAGGAGACCTATCCACAGAAAATATTTGAGGTAGGAGAGGTATTCCCCTTAACTGATGTAGAGGAGAGTATACACTTAGCTGCAGCCATAGCTCATAGTAGAGCTAGTTACTCGGAAATTAAGGGGGTACTTGATTATTTAGCTAAAGTCTTAGATTTAAAGTTAACTATAAAACCGACTATTCACAGCTCATTTATCAAGGGTAGAGTAGCTAGTATCCTACTTAATGAAAAGGAGATAGGTATAATAGGTGAAATTGCGCCAGAGGTTTTAGAGAAATTTGATTTAGAGGTACCGGTAGCAGCTATGGAAATCGACCTTACAGACATCATAGGTAAACAATAAGCGGTTAAAGCCATATTTAAATAATTATCAATAAGATATTCTATAATTATAATCTATGGGATAAATTCCATGCCCGACGGACCGGTCTGACTAAAAGATGAGGACCGGCTTACCCAGGCATGGAACAATCTCCAGAGCCCGCGTCTTTTTCAGCCCGAGATAGCATTATGCTATACGATGAAGGTTGAATAAAAACGCGGGCGATAACTTTATAATCATGTATACTATAACTATTAATTGATACCCGCGCGAGGGCCTGGCCTGAGATAGCGCTACGCTACACGATGAGGGTCATCGGGTTGGGCGCGGGTAACAACCCCCTTCATACTTTTAAATATTATTTTTAAGCTCATTAATTTGAGGGAGTTTACTTAATGGACGTAGATAAACGATATTCACTAATAGCTAGGAATACTATGGAAATCGTTACACATGAAGAGTTAAGGGAAATTCTTAATGTTAATAGTAAGCCTAGAGGATATTGGGGCTTTGAGTGCTCTGGATTTATACATATTGGAATGGGGTTAATAACTGGTAGGAAGATAATAGACGCTGTTAATGCAGGAGTTGACTTTATAATTTTATTAGCTGATTGGCATTCATGGATAAATAATAAGCTTGGTGGAGATCTTGGAAATATTAGATTAGCTGGGGAGTATTTTATACATGGATTTACCGCGATCGGTGTACCTAGAGATAAGGTTAAATATGTATGGGCTTCTGAAATTATTAATGATCCTGAGTATTGGGAGACGGTAATTAGGATTGGGAAATCAGTAAGTTTGAATCGCATTGTTAGGGCGCTACCGATTATGGGTAGAAAGAGTGAGGAAGAAATTAGGGAATTTGCATGGTTAATTTATCCTTTAATGCAAGTAGCGGATATATTTATGTTAAAGTTAGATATGGCTTTTGCTGGAATTGATCAGAGAAAGGCTCATATGCTAGCTCGAGATGTATCAAAGAAGCTTGGGTTTAAAGCTCCAATATGTATCCATACACCACTATTACCATCCCTTTACCAGCCAGTACCCATGGGTAAGGAGGAGAAAATATTTACTAAGATGTCTAAAAGCAAGCCTGAATCAGGGATATTTATACATGATAATGAAGAGGAGGTTAAGCGTAAAATTATTAAGAGTTACTGTCCACCTAATGACGTAGAATCTAATCCACTCTTCTATCTACTTGAATATATCATATTCCCATATCTAGAAGAAAGAGGTAAAGGGTTAATCGTTAAAGTAAAGGGTAATGGAGAAGTCGAATTTAAATCATTATATGAATTAAAGGCATGGTATACTCAGGGTAAAATACATCCACTTGATTTAAAGATATCAATAATTGATGAGTTAAATTATATATTAACACCTATTAGGAAATATTTTGATAAGCATAGCGAGATTTTAGAGGAGATGAGGAAAATTGTTCAAGCGTAAGGAG
>Ga0180302_10000170_pt1 | contig 27487 bp, 25 predicted proteins | sample GuaBasSediGuay17_FD_121794 | JGI IMG/M metagenome (GOLD analysis project Ga0180302, IMG submission 121794) | Subseafloor sediment microbial communities from Guaymas Basin, Gulf of California, Mexico - Guay17, Core 4571-4, 12-15 cm | ecosystem: Environmental > Aquatic > Marine > Hydrothermal... | reverse complement strand
GGGAAGATAACGTTAATAAACGTCCCTCATGGGAATTACATAATGTTAGTAAGGGTAAAGGAGTATCCGCAAACGACGCTAAACGTCACTATAACGTCTTTAGACTATTATAAAGAGAAGATAAAGGGATTCCTCACAGTTACACTACATGTAGTTAGGAAAAGTGCTCATGATAAAAGCTTACCGGATGGAGTTAAACTGAGACTTTTTATAGACGGAAACCTAATAAATGAGACTGTCGTTAAGGAGTCTATCATAACTCTTTCTAGCGTTCCTAAGGGGTTGCTAAGGTTGTGTTTAGAGTGGCAGGGAGTCGTAGTAGGCGACTTAGAAGAGTTACTAACTTCATCTAAAGAGATAATTGTTGAGTGTGAAGTTTACCAAATGAGAATTGTCCTAAAAGACTTAGACGATCGTCCTTTAATGGGATGCACAGTTAGAGTTAGTCATCCAAATGGAACGCAAATTGAGGGCATCACAGATGTCAATGGTGTAGTGTATTGGAAGTACATGCCTAGGGGTAAGTACAACGTTACTGTGTTGTGGAATGGAACCGTAATCCACGAGGAAGAAGTTAACTTGTTCAATGACCTTGTAGATAAGGTCATTGTGTTGAGATTGAAGACTTTTTATATAAAAGTAGTAGACGTATTAGGTCAGTCTGTTCCTGGAGTTGAGGTGTTGTTGAAGCCTCTGATCACAGGAAAAGTGCATCTTAAGCACAATGCATCCGCTATGTTACGACCGACTATGTCTCTCGAGTCCTCTTTCCTCTTTAGGAGAGTTTTCCTTCCCGTAGATACTTATGAGTTGACAGTTAAAGTTAGAGGGATTGTTGTTGAAGTGGAGATAATTAAGCTAGGTAGAGATGTGGACGAGATAACAGTTAAGTGTCCAGTGCTCACGTTGCCCTTAGGGTATGTTATAACTAAGTATGATGTACCGCTCATAGTCGTCTTCACAATAGTTACTGTTTTAACAGTGGTCGTCTCAATTAGGTACTGGAGACTGTTGCAATTAAAGCGAATATTTGTTGAAGGAGTTCCTCAAAGAGAAGAAAAAGCGACTTTAACAAAAGCAACTCTAATGTCTAGCATTAAACACACTACAGTTCACGGAAGAGAGTTGCTCTTTAAACTTAAGGTTAGAGAGAGAGGCTTAGAGCCAAAAGGAGCTCGAAGTCTCTTTAGACCTCCAGTAAGGAAAGAGAGTTATGGAAGGCTAGAAGAGTATGAGGAGGAGCATGAGGAATACGAAGAGTATGAGGAGTTGTTTGAGTGACTTCACTACTAGAAGTGTAATAAGGGTCCCCACAGAGTGGCCTCTTATTGGTCACATAGCTTTTGGTCTCATAGATAGAGGCACTAATGTAATACAAGTGAGACCAGTAACTACGTGTCCGTTGTGTTGTGTATTCTGTTCTGTAGACTCTGGGCCATGTTCGAGGAGGAGGCAATCAGAATACATAGTTGAATTGGATCATTTAGTCGAGTGGTTTAAGTTAGTGCTGTCACATAAGGGCGTAGACGATGTACAAGCTCACATAGACACAGTAGGTGATCCCTTAACTTACCCTATGTTGGTAGACTTAGTACATGCGCTATCCGACATTAAGGGGGTGTCAGTAATATCGTTAGAGACTCATGGGCCGCTTCTCAATGAGAAGGTAGTGGACGAACTAGAGGCAGCAGGGTTAACTAGAGTTAACTTGTCCGTAGATAGCCTGGACCCTGAGTTAGCGAAGGAGTTAGCTAATGCAGAGTGGTTTGACGTTAATGAGGTACTAGCTATGGCTGAGTACATAGTTAAGAACACTAGGCTAGACTTGATAATAACTCCAGTGTGGGTTCCTAGGTTAAACGATCGCGAGATCCCTAAGATAATAGAGTTCGCATTGAGAATTGGCGCTGGCAAGAGGTGTCCTCCCTTAGGTATACAGAAGTACGAGGTTCATAAGTACGGAAGAAAACCGAAGGGTGTGAGGCCTATGTCGTGGAGGGAGTTTTATAATAGGTTAAGACAACTAGGAAAGATCTATAACGTGAAGTTAGTGTTAAGTCCCGAAGACTTTGGTATCCATAAAACGACTCATATTCCTCTAGCCTTTAGGAGATATGAAGTAGCTAAAGTGAGAGTCGTCGGGAGAGGGTGGTTGAGAAAGCAAGTTATCGGCGCTGCTAGGAACAGATTAGTGTCTGTTGTTGGTTTGAGGGATAGCTCGGAGGCAGACTCATTGATAGGACAGAGAGTTAAAGTTAAGATGTTAAGAGTTAAGCATAACATTTACGTAGGCACGTTAGTCTAGTTAGAACAAATGAAGTTAGTGGATGTACACTCTCACATACACCTTCACGTCTTCGATAAAGATAGAGAAGTAGTATTAAGTAGGGCTAGAGATGTCGGTGTAGTGGCGATCATTACCTCAACGCTTAGCTACCTAGAAATCCCTAAGGCTTTGAGTGTAGTTGAACGATATCCCGGTTTCGTGTTTCTATCTGTTGGTCTTGATCCGACAATATTTGACCCCTTAGAAATACAGAGAGTTGTAAGCTTCATAGAGCAGTTCAAGGAAAAACTCGTAGCAGTAGGAGAAGTAGGGCTTGACTACGCGTTAGTCAAGAGAAGTGTACTGAGAGAAGTGCAAAGGCAAAACTTTGTTAGGTGGACGAAGTTAGCTGAAAAACTAGACTTGCCCTTAGTAGTGCACTCAAGGCGCGCCGGAAAAAAGGTTGTAGAAGTACTTTTGGAATTAGGTTACTCTAGAGTAGTTTTACATGCATTTGATGGTGATGTCGGAGACGCTCAAGTCGCAGAGGAGTTTGGGATGTACTTCTCAATACCTCCATCAGTGCTCTACTCTAAACAAAAACAGCGGTTAGTTGACAAAGTGAGTATAGAAAGAATACTCTTAGAGTCGGATGCCCCCTTACTAGGCCCTATTAGGAGTTTGAGAAATGAGCCGTCAAACATAGTTAAGGTAGTCGACAAAATAGCAGAGATCAAGAACGTTTCAGTTTCTGAGGTAGCACGAGTTACGACGAAAAACGCTAAGGAGTTATTTGGACCTAGGCTGCCGTTAAGTTAATCTTCGGTGATGAGCTAATGTATTAGGGGCCCGTAGCTCAGTTGGATAGAGCGGCAGCCTCCGGAGCTGTAGTGACTCAGAACTATGAGTCACAGAAGTCCCGGGTTCAAATCCCGGCGGGCCCGCCATTTTACGAAATTGTACAGAGGATCAATTAAATAATGTGTTTTACACTTTCCACTGTAGGGGCTAGCGATGTTTAAGGTATTGATTATTGGAGACACTCACATTCCCTCGAGAGCCGAGAGGTTGCCACCAAAAATAGAGTCTCACATACTAAGTGAGAAGTACTCTTTAGTCCTATGCACAGGGGATTTAGTCGCTTATGAGGTCCTACAATTGCTCAAACGCATCGGAGAAGTTAAAGTTGTGAGAGGGAACATGGACTACCTTCCCTTTCCAAAGAGTGAAGTAGTGGCATTAGGTAACGTTAAGATAGGGCTAATACACGGCCATCAGGTATATCCAAGAGGGGATATCAGTAGACTGACAAGGATAGCCCTCAAGTTTGGGGTTAACGTACTAATATCGGGCCACACTCACGTGCCTTTAGTTAAGAAGGTCGAAACGACTTCAAGAGATGTACTTTTGTTAAATCCAGGCTCTGCGACTGGGGTATGGAGTGGAGGAGGGGGTAGTCTCATTCCATCGTTTATGGAGTGTGCTGTTAGGGGATCAGTAGTTGAAGTTACGTGCTATGAACTCAAGGCTAATACTCTGATTAAAAGTCGTCACGAGATTTCATTGACTCTTTAGCTCACTTTCTCTTTATAAATGCTCGCTATGTACATTGGACCTTTACACCTGGGACATGTCCCTGCTTCTTTAAACACGTAATCCCCCTTTTGTGGTACACCTACCTTTACATAACCGCACTTTCTGCACTTGACTACTTTAACCATTCTGTACTTAGGTATCTTCAACTTAGCGAGTCTCATTAAGTTCATTCCTACGTAAAAGCCAAATGGTACTAGGATTATTATGACGTATGAATAGGGGACGTTTTGGTCTATCATGTACGCTAACGTGAAGAAGGCTATAGCTACTATTATCGCGAACATGAGAGCGGAATAAAGTGCTATCCACTTCTTTCTGAGCTCTCTCATCCTCTCTTCACTCAAGGCACGACACCTACCGTGTTCCCCACACCAACTAATATTACGGTATCTCCTTCTTTAGTCCTCTCAAGTATTATTTCCTCGACTCTGTTTAGAGCTTTTTCCATGGACTCAGCGACTTCCTTACTCATAACCGAAAAAGCCTCTGGAATTGACATTTTCACAAGCACAGCGTAGAGAGTGATCCCATGCTTCGTAGTGATCTCCTCAATGTTGAACTTTTCTATGCCTAAACCACCTATAGCTACTCCTACGCCATCAACTATTGTCCCTGACTTCTCACCTTCGAACTTTATGGAGGCGTCGACGGTCACAATAATTGCTGGTTTCTCCCCTCTCCTCACAATTAACCTTTCTAAGGCGTCGTCAAGTCTTCCAGTTACTCCACTAGGTCCTTTTGCCTTTACGACTAATACTCTCCTGCCATTAAACGGCACTTCTACCGCTATAGTGTTCTCAGCCAGTTCTTCTAAATTCATGAAGCCGTTCGGTGAGTATTTATTTATGAAGAGCGCGGCTACCATTGAGCCGGCGCTATCTCCTATAGGGAACCCTTTACTGAACGATTCGAGAGAGCTCTCGAGCGCCTTGACATATTCTGAGAGAAACGGGAGTTGAGCTTGAAGTTGTATTAAGAGCCATAAACTCTTAAATCTCCTCCCTTGTCTGTATATGTGTTCAACTGCTTTGTAGATGTAATTCAACTCGTGAGCTGCTGCAATTAAATTTTTAAGATTTTCTATGTCGGCTAGTTCAGCCTTAGGTAATAATCTCTTCACTTCTAACGTAAGCGTCTCATTTTGAATTAAGACTACGTGTTTAAGCTTAGCTATTATTCCAAAGGGATCTTTACTCTCTGGGAATATAAGTACAGACTCTATTAAGTTAGAGACTCGCTGTTCTAATTGTCGGGTGTCTATCTTGGCGCCTACTTTAGCAGCAACCTCTTTAAATGAGGAAATGACCGTGCCCACTGCTTTGTCTCTTATGTATTTATATAATGATATATAGCTTTCTATCTCCTTAATTATTCGGTAGATTTCTAGTTCTCTATTTATGTAAGCAAAAAGCATTATGAATATGAGCCAAGCTAGCCAGTCTAAACCGTCCACTCTTCGCTACACCTCTTTGTCGTCTTTTCGTCGAAGGTAAGTCGCCTCCTTCTATTTTAAAGTCTAGGGAGATATTTATAACTAGTTTTAGTGTGTGCTATGAGAATGACATAAGGTCTAATAGCCTTCTATATCATTAGCGAATTCTCCTAAGATATATCAGTTTTTTAGACCATTTAACGAAAAAGCTACTTATCCCTTTATAAAGAGTGCATGTATTCCTTGATCGAAAACTTACTGAAGAGAGAGAACGATAGAGATAACGATGTTAAATTAACTAAGTTATCTAAGATTAGATTTAGTCAACTTAAGTATTACGTAGGACAAGAAGCATATGATAAGGATGGAAGGATCATAGGGATCATAAGGCGGATTGTCGCCATAGATGGATCTAAAGCGCTCTACGTAGAAGTAGATGTTAATGGATGTCGTAAAAAGTTGAAAGCATCCCGTACTTACGTGTTGTTGGAGAGAGTGAGTGGTGTGAGTAATGTGAGTGCGGCGAGCAATGCTCTCGACAGAACAAGCCGAGCGAGTAGTCAAGTTGCATCTCTCAACGAGTTAATGTATAAGCTTTTACTAATTAACAACTCAGAAATAGAAGTTGACATGAAATATGCGCGAGGACTGATGTCGCATGAGACTTATATCAAGGTCAAAAAAGAGCTTGCAAATAAGAGAGAGTGTTTAGTTAAAGGAAGCCTTAGTCAAATAGAGAACGTTGTTGACTTTCTCAGAACTAGTCATGAAGGTCGTGAGTTGATCATGGCGTTACTGACATATGCTAAGATATATCTATTTGGAGGAGACTCTGTATCTAGACAGAGTTGACAGGGTTCAAGACCTACCTACGACTTCGGTGAAACAATGCCGTTGAAGCGAGCAATTCCCCAAACATTAAAGTTGATAGTCCCACTAATGTTGGCTATTGCCTTCTTTATTTGTTTCATAATGTTCATAATAAGGATAGATGTCAAAAGAGCTCTTTCTATATTCGCCTCCTCTAAAAAAGAATACTTTTTAATCGCAATAATTTTTGACGTAGGCTTTATGGTGTTTTACGCTCTAGCCTGGTATTGTCTTGTGAGGATCATTTCAGGTGAGGTAAAATTGAGTGACGCTGTCTTGGTCATGTTAATAAGCTGGTTTGGGGACATGTTGATACCAGCAGCGTTTATCACTGGAGAAGCTATAAGGTTGGCTTTTTTGAAAAGGCGTTATGGAATAGACTTAAGTAAAGCTGCCGCTACAGTAGTAGTTCACAGGTTACTGAGTACGATAGCTTTCGTGCTTTTCATATTTCTTGGCGCGGCTTACCTGATAATTAACGGGTATAGGATAATAGCGGATGTACTACTTCATGCTATATTCTTTGCTTTACTAGCCGCTTCATTAGCTGTTCTCTGTACTCTAGTCATATTTAAGATCGAAGTTTTCGAAAAGCTCTCGGTCAGACTTTTTGACAGAGTTATAAAACTCCTCAAGAGAAAACACTTAGAGAAGTACCGTCAACACATAGAGGAGTCTCTTGAGTCCTTTAAGCTCTCAATGGACATGATAAAGAGGAAGAGGTTGAATGTTGTCCTAAGCTTCGTGAACTTAATAATTCAGTGGATTTGTGGGATAATGATTCCCTACACTTTCTTCCGTTCAGTAAAGTACCCTGTGAGCTTTTGGTTGTTAGCCATGGCTTATCCCATGTACGGAGTTATAGATAACATACCGTTTGGAGTCCCAGCTAACGCAGGGTTCTTAGATGCTGCAATGGTGTCGACATTTGTTCTGTTGGGGATCGACAAGGAGACTGCCGCTGTGGTTACTGGGTTAACTAGAGTGATAATTGTGATCTTCGAGGCCATTTTAACTGGGGCTATAACTGTCCTATTTGGTCCTAAGCTCTTTAACATAAGTTTAAGTAAGCTCAAAGAGTTGTTGAAAGGAAAAGAGAAACTATTCTAAGCCACTTTAGGCTAAGATAGTCTAGGGATATCAGCTATTTTATGCGATTATAAGATATACCGTTAGTTCCACTGGAACTTCTGGAGGTTATGATGTCTAGATCGCTTGACGAGATATTTGAAAGGGCGCTTAAATCTAGAATATTCAAAAACAGAGAGATCTTACTCCCAGACTACGTCCCTGAAGAACTTCCCCACAGAGATAAACAAATATTGAGGCTAGGAGGTGTATTAGCCCCAGCACTTGCTGGCTTCAGACCATCGAATGTCTTCATTTACGGTCTAACTGGAACTGGTAAAACTGCTGTGACTAAATATGTGCTAAGGAGGTTGACAGTTAAAGCCGATAAAAGGGTAGTGTATGCTTACGTGAACTGTCGTCAAGTAAGTACTAATTATAGAGTACTAGCTGAGTTAGTCAGGTCTTTAGGGAGAAGTGTGCCCTTCACAGGTCTCTCTACTACAGAAGTCTTAAAGAGGTTTGTTGAGACATTGGAGAGGAGCAGAAGAATAATGATAGTAGTTCTAGACGAAGTCGACTATTTAGTTAAGAAGAGCGGTGATAGTATCCTTTACTATTTGACAAGGCTTAATACAGATCTAAGGCTCTCTAAGTTGTCAGTAATAGGCATAACAAACGACTTGAAGTTCACTGAGTACTTAGACCCTAGAGTAAAGAGTAGTTTAGGCGAGGAAGAGCTAGTGTTTCCACCCTACACTAGTTCAGAACTTAGGGACATACTAATGATGAGAGCTAGAGAGGCCTTCTATCCGGGAGTCCTTGAAGACGGAGTGATACCACTGTGTGCGGCTATAGCTGCTAAACAGAATGGTGATTGTAGGCTTGCACTCGACCTGTTACTCAAAGCTGCTGAGATAGCCGAAAGAGATGTGAAGTCTAAAGTCACGGAGGATGATGTTAGAAGAGCACAAAGGGAGATAGAGAAGAACCTCGCTGTTGACGTGATCAGGTCGATGCCTCTCCACGTGAAATTAGTTTTACTAGCGGTGTTCTTGATGGAGAGAGAGCGATTTCGGAATATAACTACTGGCGAACTCTACAATAAATACAAGGAACTAGCCCTTAAGCTGAGGATAGACCCTGTCACTCAGAGGAGGGTTAGTGAGATAATTAACGAACTTGACATGTTAGGCCTAGTGAACGCGCAGGTCGTTAGTATGGGAAGATACGGGAGGACTAAGAGGATAAAGCTTTCTGTGAGTGATAGGTGTGTAATGGAAGGGCTTTACGAGGATATAAGCCTTGGAAGTTTACTTAAAACTTTAATGAAGTAGTTTAAACTTCGCTCTCCTCTCTAGTTAATATATGCACTGGAACGTAGTCCTCTAATCCTTTGAGCAGGCCTCTCTTTGCTAACACCTTCAATTCGTCAGTAGAGTACCTGTGGAGTATGTCTCCCCTAGTAGGTTGGAAATCCCAGGGAGCTACGAGGACTACGTCTCCTATCCTCATCCAAACTCTCTTTTTCATCTTGCCCGGTATTCTGCATAGCCTCACGACTCCATCTGAACACATGACCTTTGCTCTCTCATATCCTAAGAACTGCTCTATTACGCCCAACAATTGTCCCTCAGCTGGGAACACTACTTCTTTGCTCTCCTCCTTTGATTTTTTCCTTGACATATGCTCACCTCCTACTCCTAATTAAGAAGGCACAAAATATACTTTTTCACCTAGCTTGAGAAGTCGAGCTTTAATCCCTTCCTCTATCCACTTAGGCATTTTGGTCACATGGACTTCGTAGACTTTGTAGTTTCTCAAGTTCATTACTTGCACGTATGGACTGTCGATAGAAATTATTGAAACCATTTCGAGTTCACTTTGTTCAATTACTTTAACCTTTCTCGAGTACACTTCAGAGAGTGTTATTCTCTCCTTAGCGCCATTCTCAACGTTTATTGCATGGAAGTAGTTGCTATAGATCTTCTTTACGATGAATAACTTTCCCTTGTAGAGGACAATATCGCCCGGTCTAAACGGTGGTAGCATTATCCTTATTGTAGACTTAGTGATTGTCTTGCCGCTTCGACTCATACCTATGACTTTTCGAGTTTCGAGAACCCTTCCTCCAAACTTCTTTTGAATGGCTGTAGCTATGACCTTGGCTATTCTCCTAGAACTAAAGTGTAAATCTATTCCCACTTTCATGTCGCTGTCTAGTATGACTGCTTCCTTATCGCTATCGTACAACCTTTCCACTTCACGAGATATGAACTCCATTAAATCTCTCTTCTCGTGGTCTCTCAGTCCTCTGCCTAAAACTCTGACCTGTAGAATTGCTCTCTCGACTTTACTCCTTACTCTTCTACAAGAAGGGCATAAATCCCAACTTGCCTTCAACCTAACTATTAACGTCTGCTCGTACGTCTTATCAATGGTCGTAGAGGGGCTTCCCTTCACCTTCACGATTACGTTTATCGGTTTCTTGTTAACCACTTTTATGACTTGTTCTTCGCTAACTTGTGGAACTATAGCTTTTAAAATAGCCTCCCTGTTCGGTCTTATCGACTCTTTAATAGATTTGATGATGGCCTCCCTGATGCCGCTCAATAGCTCTCTCTCCCTCAGGTTATGCCACTTGCCCTTGTAGAGGTAGGCGAGGCAGTTCTTGCATAACACTAATGATGGAGTTTTTCTCAGTTTAGCTAATGGATATAAAGATAAGTAGCAATCTACACACATTCCACTAACCAATTCGTCTGTGATCTTTCCACATACAGCGCAAAATCTTCTAGGCACAAGCTCACCTGTTACTTCACTTTATTATCTGCACGTGAGGTACGTTTCCTATCCATATGACAGCATCTAATATGTCCTCATTGAGGTAGGCGAGGAGCTTTATAACGTTTTCTCCAACAGCGTTTATAATAGTGCCCCGTTCGATGTAACTCAGGGCCTCTCTCAAAGTCACTTTAAATCCTCCATAGAACTTCTCACTCACCTTGAAGTGTATTTTGCCATCAGTGAACACCTTTCCTAAAACTTCCTCATCACATATAGCCACTAGAGTATCCTCTTGGTACTCATAAACTTTGATGTAGCACTTTTTATCCCACTCTACATTTAAAGACATTCTCTCCGTTATTTCTCCTTAAGCAAAAGTAATTAAACATTGTGTTAACGACCTTGAGCTCCTTAGACTAGACCTTTGAAAGTGATTGTCAGGACCGCATTTTGTTGTCGAGAGCGCTTCTTACCAGAGAGCGTTTGAAGAATCTTTATAAAATTGTGTAGACAAGGTATCTCCCAGATGATGAAACGACGGTCTCTAGAGAGGTGACGAGTCTTTTCGCAGCTGATACGTCCGGGAGCGTTATGAGCGTCTCTTCCTACCGACTTAACCCAAAACCGCGTTAGAATAGCTTTATGCGATAGTAAACCTTAGGTCGCCTTCTCCTGTACGCTGTTGATAAGAGAGAGTAAATAATACAAATCAACGCAATGGCGATAAAGAGTGCCCCTGACAACTTCATGAAGTTTATTAAAAAGTGGTCTTGGTGATGCGCTTGTAGAGATGCTATTTTTATTGCCAAAATTAACTCAAGTAAGACGTATGTCTCGATGGACATAAATATGCCCTTTCTTAGCGCCCTCATTAACGATTTAGCGTTCATTGCGAATGTTATATTCAGAGTATGGTAGATGTTAGTAGTGGAAAGAGAGGTGGGTAAAATTAATAAGGTCGAAAGAGCTAGTGTAACGCGGCGATGAAGAGGGTTTCGCGCATTGATTTGGTGAACGGAGGAGCCCTTGTACTGAGCCGTATTTAAGGTGTATGTGATGAAGAAGCCATATAGCGTTTTATTGAGACTAGAAACTCCACTTCACTGGTGTTATCACTGTAATGTCCCAGTGTTAAGTCGAAAGTGCTCTCTTTGTAGAAGAGACACTATGAGACTTAGAGTCACGCCTCCTGGAGATATTCGCCCAGTACTTTACGACAACCAAGTGAAGGAAATAAGACGTATGTTAATCAAGTACTTCAAGAGCAAAGAGGATTCAGAGAAATTCCTCCCTTCAAACAAGCTAATATTCTTGAACAAAGTGTCAAACGTTGACGCGGCTGACGAGATGATAGTTGATGGTCAAATCATTGGACAGAGAATTTTCGATCCTCTGAAAAAGGTGTGGCAGTTTAAGCCTTTGCTTCACGGAGTCGCTAAGGTTATCAAAGAGAAAGTCGGTTATTACGCAATAGTAGACTTACCTAAGATTGCTCGTAGATTCATCATACACAGGTCACACATAATTGAGGGAGAGTTGCCAGAGACTAAGGGAGAGTTCGTAGCTCTTCAGACGAGGAGTGGGGAATTTCAAGGAGTTGGAGAGATGTTAAGAGGAAAACGCATTAAGGTGTTGAAGTCGTGGAGGAGTAAAAAATACGTAGAATTCTCTGTGCATCCTGCATTCAAAGATGTAGTAAAAGCTAACTTAGATAGACTCCTTGCGTTAGAGGAGGATTCGGTAAACTTTCTTCGATCGTTAAAGAAAAAGTACTCAGGAAAGCCCTTCTTTGTGTCTTTTTCTGGTGGTAAAGATAGCCTAGTGACCTTGTACTTGACTCTAAAGGCCTTAGGTAGTGTACCAGTGTTATTTAACGACACAGGAATAGAGTTGCCTGGAACTCGTGAGTACGTCGAGGAGATCTCTCAAGAGCTGAGTCTTGAGTTAATCATAGCCGATGCAGGCAATGCATTTCACAGTTCGTTCGAAGTCTTTGGTCCTCCAGCTAGGGATTATAGGTGGTGTTGTAAAGTAATTAAATTAGCTCCTATTTCAAGTGTAGTGAGTAAGTTGTTCCCTAGAGGAGCTGTAAGTATTGTTGGAGTGAGGAAATACGAATCTGGCGCTAGAGCGAGATCACCAAGGGTGTGGGTAAATAAGTGGCTTCCAAAGCTAATATCAGCCTCTCCAATAATGGATTGGACTGCTCTCGATGTATGGATGTACATATTCATGAGGGGTCTGAAAGTCAACCCTATGTACTCTATGGGATTTGATAGATTGGGATGTTGGCTTTGTCCAGCTTGCAACGTCGCTGATTTCGTTAAGGTTAAAGACAGATTTCCAAGGATGTGGGCTTTGTGGGAGGCAGAGTTAGCTAAATGGTATACGTGTAAAGGACTAGATGACGTCTTTAGAGAGTTGGAGCTTTGGAGGTGGAGAAAGTTTCCGGGAAACGTATCCATGCTCTTAAAGAAGTGTGGACTTGATGTTAAAATAGGTAAGGTTTACAGAGGGCTTAACTTAGGGCTTTCTATTAAAGAAGTCGAATGTAAAGAAAACAGAGCGCTCGTTAAGGGCTCGTTAAAGGTTAGTGAAAGATTACCTATGATGTTAATGACACTAGGAGAAGTCTCTGTTTTGGAGGATTCAACGATCATGACTTTGTCTACTAATGAGCACTTTACTATAACTGTTAAGAAAGACGGTGAATTTATGCTTGAGACTCAGCGAGACGTACTAAGAAGTTCTTTAAAACTTCTAGTTGGAGTGCATCTCAGGTCAACTTCATGCGTTAAGTGTGAGTTGTGTATTCAAGCTTGTCCAAGCTCTAATATAATAATTTCAGATAAAGGAGTCTTGATTAACGAAAATTGTTCACATTGCGGTCTCTGCAACAGTTTATGTCCCCTTGTAGAATATGTGGCAGTTGACTATGTTGATTACGTGATCTCAAAGTTTCAAAGTTCAATGAGAGGTGATTGACACGCTGGGCATCTCCCATGGACTTTCTTATTACATGTAGGACAGATGAGTAATTGACACCTCGGACATTTGAAGAAGTCATCGCCTTTGTAAGCTGGCTTTCCGCATCTTCTACATCTACCGAGGAAGAGCTTCTTGGGGACGTAGGCCATGAAGACCCTCCTGTATTGTTACTTCATTATATTTCAGTCAACTTTTAAACTTATCGTGACTTGTGATACTTAAAGGATTTCAAATTCGCTTGAACAGTTCACCATCTTTACGCTCTCTAGAATTTAAAGTCCTAACATGTCCGACCTTTGTGAGTTCCTCAGAAGTAAACATAATCAATATTAATGAGGGAACCAATTGTAAAAGGGCGCTTGTTACTTGACACAATCACTAGGGTGGAGGCATTGCCTAATGAACTTCATCGCGACGAATACAAGGGGATTAGCGCTGCTGAGTTTTTCTACAGGAATAGAGAAATAGCGGGATTTTCGAATCCAACTAGAGCTCTCTACCAGACTATCCGTGAGCTCGTAGAGAACGCACTCGATGCCACAGAGTTGTATGGGGTACGTCCTTCAATAAAGCTTGAGATATCGTTAGATTCAAACGACCCAGCGATCGTCACAGTCAAAGTAGAGGATAATGGAATAGGAGTGCCTAAAGAAGAGGTTCCCTTCGTTTTCGGTAGAGTGTTTTATGGGTCTAGGTACACCCTAAAACAGAGTAGGGGTGTCTTTGGTTTAGGTATAAAGATGGCTGTGCTTTACGCTCAAATAACTACGGGTAAGCCCATACGTGTCAGAAGCTCAACTCCTAGCGCTAATGACGTTTACGAGTACGAGTTGCTCATCGACATAGACAAAAACATTCCCGTGATACTGAATGAGAATGTCTATGAAAAGAAGGGGAATTGGCACGGAACTATTGTATCCTTAACTATAGAAGGAAACTGGGCTAACGCGAAGAAGAGAATAGAAGAGTATGTAAAGAGGACGGCGCTCATAGCTCCTTACGCCGAGATACACTTAAAGGGACCTGGCTTAGAAGTTCATTTCCCGAGAAGTACGAAAGCTCTACCAATAGCGCCAAAAGAAGGCAAGCCACATCCTTACGGTACCGACCTTGAAATGTTGAAATCACTTATAGCTAGGACTAAGAAATCCACTACGGTAAGGGAATTCTTATTGAAAAACTTCGACGGCGTTGGAAAGAGCACAGTAGCACAATTCTTAAATTGGGCTGGAATTAAGGAAGACCTTCCTTTAGGAAAGCTTACAATGGGTGACTTAGAGCTCATAGCTAGGAAGATGAAAGAGTTCTCCAATTGGCGTAGGCCACGACCGACCACTCTGTCACCTCTCGGCGAGAAACTACTCGTTGAGGGAGTTAGAAAGATCCTTAACCCAGAATTCGTCACTGCTGTTTCGAGGAAGCCCTCTTCATATTCAGGACATCCTTTCGTGGTCGAGGTAGCCATAGCTTATGGTGGTAACGTTCCGATAGTAGATAAGCCGTTACTCTATAGGTTCGCTAACAAGATCCCACTACTCTACGATGAGGGGGTCGACGTGTCGAGAAAGGTAGTAGATAGCATTGACTGGAGTTATTATAAGGTCAAGATGCCAGCGCCCCTAGCAGTAATAGTTCACATATGTTCAACTAAAATACCTTTCAAGGGAGTTGGTAAGGAAGCTATAGCTGAAGTGCCTGAGATAGAGAAAGAAGTAGAAAATGCTGTGAAAGAGGTTGCGCGCAGACTTAGAAGGTATGTCTCTAGGATGGAGAGGTTATTTGAGACTGCTCGGAGGAAAATTGGAATTGAAAGGTACATACCAGAGGTTGCTAGAGCGCTATCAGAGATAACTAAAATGGATCAGAGAACTTTCGAGAGAAAGTTGAAGAAACTGTTAAACAAAAGGGTTCTGACTCTGGAGGGAGAGGTGACCTTATGAGGAAAAGGAAAAGAGATAGGGAAGTTTTAAGGAAGTTGGAGAGAGTAGGTAAACGAGTAGCTAAGTTAGTGCTCAGTGAAAGGGAACCATACCTCGAAATACCTATGAGGACTTTGTCGAACACTATATGGGATTCAGAGAGGAGAATGTTAATTCTAGGACCTCGCAAGGCGAGGCGCAAGTTCTTTGACCTTAATGAGTCGAGGAAGTTCATGCAAACGCTACTGATGCTATCCTTAATAATTAAGGCTAGGAGGGAGGGTGATTACCCGACCATCAGAGACCTCTATTACATGGGAAAACACACTATTGAATACAGAGACCATTTAGGCAAGCTCAGGAGAGAGGAGACATGGAGGGACCAAAGAGAGTCTAACTCGGTGATTCAGGATATCGAGGTCCTCACTGGCTTACTCAGGGAACAAATGGGGATAATGCATGATACTAAGGGGAAAATTGTAGGGAACATAGTCGTTCGCTCAAAGGGGTACTTGATAGACTGTTCTAAGATGGGTAGTGGGGCGTACGCTATACCTCCAAATCCCGATTCTCTGGAGATAGTTAAAGTTAATGCAAAGTATGTGTTAGTCATAGAGAAGGACGCTATATTTGAGAGATTGAATGAGGAGGAGTTTTGGAGGAGGGAAAATTGCATACTGATAACAGGAAAAGGTCAACCTGACAGGAGTACTAGGAGGATGGTTAGAAGGTTGTGGGAGGAATATGGTTTGCCAACATATGTGCTTACGGACTGCGACAGTGTAACACCAGATGAGGTGGTAGTAGTTAGGGACAGAGTCACGAAGAGGGTGAGAATAGAGCCTATAGGTGAATTAGCAAGAGGTTTAGTAAATGAACTCCTAGAAAAAGAGCTAATAGAGGTTCCATGGGAAGTCTTAGCATGGGATCCAGCGACTGATAGAATAGAGTGGCGTTCAGTTAAGTATCTTTATAGACACAAAGTCAACAGAGAGATATTACGATTACGGACTAGAGGACGAGGAACTATAAGGGTTACACCGGACCATTCTCTATTTGTTTGGCGGAATGGTAAAGTAGAAATAATGCCTGCAAAGAACATAAAGCCAGGAGACTACATAGTAGTGTCCAAAAAGCTTCCTCTCTTGTGGAATGGTCCTTATCAGAGACTGCGCTTGACAGAGGCTCTTAATTATTTAAAGACTACGAAAAGTGGGCAACAAATGGTTTTAGTACTACGAGGTGGAAGTGAGGTTAAGTTAGGAAACGAGAATCATAACGAGTCTAAGTTCGTTTATCCTGCAGAGTCCAAAAGACGAGTCTTTAACAATATTTTTGTAGATGAGGACTTCGCGTACATTCTTGGACTGTTTATTGCAGAAGGGATAGTGGAGAATAATGACATTGTATGGCATTTGAAAGCTCATAAGATAGATCTAGTTAAAAGAGTAAAAGAGATTGTTGCTAGGAAGTTTGGACTTAAGGTACATGTGTACGATGAGAGGAGGGATGAAGTTCGAGTGGTTTTAAATTCAAGTTTGTTAGTGTACCTAATGAAGTGTTTAGGAGTAAAGAGTGGAATCAAGAATAAAAGAGTTCCTAGTGTTATAATTAACTCCCCTCCCTCTGTCCAATTGAGTTTCTTAAGGGGTTTATTCGATGGGAATGGACGCATAGATAAAGGGGGTAATGTAGTCTATTGCACAAGTAATAGACTGCTAGCTAAGCAGGTATCTTTACTTCTTCAATCTCTAGGCATAAATCCGACGGTCTTAGTAGATGGAGAAAAGTGCATTATCAGAGTACCGATAACTTGGATATCATCTGAAATAAGAGAGTCATCGACTTCAGTGAAACCTAAGAGTGAAAAAACAAAGAGTATGGCATTTGGTATTCCTAAGACGAGTGCTGTTCATGAACTATGCACTTGGGTAGCAGACAATGAATGTACGTACTACTCACCTAAGTGTAAGAGTATAGATAAGCATAGATTAGCTGAAGGAATGCTTAATGCTGAAAACTCCCCTGAGAGACTGAAGCGTTTTGTAGAGGGGCCATCGCCATTAACCTTTGGGGATGTAAACTTAATAGAGGTAGTAGAAGTAAGACGAGAGGAATATACGGGAGATGTTTACGACTTTACAGTACCCGGATGTGAGTCTTTTGTGGGAGGATATGGAGTTGTTTACCATAATAGTTACGGTTTCTATATTTATTCAGTATATAAGAGTGGGTCGATAAGTTTAAGTTATGAAAGTGCTAGATTGGCGACTCCTGGAGCCAAGTTCTTAGGACTCTCAGTGAGTGACATCGACCGATATAAGATACCTAGGAATTTCATAATCAAAGCTACTGATAGAGATTTAAAGAGGGCTAGAGAATTGTTATCCTATCCTTGGTTTTCTTCAAAGGCGTGGCAGAGAGAGTTGAAGCTATTCCTTAAGAGGAAAGAGAAGGTAGAGATAGAGGCGCTATCAGGTCACGGCTTTAAGTTCCTGTCTCATCGCTACATTCCTGAGAAGTTAAAGAGGAAGGAGTGGATTGAGTGATTAGGGCTCTAAGTCTAGCCTAGTTTGATAAGCGAACTTAGGTAACTCGTCCTCTCTTATTCCTGATTTCTCTTTCTTAACGAATTCTTTGACTTCAGGAAACATATACAACTCTCTGACCCACTTTCTTCTGAAGTAAGCTTTCTTTTCCTTTGGATTTAAAATGTCCACTAATTCGTATACCTTAGCTGTCTTCCCCGGCAAATATCCTAGGACTCTGCCTATTCTTTGAATCATTTGCCTTGCCTCTCCACTTCCTTCATAAATGACAGCTACCTCTGCGTCTGGTACGGTTATTCCTTCATCGAGTACCGTAGTAGTGACTATAATTTTAGTATAACCTTTCAAGAAGTCATTAAAAGCCATTTTTCTCTTTGCCGAGGGTGTATTTCCAGTTATTAATGTCGCTCTAAAACCTTCTCTTAATAGGGAATTGTATATTTTAGTTGCAGTACTTATGTATTGAGTAAAAACTATAGTTTTTTCACTTTGATGTTTATGTAGTATTTTTATTAGTTCTCTTAGCTTTTCCTCTTCCCCAACTACGAATTTTGTCTCGAAAATCTCTATGGGAGCTACAATTCTCAGAGCTAAGAGTTCTTTATAGTCTAAGTTTATGATTAGAGGACCACATAGACTGAATAGTAGTTCTTCATTCCCATCTCTCCTCTTAGGGGTTGCCGAGAGCGCCATCCTGTATAAGGAGTCCATTTTTATTACTACGTTCTTGAAGGTATTTGCAGGGACGTGGTGACAATTGTGGACTACGACGCCATTAGCGATATAACTGTGGTCTTCCTTGACTGTTATGTCGTAAACAAAGGCGTTATCCTGTGTTTCATTGATAGGAATGTACTCAATTCTATTAACCTTACAAATTTCTTTGAGTTGTCCTTGTAAGTTCCTTCGATTGTTTTCTTTATGTAAGTGAGACAGATTTTCTTTGTTGATTTTATACAGGACGTCTTCACTCCTTAACTTAGATGCCTCTACCCAACCTCTCTTCGTTAAGAACATGTGATCTTCTGTGCACTTTACTTCAGTTCCATCCTCTAACACCACTCTTGTAAGTCTCTTAGCTAAAGGGATTTTGTGCCATCCTAGTATTGGCATAAATCTACTTTTATGAGTTAAGACTTTAATAGGGAGTTTGTTTTCTACGATGTACCCTATGGGCATTTGCCCCTTATCAGTTATGATAGGTGTATCATAAGTGAGACACTCATCACATATTAATAGTTCAAATTTATCTTTAACTAGGTCAATGTATTTCACACAACTATTGTAGATAGCAATTGTAATTGGCTTTATGTCCTTCTTGCCTTCCCCTAAGTAACCTATCTCGTACTTATTTAGTCCTAGGTATTCGTTGAGGTATCCTCTCCAAGTGCTAGCTAGTTCACGTGTGGTCACGAGTATGAGTGTTGGCTTTTTCAAATCGTATATGGCCCTCATGGCTATGAACGACTTTCCACCTCTAGTGAATATTGCTATAGTTCCCCTCTTTTTCTTATGCCACAACTCGTAGGCTATTTTCTGATGTGGCAGTAGTTTAAATTTGATAGATAGGGGCTTAGGCAGGCTCGCTCTTTCTGTTATCTCAACTTCAACTTGAAAGCCTAAGGTACGAAGTTCTTTAATGACTTTGTCTATTAATCCAACACTTGTCCTAAGCTCTCTTCCCTCTCCAAGTACTCTAAGTAGCCTAATTCTCTTTTCTTCTCTTATTGTCTCAAGAAAGTTTCCCTCTTCATCAAACAAAGCTCTTTCGACGAAGTACCTTATCGTACAAGCATCTCTTAGCTTATGAATTACGTACTCGTCTGATACTGATAACTTTATTACTAAGTCGCCACTCTCCCTTACGATACGACACCTTAGAAGCCGTTTCTTCGCTCTCTCTATTTCGCTACGACTAGGATAGTAGCCTATCTTATATTTATCAAGAATGTCGCAGAGTCTGTCAAGAAAGAGTACACTTTTGACCCTAAAGACCCCGCTTCCTTCATACTTAACGTACTCTTTCAATTCTCTGTAGGCTGTTTTAGGTATTGGTCTTTCAGCTCTTATGGTTAGATTACTCGGATTAAAGACTACGCTGCTAAGCGCGATGTTAATTAACTCTTTTAATTTGTTCTCCATAATAGGGGTTATGTCGACGTAATTTCTCAGCTTGTCAATCAGCGAAAACGCGTCTGCCTTACTTGTGAAGTTTCTGCGTATGATTATGGGGTCAACTACCCACAACTTTCTCAAGGGGTCAAAATGGGCTATTCTCCTAACTAGCCTTATGTACTCTTTGAATTCTTCACTTAACAGGAAGCGCGCTGGCCTTAATGTTATTTCCTCCATCCTCTCTCCACGTTTCTTTATTTAGTGTGAGTCCAATAGGTATGGTGTGCGAAAACTTAAATTCTCTTCTCTCGATAAGGTAGTTGGCGATGAAGAGAAGCGCCTTGCTGAGAGTGATGAACAAGAGTACCTCGGAGCCAGAGTCTAATACAATGATAAACTTAATTTAAGGTCAAGGTCACTTATTCACGTGAGACAATATGGTGAAAAACGCTGTCTTGATAGTAATAGACACCTTAAGGTATGATCATTTAGGGTGTTATGGATATAAGCGCGAGACGAGTCCCAATATAGACTCTTTAGCCAAGCGCGGTGTATTGTTCACTAACGCTTACGCAAGCGACGTTCCTACACAACCGTCGTTTACCTCTATGTTCACTAGTAAAAGAGGTATAAAAACTGGAATAGTGTCTCATAGACGAGAGGAGACCTTAGCAGATGAGGTTTTCTGGTTTCCTGAATACTTAGCTAAGCTCGGTGTGAAAACAGCAGCAGTCAGCACTCTTTACCATATGAAGAAGTGGTTCGCTAGGGGCTTCAATTATTACATGAACCCTGTAGCTGGTGAGAGAGCTCGAACTCAACAAGTGGATGCAGACGAGATAAACTCCTACGCTCTTCGATGGTTGAAGGAGCATAAGGACGATAGGTTTTTCATGTTCATTCACTATTGGGATCCCCACATGATATACAAACCACCTCCTCCTTACAACGAGCTCTTCTATCGTGGAGATCCGTGTGATCCTAGTAATCACAGTTTAAACAAGTTTAAGAGACAAATTGTTTGGCCCTTTCATAAGAGACACCTTGACTTAATAATGCCTGGCATAACTGACATAGAGTTCGTGATAGCACAGTACGATGGTGAGATAAGATATGTTGATGAAAAGGTTGAAGAGTTTCTCGAAGCCCTTGAAAGCCTTAAACTTCTTGAAGACACGTTTATCGTGATTTGCTCTGATCATGGAGAGAGTTTAGGAGAGCATGAAGTTTACTTCGATCATGCTGATGCATATGAGGTAACGGTTCACGTCCCGCTCATAATGTACGGTTCTAACTTGCCTAGCGGAAAGGGCGTTAGCTCTTATGTCCAACTTGTAGACATCGCTCCTACAATCCTCGACTACTTAGGAGTGCCATTACCAAAGGGGTTAGATGGAGTTTCCCTTAAGCCCTTAATAGAGGGAGAGATAAGTTCTGTCAGAAACGTGATTTACTGTAACCAAGCGACTTGGACTGCTAAGAGGACTATCATAAAAAACAAGTGGAAGTTGATAAAGACTTACGACGAGACTTTTTGGCCTGTACCTAAGGTAGAGCTTTACAACCTAGAAAAGGATCCGAAAGAGACTAAGAACTTAGCTAGTGACGAAGTAGAGTTAGTCAATTCCATGGAACTAGAGATGATGAGGTGGTTAGAAAAGAACTTACGAGGAAGAGTTGACCCAGTTAAGGCAGTTGTATCTAAGGGAGTTCCAGCCCTGAAATGGGTGGAGAGCGCTTATAGATCAATCGGAAAGTTGGATGTTTGGGAAAAGTGGCTAAGGGAGAGTCGTAAAGGTCTATTTAACTAAATATGCGCATATTATCGGGAGTGATGATGAGAGCGTTTGTCTAGGGACTTTGCTGATTTAAGAGTTTACAAGGGGAAAGAACCCTTCAGTCTCTTAACGTTGGAGTGTCTACTGTTCTCCTTAAGTGTTACGTCTCTTCTATACCTGGAGAAAATCATCGAGCAAAGTCTCTTTTTATCGAGTTCTCTGATAGTTAGTGGTTTAGTATTCATAGCCTTTGATTCCTTGAGGATGACGATTAAGGCGCAATTCAAGCTAAAAGACTTTCAAGATGCAACCCGCTGTCTTCCTGACGAATTTCTCTGTCTTAACTCTTAACTTTGCTTTAAGTTCACTTCTGCCGTGTACCTTGAAGTATCTTCTCGCCTTTACACATTCGATCAAGTCTCCGAGATCATACCTGGGCAAAACAGGAGTTGATACAATAAGCGTCCCTAGCTCTCCCTCTTCCATTTCATATGACATCTTAACTTCTTTTCCAGTGTACTTCGAAAAAGTACACGTTGTAAAAGGGTGTGACATATGGTTCTCTGTCGACTTGCATGACGACTAATGCATGTTTCTGTAGCTCCGTACAACTCGAAAATCGTTACTTGATCTCCGTAAGCCTTGATGAGGGGGTCTTTCATAGAAGTCGTGTATGTACGGAACTCCAGCAGCCAGTATGACACGTAAGTTCCATAAATCTCTAGGAAGAAGTCCGTGCTTCTTTTCAAGTACTAAGCAAAGAAGAGTAATGCAGGAGTAGACCCTATTGTTATCCTTAAGTCGGCGTCTCTTAAGCGTTTGAAAGTGTTTTCGAACACCTCATAGTACTCATCACGAGTTCTAGGGATTCTGCCTAGATTACCGGTAGATAATATTTCTGAAATGTCTTTTTCTAACATGAGCGATCGATATAACGCTTCTAGGAATCCTGAGATGTAACAGAGCTTCAAGTTGTTCTCTACATGAACGCATATTGGGAACTTCACGACCAAGGCTTCTCCTAAAGATTTTAGTCCTAGCGTCTTGTAGATGTTAGCTAGACCAATTAGCATGACTTTTCTCCGGTACTCTAAGTCAGTAGGGCTAGGGGGATTAGCTTAGGCTTTCCAGTAGAGCCACTCGTCACACCTACAACGATGGGCTTGTCGTGTAGAAGACAGTTGTAATCCCCTTCAATTGTTCTCATAATTAATGGTTCTAGGTTTGTGTATGACGTTATGGCGAATCTTGATTTGAAGTCCTTGTTCTATGTATTTCATTAGCTTGATGTTCTTGACCGTACTTCGTCCTTTCATATAACTTGATTAGCTTATTGAGAACTGCCTCCTGGTAAAGCCTAGGACGAGCTGTAGAGTCATGCCATTCCTTAAGGAGTTCACTGTTGTAGTACCATTTTAATCCCATAGAAATCAAGAGTAGTGCGGGGGGCGGGATTCGAACCCGCGCAGGCCTTCGCCACCGGATCTCTTACCCTAAACTCGTAAGGCCTTGAGTCCGGCCCCTCTAGGAGTTTGCTCTTTTCCTGGCTCGGGCACCCCCGCTCTCGTGATTTAGGATTTCGCTATCCCCTACTTAAAGCTTTTCTCTTAACTCCTTTTATCTTCAAAGTAGTTCCACATATTGGACATTCGCTGAGTTTGCCTCGATACACTATGCCGCAGTTGGGACAGTATTTTATCCACTTCAATACAGTCTTTATTCCAGCAGTCTTCACAGGCTTGTATGATAGTCCAAGTTTTTGAGCTATGTTCATCACTGTGTAGTCATCGGTTAGGATGGTGACCCCTTGACCTTGTTCTTTTAATTGGAGTGCTAACGCTAGTATACTTAAGTCAGTTGTAGAGAGTTTATTTAAGTCTCCTTCGAGCGAAGCCAACTTCTCTACCGTACTTAAATACTTTGGATCTGGTTCTATTACTTTGAGTTTTCTCATGAATATTGCTACCTCCGCCCTTAACTTGCTAGCACGATCTTTGAGCTCATTCAACACTTGAGGAGTGGTTACTGCCTCTGTGAGAGACAATAGCAGGTCATGAGCTATTATTGCACTCGAGTCTACGACGATTACTTCAACGTCTTCCATTGACAACACCACTGAGCTTAAATAGGTAGAGTAACTTTATTAATTCGTCTACTCTTATAACCTTAGTTTTTTGTGGTGATGTGATGTCGACTAGACCGAGTGAAGCGGGGAGTCTTAAAACAGGATCCTTTATAGTGCTCGATGGTGAGCCATGTAGGATAGTTGAGGTTGAAAGATCGAAGCCTGGAAAACATGGTTCAGCCAAGGTCAGGATAGTTGCTATAGGGTTCTTTGATAACGTAAAGAGGAGCTTCGTTGCCCCTGTGAGTGCTAGAGTTGAAGTTCCAATAATAAACAAGTCTACGGCTCAAGTAATCTCTGTTACTCCTACTTCGATCCAGTTAATGGACTTGTCAACGTACGAAGTGTATGAAGTCAATCCACCTGAGGAGGAGGAAATAAGGTCTCGACTAACTCCTGGCGTAGAGGTCGAAGTCTGGGAGGTAATGGGAAGGAGAAAGATAATGAGGTTGAGATGAACCTTTGCGTTAACGAGTTAGCTATACTGTCCTGAAGGCACTACAAATAGATAGTATTTTTGACCTCCCCTTAACTCTTCAATGATTCTTTCAACAATTATCTTTTTGGGATCTGGTATTTTAGTTCTAGCTTGTAGGTCTTTAAAGGACTCGAACGGCTTTTTCTTGCGTTCCTCTAGAATTCTCCAAAGAGTTTTCTTGCCTATTCCCCTGAGCAGTTCCAACTCATGCATCTTTTTAGTGAGTGGTTCAGCCTTGTTAAAGAACTCTACAAAGTAACTCTCCTTATTACTGACGATAATTTCTAAAGTGCCTGGTAGCTCGGCTTTCGCTGTAGCTGTTAGTTCATCATACGTTAACCTCCTAATTACTCTTCTCACCCTGATTTTATCGCTGAGACTCCTTCCTACGTAGACTCTTTCCCTTAATGAAAGCTGAATCCCTTTATAAGGTTCTAACTCTAATAACATGAAGTAATCCTCACCTATAGCTTGCGCTACTGGCCCTCTTCTTGGAGGAGTTCTTAAGGTTGAGATGCAGTATGGATAGCCAAATGGTAAGTAGTCTAGGATGTAAGCGTACTCTTCGTAACATTTCTTGGGTACCGGTCTCCTTAATATAAACACTCTAGACAAGCAAACTCCCTCTCTTTCAATAATTTACTTGTGAGAATTCCTTAAAAGATTTTATACATAGTGAGTCATCTTCACTCTTCTTTGTAACTCTTTATTAACTCTACCATTTCCTTCAACATTTCAGGTGTTAGCTCTATTTCTTCTTTCATTAATATTGTCCTCAGTTCCTCAACGGTGGTCGGCAATATGTTCACGACTTGTATTGCCCCAAATTCAGATATACCAAACTTCTTGAGCTCTTCCATTAGCTTTACAGCTTTCTCATATGCTAACTTTGAGAATTTCCTGACGTATTCAAGTGTTGCCTGTTCTATAGTAGTTAATTCTTCTTTCTTACCCTTCTCCTCGAGTATCTTCTTGACTTCAATTAGCGTTATATTCTTCTCTTTCAGAGCTTTTATCACAATTTCACCATTTGATTCATTAGTTAATACCCCTATAAAAATGTCGATACTTTAATTAAGGGACTCTCTCTTTAATTAAAGGCAAGCGCACTGGTGTTCACTATGAGACACTCGCACGGTTATCGTAGCAGGTGTAGAAAGCTACTAAGAAAAAAGCCGAGGGAGAAGGGGTTAGTAGGAATAAGCAGGATTCTCCAAGAGTATGAGATTGGAGAGAAGGTTCACATAGACATAATGCCTAACTACATCACAACAGCTCCTCATAGGCGGTATCAAGGTAAAGTTGGAACGATAGTGGAAAAGAGAGGAAGAGCTTATGTGATCGAGGTCTTTGTAGGCAAAAAGAGGAAGCTGATAATAACAACACCTCATCACTTGAGACCGTTCAAAGGGGGGAGTAATTCTTAGGTTAGTCGATTATAGTGGGCTAATGATGAGCACGTCCTTCGCTGAATCATTGATGAGAAGCAATCCAACTGATTCCTATTACCTTTCAAAACTCGTTGACACGAAAAGCTTACTTCGAAAGAATATTAGGGACTGAGTGTAAAAGATACAAACCTTAAGTGAGCTTTCATGAACAACTCCTTTAATTCGCTTACATTCAAGACAAGAGTTGTTGTGACTCTAATTATGGCCGCTTCACTTCTTGGAACATGGGATTTAGATTGACCGTTCCAGTAATAGCCTATCATGCTAGGTACTCACTCAATGCTTCATTAGAAGTAATATCTCTTCTCTTCATATCTTTCATCGCTTTAAGGGCTCTTTCCTCTATTATGATGGGATACATCGTAGAATTCCATCGTCGGTTTATGTATATTCCTTCTCTTTTTATGTGTTTGAACGCTGTAGTTACTATCATGTTCTCGTGGTCAAAGGACTTGTTCTCCTATACCTCCTTGAGGGCTGTTCAGGGAATGCTTAGTGGAGGAAGCTGGCCTTTCATTCAACTAACCCTTGCATTATTAGTTCCAGTGAACATTAGAGGGAGAATAATGGCCATATACTTCATGATTGGTTCTTTGGGTATATTCTTGAGCAACTTAATGTACGCTTCATTATGCGGACTTTCATTGGCGTTACAACTCACGATTTCTTCGCTTTTCCTTTTATTAGCCGCTATTTCATTTTTGATAGCTGTTCATTGTTCTTTCCCTTCGCTCGTATCTCTGAAACAGTACACAAGACCGAGTTACTCTGGAGAGAGACGTGAGATCAAGCCAGAAAGTATTGTAAAGCCTATGTTAATAGGAGTCTTCGTTATTTCCTTTGTTACCTGTTACACTATGGGTGAGCTATCTTACGTCTACGTAGTTGAAAGTCTATCTGTTAGTAGGGAGGTCGCAGCAATTATATTAGGAGTTACAGGAGTCATAGGACTTATCGCAAGTTACGTCGTTTCATGGATTGGTGATAAGTATTCAGATGTGTTAGCTATGTTCATCTCAATCTTTTTCAGCTTTATTTGGGCTCTTTTTCCTACTTTACAAAAGTATTATATCCTTTTATATCGGCTTAAGCTTAACAGCAGTGTCAATTAAGAGTTGTATTCCCCTCTCGAGAAGAATTGCAACAAGTTATGGGAAAAGACCGTCAGTTAACATAGGTCTTGTAAATGCCTTGGATAACATAGGAAGCTCTACTGGACAGTTAACCTTGAGTCTCCTTTACTCCTTAAGTCTAGGAGGAATCCACTTGAAGGTGTTCTTAGGACTCTCTATGCTCTTGTTGTTGACAGTAGTCATTTCCTTAATTAAAAAGTAGAGTCTGAGGAGTCTCACTTAGGATAACTGTATATATGATTAATCCATTCTTAGTGATATGGTCGTCATAAATCATATAGGGAAAGGTGCAAAAATAGGGAAGAATGTGAAAATATGGCACTTTGTTTACATAGGAGATTACACTGAGATAGGGGACAATACTGTTATAGGCTCTCTCTGTCACATAGACTATAACGTAAAGATAGGGAAGAACTGTAGAATTGAGGGAATGGTTTACATACCTCCACTGACGATCATCGAGGATGATGTTTTCGTGGGTCCCGGTGTAATATTTACAAATGACCCTTATCCTCCTAGTGGAAGGTTGATCGGCATAGTCGTTAAGAGGGGAGCTGTCATAGGAGCTGGAGCTATAATTAAGGCCGGAGTTACAATAGGAGAAAAGTCTGTAGTTGGAATGGGAGCTATTGTGACTAAAGATGTCCCCCCGAGGTCTATAGTGTATGGTTGTCCAGCTAAAGTTATGTTGACGAGGGAAGAGTACGATAGGAGGAAAAAGATGTGGATTAAGTATGGGAGAGATTATTTAGCTAAGAGGATTAGGACAAGTTAACCCCCGTATTTACGGGGTAAATTAGTGGTGAGTTTATTTAAGCAATTGCATAACAGTAATGTATTGAGTATTCATGAGAGCGAGCTTAGAAATTTTAAAGTTTGATGGGCCCGGGAGGATTTGAACCCCCGACCTTCCGGTGTCACCCAGCCTTAGG
>Ga0180302_10000169_pt1 | contig 27506 bp, 26 predicted proteins | sample GuaBasSediGuay17_FD_121794 | JGI IMG/M metagenome (GOLD analysis project Ga0180302, IMG submission 121794) | Subseafloor sediment microbial communities from Guaymas Basin, Gulf of California, Mexico - Guay17, Core 4571-4, 12-15 cm | ecosystem: Environmental > Aquatic > Marine > Hydrothermal... | reverse complement strand
GCGGCTTGGACTGCTGGAGGAATGTTAAGCCATGCTGAATCGAGAATTAATATCACGTCAGCTTCTCCATAGAGAGAAATTCGTTCGGAGAAATCACTGGGTATAACTATTCCCGCTTTGACAAAGCCTTTTTCTACGTAATAGTGAGCATTATCTAAGTTGTCTACCACATATTTGATATCAAACGTTTCTTTAGCCATAATATGGTCAATTAGAATTTGGGATTCCTTACTAAAATCCTCTATAGCCAGTACTGTTACAATATCGCGTGGATTGCCACTATAAGCTACGCCAAATAGAAGCATTAAAGATAAAGGCAAGGCGATAACGAGAGCTACTGTTCTCTTATCTCTTACTAACTGTTTGAATTCTTTTATAATCATAGCAATTAATTTTTCAAACATGTTATCACCTTGAGGTCAAAATTATAAATGCATCCTCAAGAGTCACTGGAACTGGTTCTATCAATAATGGCTCCATCTTATGGCTCCTCAGAAACGAGGTCAATTCAGGTAATGCGGATCCAAAATCTTTGACAACTAAAATAATTTCCTCCTTGCGATCACCGATTCTATGTCTTTTCAGTATTTTGATCACCTTCGGTAGAGATGCTAGTTCCTCCATGATACTATTGGTACCCCTGCATATAATGCGCATTAAGTCTCCTCCGTACACCATCCTCTTTATCTCTAATGGTGTACCCTCCGCTATTAATTGTCCTAGGCTAATTAATCCAATCCGATCAGCTCTCTCAGCTTCATCCATGTAGTGAGTTGTGACTAATATTGTTTTACCCTCTTTCTTTAAGGAAGTAAACAGATCCCAAAAAGCGCGTCTTAATGGTGGATCTATACCGGCAGTTGGTTCATCTAATATTAAAATAGGCGGGTCATGTATGAGTGCTGTAGCTAAGCTAAGTCTTCTTTTTAACCCGCCGCTAAGATTCCCGGCCAAGAAATCCCTAAATTTAGTTAGCTCCACAACTTCTAAGATTTCCCTAATACGTTTAGCTCTCTCTTCGCGTGCCAATCCATATATTCGTCCTAAAAAATCTAAGTTCTCTAAAACCGTCAAATCACCATATAATGAGAAAAATTGTGGAACATACCCGATTCTACGCTTAGCCTTATCAGGATATCGCACTACATCGATACCATCAACATAAATCTCCCCAGAAGTAGGTTTTAATAGACCCATTATCATCCTGACCGTGGTTGTTTTTCCAGCTCCATTAGGTCCTAGGAGAGCATATATTTCTCCACATCTTATCTTCAGGTTTAAGTGATTTACTGCTACTAAGGAACCAAAGCGCTTCACTAGATCCCTAGTTACGATCATTGCATCCATGCCATAACCCTGATTTTTAGAATAGTTGTTAACATTAATGTTAACAATATTGTCAACAAGAATTTTAAATTTAATGATAGCACTAATTTTATAGTAGTAGGCTGATGATTGAAGAGAGGATAAAAGTGAAGGAAAGCTTAGAGGAAAAAATCTTAGAATTATTAAAACGAGCAGTCATTGGTCTAACAACATCCGATATTGCAGAGAAGTTAGGCGTATCAAGACTTACTATTATGAGATACTTACATTCTCTAAAAGGTCAGGGACTAATTGTCGATAAAAAGATAGGAGCATACAAACTATGGATGCTAAAGAGTACCATTGAGAATAAAAGAAAACTCATATCGCGAAAACTAGCTTGCGTACTTGCCAGTGTTTTTCTAAAAGTATTTGGAGAGAAGACTGGAAAAATAGCATACGATGTTGGAAAGAAACTAGCTAAGGAATTCATAGAAAAGTATCCAGAGGAATACAAATTATTAAACCGCGTTAAGGGAGGCCCTTTTACGAAGATCGCTACAGCAATAGAATTTATAAGTGAAGGGTTAAAGGTTAATGGCATAGATCTAGAGGAAGACAGGGGAATTATCCACATTGTGGGTTCTTTCTGCGAAGATGATGTTGTATCTAGAATTTTAATAATACTCCTAAAAGGATCAGTAGTTGGATTTTTAGAAAAAGAGATTAATAGACCAATTAAAGTAATAAGCGAAAAAGTAGGGAGAAAAAATGGAAATCTAGAAGTCATATTGGAACTTAAAGCCGAATAGCTTAAGGCTCTTTAATGATCTCTAGAAGCATATCTCTGTCCGCTCTATCACTTCGCTCTAACACAATTAAAAACTCACTTAGCATGCTAGGATCATTCATATTCTTAACTTTGTTAATTAAATTAACGATTGTCCTTCTCGATAATCTCTCCATTACACCCATATCTAAATTCCTAATTAGCCTCTTTACAATGTCACGGTTCTCATCATCGAGTAATCTGAATAAGGCCTCTTCCAAATCTGATATCTTAAGGATGTCTGATAATGTAAGCAAAATATCTATAGCCATATTTCGGTAAGCAGCGTTCTCTTCCGAGATAAAATCATATAATATGTTAATACTAGCATTATAATCAATTCTTTCTGCCAATTTTTTGAGTACAGCTAATCCTCCATTTCTTACTTCATCATCGGAATCCATTAACATTCTCCTAATTATCTCTGACAAAAAATCTACATCAAGCATTAAATTAGTATTACTCAGCATTAAAGCTAATAAACGTCTGCCGTTTCTAGTTCTGAGTAGTTCTTCAATAAGCCTAACAACCCTATCTAAATCCATTTTCTCAATTAAACGACCAAGAGAAACACCCAATTCGCTGAATTCGATACTTTCGGTATCTGAGCTCAAAATATTTATGAGCCATAATAATTTGTCTAAATCGACATCTCCCCGGAGAAATGCCACCTCTTTCGCTGCGATTAATCTATTTTTTCCACCATATTGCGCAAGTGCAATGAGTTCTTCTACACTATATTTTAATAATCTCGGCAATTAACTCATCCTCGGTACACCTAATGACTCCTTAAAATAGAATTATACTTCGGATTATATTCATACTTGGAATTAGAAGATAAATGTAGCCCCCCGAGCCGGCGCCTCGTCATGACACTCCCTTTTGGAGTTATTCGAGGCGCCCGAAAGCGGGGGGCATTTTTGTTCTATGTCATGTAATATTTGACATTCTTCTCAATATTTTTTGCCCCATGATATGATTACTGTTCATAGTTAATTGATAACGAACTTAATTATTCAAATGTATGTATACCCAGCTCTCTCTTAAGAATCGTTCTAGCAGCAATAATCCCCGTAGAACTTGCTTGTGCGAGGCCTCTACTAATACCCGCACCATCTCCTATGACAAATAGATTCTTTATATTAATTGTTTCCATCTCGGGCGTTACGTGAGTTCTTGAAGAATAGAATTTTACTTCTGCTACATATAGTAACGTATGATCACTAAATACTCCAGGAGCCAACTTATCTATAGCACGAAGAGCCTCTAATATTCCAACCAAATGCCTATGAGGAAGCACATAACTGATGTCTCCAGGCACCGCACTCTTTAAAGTCGGTTCGACAATCGATCTAGCTATTCTCTCTGGTGTACTCCTCCTTCCTCTCTTAAGATCTCCTAATCTCTGTACTAGAACGGAACCTCCGCTAAGGAGATTTGCTAATCGAGCTATGTGTTTCCCGTATGCTATGGGATCCTTGAATGGCTCGGTAAAATTCGAGCTAATTAATAATGCGAAATTTGTGTTATCGCTTTTCTTATTTTCAAATGAGTGCCCGTTCGTTGTTAAAACATCTTCGTATCTCTCTTGAATTACATACCCTCGGGGATTGACACAAAACGTTCTAACAATATCGTCATATGTGGGGGAATAATATAGAAGCTTTGGTTCATATAATCTACTAGTTAATTCTTCTAAGACTTCAAAATTAACTTCTACACGTACTCCAATATCTACGGGATTAAGTTTTAGTGGGACTTTTAAGCGCAACATTTCTTTCATGAGCCAAGAAGCACCATAACGCCCAGGTGCTAAAATGACATATTTCGCTTTAATATACGAACCATCCTCTAAATAAACTCCCTTCACCGTACCATCATCCGCATCTATGTGCTCTGCGCCGCATTTTAACCGTATGTCAGCACGCTTCTCTATTATACTTTTAGCTCTGCTTAATGCTTTAGGAGTATTATCTGTACCCAGATGTCTTATCCTATACGGAATTAACTTTAGATGATACTTTCTCGCTCTCGAAGCTATTTCAGCTACAGCATCTTCATCGAAAGGATAATATCCAGCCTCCGGCGCTAACTCTGCCCATATTAAATCCACATAATTTATTAATTTTTCTACTTCTCTCCAAGGCAGTAGATCTGTTAACCATCCTCCAACATCAGGACTTAAAGTTATTTTTCCATCACTAAACGCTCCCGCTCCACCCCATCCGCTTAAAAATTCTCGGTTCTTTATTCTCTCTTCAATATCCCCTCCTTTCTCCACTATTAATATTGATAGCTTGTCATCTGCCCATTTTATTAGCTCTAATGCAGCAAATATCCCTGCGGGCCCGGCACCCACTATCACTACATCATAATACCTCTCCACGGGATCACCATTAATTGATCAACTAGCAAGTGCTACCCGGAATATTGATTTAAATCAAAATTATTATATAAAGATTAATTGAAAAGCGACGCTGTAGAGTGATAAAGTCGTGCTAACTATGAAAAAACGTCGGCGAAAGGGGTTCGATGCAGAAAGAGAATTAGTTAGAAGACTCAAAGATAAAGGAATATGGGCTACGAGGATTCCCGTCAGCGGCGTTGCCCAACCGCTTCCAGATGTATTAGCCGTGTCCAATGGTACTCTTCACGGTTTTGAAGTAAAAAGTACCTCTAACTCTATCAACTTTTACAAGAAATCATTTGATAATACAATCTTATGGTTGGAAGCCATGAGGAACGAAAAACTGCACGCTAAAGCATGGTTAGCTGTAAGATTTCTTGGGGGAAAGTGGCGTTTTTATGAACTTACAAGTGAAACAGAAAAAATAGAAGCAAATTTAAACAATGGTTTAACACTCAGTCAATTATTAAAATTACTACGAGAACATGAAGTAAAACAATAAAGACATGATGAGGGGTCGGTTTCCTGACACTAATGATGATTCACCGCGCATCTGACTGATTATCCTGGTGCTTAAAATGGTCCAAGCAGATCTATTTGGAAGAGTTCCAGAAGTCATTATTGATTCTCATGAAATAACCATTCGGAAAAAGGATACATCAGTCACCATATTTATTGATATGCTTAGGAGAGAGAATATCTATTATCGTATCGAGAAATTAGATATAGGTGATATTTTATTACCCTCTAGCATAGTCATAGAGCGAAAAACCGTCAAAGATTTTTGCCAGAGCTTATTTGGAACGCGAGAAGGAAGACTGAGATTATTAGAACAAATCAAAAAGATGATCAAAACTTATGAGACACCAATTCTATTGTTGGAAGGCGGACTCTCCGTAAGACCAGACCCGATTAATAAAGCCATATATGTGCCTATAACTAGGAAGAAAATCGGTAAAAGACTGTGGAGCGTGGTCGAAGAAGAAATACGTATTCATCCTAATCAATTTGAGGGAGCAATAAAAGAAATTGAAAGCATGGGAGTAAGAGTAATTAAAAGTTTTGATGAGCTTCATGGTGCAATACTCCTAATGAGATTACTCAAAGAGGCTAAGGAAAAGGCAAGGTTAGAGAAAAGAAATAAATATCCGGTCGTTCGATCAAAACCAAAGCTAAGAACTCTGGAAGAGCAACAATTATTTTTCTTATCCGGTTTACCGGGTATCAGTATTGCACGAGCAAAGAAGATATTAGAAATGTATAAAACCCCCTATAATGCCATTTTAAAGGTTAAACGCTGGGATGTGGATATCGAAGGCATAGGACCCAGCACATTAGATAGAGTAATGAAAGTATTATTCACAGAATTTGGTAGCAAAAGCGAAAAAAACAAGATACAAAATGCTGATTAAAATTTTTTAACCGATAAGTTTATATATCCTTCTCATAGTTTTGTTTTTCGGCTCCTTTTCCAGGGAGCCACGAGACGGCGAAATCGAGGTAAATAGTCGTGGAAAATTTAAAATTAATTAAAATCGCAGAGTTACAGCCCACGTCACGAAATATAAGCCTATCTGCGAGAGTATTGAGTATTGGTGAACCAAAAGAAGTGATATCAAAAAGAACGGGAGAAAAACGGCTTCTTGCTGAGGCATTGATAGGCGATGAAACGGGAACAATAATTCTAACACTGTGGGACGATAAGGTTGGAGTATTAGAAGTTGGGAATACCTATGTGTTTCAAAATGCTTTCGTGACAGTATTTCGGGGGTCTATGAGACTAAATATCGGAAAATATGGGAATGTAAATAAGAGTAACAAGGAAATTTCGGAGGACATGGTTAATAAATCTAGAAATCTCTCTGAAGAGAAAGTAAAAATGCCTTCATTTCAAAGGAGAAGAAGGAAATCCTTTAGAAAGAGCGGTTCAGGGAGAAGATCCTACTAAAAGATGAATACCCTAAATAACATCTATATCTTTTTCTGACTTATTATCTCTTCCAATATTTCTTCAAAGACTCCTCTGCTTATTATTGCTCGATCCTTTGTAGAGACTTCAAAAATATATGGCCCAAAAAAATTATTCTGAATAAATGCTCTTATTAAACTATGAAAATCTATTTCCCCTTCACCTACTGCTAGAAGCATGTCTCTACCCTTTGGTGCATCTCTGATGTGCGCATTAATTACATAGTCTTTAAGTAAATTATATTGCTCCAATGGATCACCGATTACATTAGCTTGAACAACATCAAACGTTATTCGCAGATATTTATTCGCATTCACGGCTCTTAAAACTTCTAATAACTCCTCCGGTTTTCCTATATCTAGCTTTCCGCCTCTATTTTCCATTGCTAGAATGATATCATACTCTTCCGCAATTTCTAAGAGATTATTCAATGAATCAATAAGTATTTCATTTGCTCGCTCACGGTAAAGTTGACATGGAAAGAAACAAAGTCCTAAGTGAAATGTTACTAGCTTAGCATCAATACTGTGCGCTAATTTTATTGTATCGTACAAAATCTTAATTGATAATTTTCTCACCTTTTCGTTAAAACTAGCTAAGTTAATGCTATGAAAGGGTGCATGCAGTTGAATTCTTATATTATAATTGTGAGAAAGTTGCTTGATTTTTGTTATTTTTTCTTCATTAATATATCCGGGAATAACATCTGGAACTTCGCAAAAAAGCTCAACTACCTCGAAGTGATTTCTTCCCGCAAATTGGATCGTTTCTATAGAGGCATTATTTACATTTTTAGCTATTGATGATGAAACCCCAAATAATGCCCTCATCTAAATCCGCTCCAGCCAAATTTCTCCGCGAACTTTTTTAGTACATTTAGTGATCTAGTAGCGATTACTACGAACCGTGGTGATACGTACTTTAGTAACTTCTTGGTTTCTGTTAATATTTCGACTTCTGATTTAGGATTATTGTGTAACTCCCATGGAGAGGGTCTTAATCCTACATATACTTGGATAATTCTATCAGCAATTGTTCGTTTTTTGCTAAGAAATTCTACAGAAAACCCTGACTCTAATAGATGTGGTATATTCAATGCGAATCCAAAGAAATCGCTATAACAAAAAAGTTTGTTCATTTCTTCAAAATCTCGTGGTTCACGTAGGATTTCATACGGATAATAATAATTCTCAAGAAGCAAAAAAACTTCATGTTCTTTCGCATAATCAAGCAATTTCGACATCTTTTCTATAAAATCTTTTTTTAGAAATACACTAAACCTTTTCTCAGGATAAAACATCATTCCCGCTTTTATTATGACTGCATCAGCTTCGATTTTGCTTGCAATTTTAATGCATTCAGCGTATTCATTAAATGTTAGTTCTCGAATATCTCTATTTATACTAATTAAATTTTCAACAAAGCTCGGCGCTTTAATGGATGATGAAACACCAAAATCAATCAGCTTTTCTTTAATACATAACCAAGACCGATCACCCGCGTTTAGATCACAGTGAGGAGGACAACAGAAAATATCTAGATGTTCTATATTAATAAAATCGGTAGCAAATTTAAAACACTCTTCTATCGTTCTTTCAAAGCACAGTATCGACGACACACCCATTTTCATTTAATCTGCACCAGTAAAGAAATAAAGTATAGTAAAGAGCTAAATAAGAGATATCAGTATAAGCTCTTAATCAAGCTCTCCCCGATCTCACGGCCTTTTTTAAATGCTTTAATATTAGGATCAATGATTTTCTCTCGGCCCTTGAAAACCTTTCTAATCGCCAATTCCCCACTCTCCGGTTTTAATGGAAAACCGGGAATACTAAAAGCCATACCTAGTAAAATAGTATTCTGAAGCACTGGTTGCCCTAATTGCATTGCGATTTCGAGCGCATTGACTTTAAGGATATATTTCGTAACACTATTCAGCGCATTTAAGATTTCATCTATTGAAGGATAATCTTCCAGCCCCGCAGCCACGGAAGGAGGAGGAATAATGTTTAAATTAAGAATTAAGTAGCCATTGTTCTTTAGATAATGAATATTTCTTAGCGTTTCGATTGGTTCTAGCCCAATCAACAAATCGGCAGAACCTTTTTTGATTAATGGAGAGAGAACCTTTCCAATACGTAGTGTTGATATTATTGATCCGTATCTCTGAGCGAGACCATGTATCTCACTAGACATAACATTTTTTCCCTCTATTAATGCCGCTTCAGCCAAAATCCTAGTGGCTGTTAGAATTCCTAATCCACCAACCCCTGCTATTACGATGTTATATTCTTGCTCCATAGTGTTCCCCCTTTAGCTAATTTACAAAAATTCTTAATTAAAGTTTAGGCATAGTTCTCAAAATTCGCATTCGGGTCCCTTTCTTTTAACTATCTGTAATCCAAAAACGAGTTTTATGGGATATCTATCATGGACTACTGATACAAGACCTTTTCGTAAAAAGCTACCATAGACTCCTTTTTCTCTGAACGTCTTGTTTCTCACGATAAGCCGTTCTATTGCAGGTGGAAGAGATCGAGTTATGTCTGCTAGGATTTCCCACCACATGTATTGAAAACCCAAAACGGGTTCCAAATCCATATCGTAGTTACCAGTAATATAGAAATTTTTTTCCATTTCTTCTAATTCCTCAGCAAATTCCTCACCATATCTCAGAATAAGCTCATTCTTTAGCTTTTCATTGAGTTCCGGAATAAGCCTTCTAATGACTAAATTTAGCATTTTATCAACCGCATCTATAAAGTTAACTCCCTCCTCTAAACTCTCTTTATAAATAGGCCAAATTTTAACCAGATCTATTCCTACTCGTCGCCAAATTCTTATAAGATAGCAAAATTCATTTCCTTTCTCCTCCAAATTCGGCACCTGGTGTCAATTAACTTTCATTTCAATGATTATCTCAAAATTGGCGTTTTCGCGTCTGATAAAAGGTCCTCCTATTTCTACGGATTTATTTATAAAATGCGCTAGAATACTACTTATGACACCTTTTAATAGATAAGCTACTAACTTAACGGTATCTCGATTTAAATATTCCCCTTCGATAAATACGCGAAGAATTCCTCTATTCGCCCCAATTCTTATTCCTTCGCTTTTGACTCCCTCTGAAATCATAGATATAACATCACTAATTTGCGTAATAAAATCCCCCTCATCAGTTTGCAGAGTTATATTTAATAGATCAATTATATCATCCGCTAAAGCATTCCCTACTTTCAGCGCTATTTCATAAGCTTCATCTTTAAAGACCTTAAGGAATGCTCTCCCTATGGCATTTATAATTCTTCTGGGTATGAGCTTCCTTCTTTCCTCAATAAACATCGTTAAATACCATAATCTGTATGCACCTATCTTTCTATCTTTAACAACACCTGCGGCTTTCAACTTCTCTAAATACTTGGATACTGTGAGTCTACTAACCCCCATTTTCTCAGCTATCTCCTTCGCTGTTAATCCCCAGCGATTCTCCTTAAGTAAATTGATTATTCTATCCTCTATACTCAGTTTAATCACCCACGTCGCTGAGAGAAAAATTCTTTTTATTAAAAATTAAACGTTCAATATTTTTAAATTGAAAATTTGAGCAATTTGTTTGTGAGTTTTTACTGTTATCGTTATAAAGGTGTTATTATGCCCGAAGGCATTTTTTTGATGCGATGGGATCCTAGATTAGGGCCCGAAATTTTGGGTATGCACCCTCCAGAAGCCGTTATAACTCGTGATGAATTGGTAAATATATTTGGTTCATTATTGCTACGAGAAGAAGAAAGACGTGAAGGTTTTTATTCATATCAAACATTAAGTGAGCCAAGACTGAATGTGGTTGCGTATTATTCTGGAGAGGAATTAAATCAATTATTTGGAATAATTTTACGCGAAGATGAAGATATGGAAGCTTATCGTGGAGGTCTCGTCAGAGTAGCCATTAGAATGTTCAAATTGGGAGAAATAGCTATTGAGACCGAAGAAAAGTGGAGTGAGATTTGGCAATGGATCATAAACTATCCTACTATGACTTTAGAGCAGAGATTAGGAGATATTTTCCAAGAAGCTGAAGCACGAAGACTACTGGATATAATGGTTGAAAGAGGGATATCAACAATAGATGATGTAGTATTAGCGATGAAATCGGAGTTTCCAGTTCTCTCTCGGGACGTAATTGTAACTTATGTGCATAGTTTAGAAGCTTTGAACATATTTGCTACTAAATGGGATGAAAAAGCTTTAATCGAGCGCGTCTATTTACTCCGCGATGTTCTATTTCACAGGAAACGTCCAGAGAAATACAATGATATAACTAAAGAAATAAGAACTTATACATCAAAATGGGAAACCTTCGCGCAAAGATATTATAATGAAGGATGGATGAATGATAAAAATGTTTTACCAGAAATACTTGGTAATCCCGAGAAGTACCGGGTGATACTTGAATTTCGAAAACGAGGAGTAATTCATGAAAATGAAGTAAATGCTGTAGGATGGTCAGATATCGTAGAAGATCTCAGGTATTTAGAAATTATAGACAAGGAAGATGAATATTATTATCTATTCAGTGATCCCACGGTTGCATATGTCTTCCCGAGATATACGATTTCATCCGTCGTCGAAAAACTGAGAGACGGTACGTTTAGTAAGGATCTCGTTATGGAATATCTTAGAATGCTCAGAGATTCCTATATGCGGACGTAATTGGTGTTTTTTTAATGGAAAAGAAAATCGCATTGGCGAAAGAAATTATCGATAAAGCAGTAAGGGGGGAGATTTCCCCTCTTACTGCTCTTAAAGAAATATTCGGAGAAAATTATGAGCTAGTTGACGAGTTTGTACCATTTGGATATAATACTACGGAATTGATTTGCAGACTTATAAAGTTAGCAGGATTAAGGGATGATGAGAAATATCAACTGATAAGTGAATCCATAGAAGTCTCATTAAGTATGGGTTTTGAGATATTTCTACTTCTCATAAGATGTATTAAAGACATCATAGATTATGAGATCATAATTGACATAATTAAAAAAGCGCTTGAAAACAAGGACATTAACTACATTATCAAAGAGATTCATTTCTTGTCGTCTAAAAGCGATGAGTACATGGTTCCTATAGCTATAATATTACCAGCTTTAAAGGATATCGCAAATTCTCGCTTCATTAACTATCTGATCAATAAAATATCAAAAAAACGTGATAAGGAAACTTCTAAGTGGTTATTTAAAGCAATGAGCTATCTTGTAGATCTTTTAGGCGGAACAAGAGTAATAAGATACATCTCTTCATTTTTTTCGGAGAAAAAAGCATGGTGGCGATTTGATGATATTGCCTTAGCCAGTTTATGTAGTCTGCGCCAAATATATTTAACTACCGATATGAAAGATGATGTTCTAAGAATATTGGATGAGATCTTGAGCGCCAAAAACCTTCCTGATAAACTATTGAGACGCGTTGTATTTTCTTATGACCACAATGAAGTATCTTCTCTTTTTTGGGCCATATACTTATTCCCAGAGAAATTTGATGCAAAGAAGACTCTTACAAGCGCTATAGCATGTCTCAAAAAACATGGTGAGAAAATTTCTTTTGAGGTATCTTCTGCTCTCGAAAAAATAGTGACGAAACTAAATAATAAAGATTTTTACATTCTAGGCAGACTAGCATACCATGAGGACTATAGAATTAGATTAGGCATAGCAATGACGTTAGCGAAATTACTTAATGAAGGCGATATACGTGCTCTCAAATTTTTATGGTCTTTAGCCAGAGACAAAAGAAGTATTGTGCGACGTGTAGCGTGTTCTGCGTTAATAAATAATTTAAATAACCTCAATGAAGACAATTATAAAATCACCCTTTACGCTCTAATTAGAAGTGGATGGTCGGTAGCCATAGAGGCAGCATTATCTTCACTAATTGGGCATGAAAAAGAAATACCAATATCCGATTTGAAAAATATAGTATCCATCATCTCCCGTGATCCAAGATCTATCGTTCTTCGAAATTTGCTAGACATATTATCTATTCATTGGACATACTTTGATCAAGAGTTTATCATGGAAAGCTTGTCTCGCGTTGTGAATTACGTTGGGAACAGAAGAGAATTATTCGAGGCTTTTGAAAACTTGGTATTAGATATTGCAAAATATTTAGCCAATAACCATAATATAACAGCATTAAAAAAATTGCAGAAAATCATTCTGGGATCTGCATTGTGGGAGTCTCAGAAAAAACGCTTGCTCAGCTTACTTAGGCAGATTGCGAGACAATTCAACTTTAGTTCTCAGTAACATGGTCACTTATATTTCGTAATACTGCCTATTACTTGTAATTTAAGGAAGTTAGGTAGATCTAACATGCCTGTCCACCGTATTAAAATTGGAGATATTATAGTATCATCTACGCGGGATCTCTCATGGACAAGTATTCTTGAACTTTCCCAGTTAATAAAGAAGTTTGCTACTTGGGATTCTAAACAAAAAATATGGATAATCAACTGGCGATTATTTTCCCAATTATCTCATGCATTAAAATTTATCGAGAAAGTATCCCACCTGGATGCAATATACGGCTCTCATTTATCCGATATTATAGAAAAAATAATTGCAAGCACGCCATCGATTAGAATAAACGATTCCGAGATAATGATTCTGGCACTTGATATTGATCCGTTTAGTATTGTTAAGAATGAAGAATATATGGACTTTCATCCAAGATTTAAAAGAGAGACGGTAAATATAGAGGGATTAGGGAATATAGAAGCTCCTTATATTTCCTTTAAGAAAACTCTGCTTTATAAGGCTATAAAACAAGATAAGAAACTCCCTAGTCTCCTTAATGATATTGTAGAAAAAGTCGGCATTCAAGAAATAACACCAGTAATCAAAGTTCGGCCGCTTAATACTAGAAAAATAATAATAGAAATGCCTTCCGATAGCCCTTCTATGCTAATAAATGAGTTACTTGAGTTAGGGCGCATAAAAATTTTTTACGAAGATGTCTCAGGAAAACTCTCAGAAAAAGTTTTTCAATTAGGCTATATGAAAGAAAGAATAGAAGAAAAAATAATTATTCTTCCATCATATGCTATTGGATATGTGGAAGAAATATTCTCGCGCTATGACGTAAAAGCTGATATCGATTATGGTATTAGTCCCCAAAGAATTGATTACTCTATAGATAAAAAGTTTGAATTAATGCCTTACCAAGCAGACGCTCTTAAGTCATGGATTCAAAATAATAAAAAAGGTACCATCGTCATTCCCACGGGAGGAGGAAAAACCTTCATAGCGTTAGCTGCTATTGCTGAACTTAAGGTTTCAACAATTATATTCGTACCTAATAAATGGCTTTTAGATCAATGGATATCACGAATATCAAAATTACTGGGGATTCCTATTGGGCTCATTGGAGTTCTTGGAGGAGGAAAAAAACTAATAAAACCCATTACTGTGGCTACATATCAATCAGGATATAAATACATAGATAAGCTTTCTGATAAGTTTATGTTCGCTATCTTCGACGAAGCTCATCATGTTCCAGCACGTACATTTAAAGACATAGCTCTTAATATTAGAGCCATATATAGAATGGCCCTCTCTGCTACTCCAGAGAGAAGAGACAGAAATGAAATTTTGTTATTTAAACTCGCTGGCAGGATTGTTTACAACATAAGTTACCGTGAATTAATACTGAAAGGCGTCGTAGCTCCTGTTGTTGTTAGAAAAATCTATGTACCGTTACCTCCCGAATTAAGATTAATCTATTCTCAATATGCCCAGCAAGCGAAAAATTGTCTTGATGACATTAAGTACAGGCAGATAATTAACAAGATGATTGAAATAGCAAGAGATAACCCTTTAAAAATTCAGATTATTAAACAAATAGTTTTAAAACATGCGAATGAGAAAATATTCATCTTTACTGGTAGTATTGATTTCGCCGAAAGAATAACTAAGGAACTTCAAAATCTGACTTCAGTGGCGCTTTTAACAGCTAAAACTCGGAGTACTAAGGAGGAAAAGATAATAAAGGGATTCCAAAGAGGAATAATAAGGTGCTTAGTTTTAATTAGAAAAGGCGAAGAGGGCGTAGATGTCGGCGATGCATCGATTGCTATTATTGCTGGTGGAAGTAAGCAAGAAAGAGAATTTATCCAGAGAGTAGGTAGAGTGTTAAGAGCCCGTGAAGGAAAAATTGCACGGGTATACGAGATTGTCACTGAGAATTCAATTGAAGAAACATTAAGTAAGGCTAGAAAATCTCATACACTTGTGAGAGGTATTGAGAAATACATTGAAAGAAAATTCGGAATTCCAGCTTATAAGAAAATTATATGGAGAAAATCTCATTCTATAGAATAAGTAGGCTATATTTTCAATTTCCAGCGAAAATCTCTGAGAAAACTTCCACCCTCTAATTATAGTCCTTCGAAAAATTGATGCAAAAAACTTCTGCCTCCTAAGCCAGTATAATAACCTTTTCAAGCCCTCACACTTGACATACACGGTGACGAGAAGACATGTTGAGACGGTAAAAATCTAGAGTCATCGATAATACCACCTATCAAACCCGACAAATAACTAACATAGCCTCCACCAGAAACCCTCTCCATAAACACGCTCAAAAACTTGTTCACTCTATCCTCAAACGCAAATACAGAGAGCCCTCGCTTACAATCCTGCCAGACGAAATCTATCGGGTTGAGGTGAGGCGAGTGAGGTGAAAGATATGCGAGAATAATATCGTTTCTCTCAGCCACATGCAGTGTGACGCGGGCTTTATGAATCCTAGCGTTATCTACAACGAGCACAAGCACCGAGTCTAGATTGTTTCGTCGGAGCGCTTTCAAAAATCTCACGAAGCTATCAGCCTTGCAAGAAGGTGTGAGGATAACTGCGCTCTTTCCATCCAGCACGTACACACCAATTGCGCAAAATTTCTTTCTCCCTCCGTATTCCATTGGTTGTATTGTCCCCCAGAGGGTCCCTTTGAAATTTGGTTTGTCTTGTATCGCTGTTTCATCCGCAAATGCTAGAAGGATTTTTGAGTATTTCTTTCTTACGGCTACTCTTTTGGCTTTTTCTAGCGCTTCTCTTAGCCTTTCTTCCAAGATTTCTTCGGTATTTGATGGCGTTTTTGTGTTTTTTGGGTATGGTTTCTTGTGGGGATTTTTAAGCGTTTTCTGAGCCGCCATGTCGTGTCGTACGATATTTTCTTCCCCGTTAGTTCCTAGGCTAGTTTCTGAGTGTCTCTTATGCTTATTGGTTGTTTTTTAGCTTGCTCCGCCATTTTTCGCCAGGTTTCTTCTTCTATGATTGATTTTCGGCCCCTTTTTAAGGTCTTCTAATCCCTCTGAACCCTTCTCGTTCCATCTTTGGGTGAGCCGGTAGATCGTTGACTTGTCCATTTGGAGGAGGTCTACAACTTCTCCTGGGGTTTTCCCTCTCATTAGGTGGTATATGGCTAGGAGTCTAAGGGCTTTTGTCTTGTCTTTCTCTCTCTTATGCAGTTTTCTAACCTCTTCTGAAGGTAGGTGTGGCACTATTTCTACTTTCTTGGGCAATATGCCTCACTGGTATCACGCGTATTATTTCTGGAGTATAAGTGTTGTCTTTTGGGTTATCTCGGGCGTTTGTGGTTGGTGGTTATTGGTCAATGGCTTGCTTAGGTAAGAGATTTTTTTGCATTAATTTTTCGAAAGACTATAAATTTACCCTCATATCAGAAAAAACATTTTCTCCGTTAAATACTCCACATTAATATTTCATTTTAATTATTAATTTCCAAGATCAACTTAGGTGAAACCTATGTCAGTAATCCTAGGAAACCCTGGTGAACGTCGATTTTTACTTGGAAATGAGGCGTTTGCTAGAGGCGTATTAGAAGCCGGCGTGGGATTTGTAGCCGCTTACCCCGGTACGCCTAGTACAGAAATAATTGATACATTAGCAGAAATCGCCCAGAAAGTAGGTATGTATGTGGAATTTTCCACTAACGAAATCGTAGCATACGAAGCGGCATTCACAGCTTGCTTAACGGGTGTGCGGAGTTTCTTCGCCGCAAAACACGTGGGAATTAATGTAGCTGCTGATGCGGTAGCTACATCAGCATATATTGGCACTAAAAAAGGATTTGTTTTCGTATCAGCAGATGATCCGTATGCTCATAGCTCTCAGAATGAACAAGATAACAGGCATCTTGCAAGGATGTATGGGCTTATCCTATTAGAACCTGGAAATCCTCAAGAGGCAAAGGATATAGTGATCGAGGGATATGAAATCTCTGAGAGAGTTAATCAGCCAGTTATGATAAGAAGTACAACTCGTGTTTCCCACGCTAGAGGTATAGTCACTTTTGGTCCAGCTAGAGAAATAGTTACTAGTGGTTCATTTGAGAAAGATATATCTAGATTTGTTGTCGTGCCAGCTAACGCGCGAAAAAACCATGCTGAGATGCTTAAGAGATTAGAAAGGGCTAGCGAGGAAGCAGAGCGAAGTAGACTAAATGAAGTATTTGAGACGTCCGGTGATGATCCGCCAATAGGACGTTTCGGTATTATTGCATCTGGCGTGTCTTACTATTATGCATTAGAAGAGATACTTAAGTTAGGGATATCTGCGAAGTTACTTAAATTAGGATTTTCTTACCCTTTACCAAAGAGGAAAATTATCTCTTTCTTAGAGCAATTAGATAGCGTGTTAATCGTGGAAGAAGTAGATCCCGTCTTAGAGAGAGATATCAAAGCCCTCGCACAAGAAAATGAAGTATCAATTAAAATTCATGGGAAAGATATACTTCCTAAGCTGTATGAGTTAAGGCCAGAAATTGTAGAAGCTGGAATAAAATTCGCTACTGGGCTCTCTAAGGACAAGCCGGAACCACTTTCTATCGCCGCTCCTCAAACCATGCTAGGAATCAGAATTCCCTCTAGACCACCTGTATTCTGCCCAGGATGCCCACATAGAGCATCATATTATGCAGTTAAAGCTGCCCTTCTAGAATTAAAAGTGAATCCTAATCACGTAATTTACCCAACCGACATTGGATGCATGACACTTGGAATAATGCCTCCCTACAAGATGGGCGATTTACTATTATGCATGGGGTCTAGTGTTGGCACATCCTGCGGATTAATTCAAACAACAACACATCCAGTGATAGCATTTATTGGGGACTCTACTTTCTATCATGCAGGGATCCCTGGATTAATAAACGCTGTGTTCAATAAGCATCCATTGATATTAGCTATACTGGATAATCAAATAACCGCAATGACCGGCTTTCAGCCAGATCCTAGTACTGGATTTACAGCTATGGGTCAAGAAACAAGAATTGTGAGAATAGCTGAAGTAGCTAAAGCAGTTGGTGCTGATTTTGTTATTGAGGTAGATCCAGTATTGCACTGGAAAGAGGCAAAGGAAGCATTCAAGAAAGCATGGGAAGAGTACAAAAAAGGAAAAGTTGTTGTAGTAGTCTTTCGTCACTGGTGTGCTTTAACCGAGAGAAGATTAAAAGGTTTTGCAGGTATGGGCGGGAAATATGTAATCACGGATAAATGTGTTGATTGTGGGATATGTTACAAGGTTTTCAATTGCCCAGCCATATTCTATGATAAAGAGAATAAAAAACCATATATTCGCCAAGATCTCTGTTTATCGTGCGGTGTATGTATGCAAATATGCCCCGTGAATGCAATAGAGCGACACTAAAACTTAATTGCTTCTATACCTCTCCTTTACGATGTATTTTCTTGCTGAGCCAGTACTCTATCTGTATTTGCTTCCAAATTTGCATCCCTAATTAAACGTTGTAATAATTCTTCGGCACTTATTGTGGATAGTCGTCTCGAGACTATTATTCTATGGATTCCAGTTATTAAGCCCGATAACCCAATGCCCGAGAGAAACGGAATCCATATCGATAGCCACGTATTCTGTCGCGTAGGATATACAAATACTTCTTCTCCAGAAATTTTTAGTAGTATCATTGGTTCTTTGCCGTTCCTTTTAGTAAATCTATGAATCGATGAGGATAATACTCTCTCACTAGTTTTTATTGTAATATTATAGCTACAATTCGCATAGACCTGAAGATCATAATACTCCATCGGCGGTACAATAATCTTTACGGGGTCCGAAGAATTCTCTGGGGCCAAAAGTACTTCTAATGCGTCAAATCGCTCATTTATTATGATTATTCTTCCTAGATCTAAATACGCTTTGATGTACTGGTTACTTGTCACATTTGACCAAATAACCCTGCCCCAGTAGTCTATGATCTCCACTTTCACGGCATTCGCTATTGTTGTAAATGTAGTATCTGATATAACTGTACCGTTAACCTTTATTGTAAATTGATTAGCGCTAACTTTTTGCATGGTATATTTGTTCACTAGCGTTATTTTATAGACTTTTACAAGCTGGAGAATATACTTTGTCAAGTTCTCTAAGTCTCTTAATGAGAGCATAATATTCTTAGAGATATTTAATTGCAGGTCGTATAGAGACAGTAGGAGAGTTTCATTTAGCATATGTATTTCCGTATCTATTAGGAAAATATTATCCTTAACACTCGCGATGAAACTATTAATTGTTGCATTTAGCTCTATTATGTAGTTTGACATATCTAAATAAAGAGATGAGATAGTACTATTTATCATGAGTATACTACTATTTAAGTTCCATATTATTTCAAAAAAGGTAGAATTTATGATTACAAACTTATTGAGAAGCTCTAATATCATAGATGATAACGACGAATTATAAGAGGTAATCATTTGAGCTATTGCTAATAGAAGGTTACTTACTGATGTATTCATGATTATCATTTGACTACTGATGTTTAATAATAGGCAGCCTAAGGACGTATTCATTGAAATTATGTTGGATTCTAAATCTACTAGTATGTTATTAATCGACGCATTTACGGATAATAATGCAGATACTAAGTAAGATGAAAAATTAAGGATTGTAGAATTAATAGTTACGATGTCTAGTGAAATATTGCTTAATAATGCTTCCATATCGGTATAAACGATCATGATACTGTTATTAAGGTCTATTAATATTTGCGAAATTGATGAATTTGTTAAAGATACTAAGTTTGATAAGTTAATTCCTAAGTCATTCATCATTGATTCAATATTATGCAATTCATAGCTCACTTCGGTAAGCATATCCTGAATCTCACTTCTTATATTAGTTAAATTGATATTAATCTCAGCTATTAAGCCGCTTAGTGTAGAATTAATGTTATCTATTTCTACTAAGAAATTAACTGAAATATTATTAATAGTGCTATTGATATTTGTGAGCCTTAAATTGATATGGTGAATTTGATTTATTATGGACGAATTAATCTGTTGTAGCTGATATATTAGATCGCCTAGCACTGTTCCATTTATCATAAAGTACATATCACTTCTGATGGTGATATTCATCTCTAGTGAACCACCCGAATCCCCGAGATAATCAATCTTTATGGAATAATCTCCTGGCCTTAATATGTATTCAGTTATCTCACCAGGTGCTAACCATTCGCTCCAAGACAATGTAGCATTATCCTTTGCAATATAGAAATGTACAAATAAATCATCTCTGTTATTCTTAACTTTAAAACTGTACACCTCAATAGGAATAATTAGTGTTTCTCTGGGATGCAATGTATCATTAAAAACAATACCACCAAATATATCCTTTATAACTAGATTAATAAGCGACGATGAAGGCACTTCTATAGTATTTATAAAGAGTCTCTTATAATCTGAATCCGCAGTATATTGCGTAATAATGGCGCTCGTATCTATCATCTCATTCGATATTTGGGTAATCCTAGGCAAATATTTGTCGTTAGATAAATAATAGGTTATATTGACGTATTCTGACGAAAAACTTGTATTGGCGCAGAAGAAACCGTAATATCCCTCAAGTGGCATCGATACATCTTTTAGACTTAATTGTGTATAAATTGTGTTATAGGGAGATATAATCTCCATGTCCACTATAATTCTCTTTGTTAAGTAATCTATATACGCAGTTATATAGGCACGGTCTCCTAGATCCTCTAATAATGTACTATTAATGTATTTCGTTCCGTTTATAACTGCATATACGATTACAAAATTTCCAGTGGCATTTTTCTCAAACCTTAATGTTAATAAATTATTCGATGAATTAAATATAAGATGATTACCCCAAAATGCTCTGCTACTGCTCTCATTAAAAGTATAATAAACCTTAGTTCTCGCAATTATTACTGATGGAAAAACCTTCTGAGTTAATATCCATGAGATCTCGTTTGAGGCTTCATGATGTAAAACAGATACATCAGTGGATGATACTATCTTCCACCCTAAATCAGCATATGTCCAGTTATTAAGCGATTGGGATGATGAAAAATCATCATAAAATAAAATCAATGATTTAGCCATTACATTAGGTTGCACGGTAATCTCTTCAGATCCGTAGTGCATGATAAGCGTTGCATTATAAGTGATCCTTCGAACCTTTATCCAAATATTTGCTACTTTACCATCCCAGTATTCTATATAGTGAGGCAATAATACTTCTTTTCCTCCCATTTCTTGCGTAAAGTAAATATCTCCCAAGTCGGGTCTAGCGGCTAAGAAGTTGAAAACGCTACTATTTAATGCGAGAAGCAGAGGATAGTCTGGATAAACCAACTCGCTGGGATTTCCAATCGTTATATTACGTTTGAATAAGGTTTCATTAGCATAATTAACTTTCATTTTGATGAATCTATAATAAACATCAAACAGATCAAGTGGAATAACATTGCCCCGCGTATCGATTATTACGATCTTCATCATTTGAGAACTCTCATAATTCCAGTAATCACTGCTTTCAAAATAGATTACATATTCACCAGGATACTTCGCTTGAAAACTTCTAGTCGTATAATTCCATGATATTTCTGGTTCAGCATCAATGAACTTCCAGAACGGTGAAACATTCGCTAGGTAAATAGTTGCATTTGGTTTCTCGATTTCGATTATCATCCTGTGTAAGATTGATTTGTCGCTCAAACGCTTATACTCCGTGCTTACTACATTAGACACCGGATCTTGTCTTAAATGAGCATATGAAATTCTCGCTATGAAATATGTGTACGAATAATACTCTCCAAAACCATAAATCTTTATAATAATCCTTCCATCCCCAGTAATATACCCAGGACTTATATGATAAGGCGATCCATTCGCTAATCCTAGATACTTAAAAGTCTCAGTAACCGGGTCAAAAATACTCATATTAAGATAATATGCGTTTCTTATAACCTCAGTTTCTCCTCCTATTTCATAATAAATATCATAAACAGCTTCAACATACAATAATCCAGAATAATCTGACTCCATGTAAAGGTACAATTGAAGCTCCTGATCATCAACTTTCACATATAAATAATCACTATCATTGGCGATAAATGATATTAAAGACCCATTGATTAGCGTACCAGATGCGAGAATATACTCTGATGGATAAATTTTTTCATTATAATCTATTATGATCTTTATGGCTTCGCTAAGTTCCCAATCTGATGACATAGTTGAGAAATTATTTGCGTGATAATAACTATCAATCCCGCCACTCTTTAGCATAACAACGTGCAAACATAAAACTGTCGCTAGTAGCATTAATATAGTTACGGTAAGTAAAAAATTCTTAAATAATCGAAGCACCAATGCACACACCCGAAATCGAATAATTGGTTCTAATGAGATAGATTCCATGGAAGAAAAAAAGGCGCAAAACAATGTTTAGCATAAAAATCGATCTGCATGTTCATACTAACCGATCAGATGGCACGGTATCCCCCGATATAATGGCAAATAGAGCTAAAAAATTAGGTCTAGATGGCATCGCAATAACCGATCATGATGTCGCTATAACCGAGGACGAAGTCTTTTACTTAGCTGATAAACATAATCTAATAATTATTCCTGGTGTAGAAATAACAACAAAACAAGGACATATATTAGGTCTAGGAATTTTTGAGACCCCAGAAAAAAACTTAGATTTACGCTACGTTATTAATTTCATAAGACACTTGGGAGGGATCGTAATCATCCCTCACCCATTCGATTTTCTTAGGAACGGTATAGGAAAATACATTAAGGAAATTAAAGCTGACGCCATTGAAGTAATTAATGGAGGCGTACTACTAGATAGATTCAATAAGAAAGCATTCCAATTCGCAAAAGAGAACAGTATAACTATGGTAGCAGGAAGCGATGCGCATGATCCTGATCAACTTGGGTATGCCTATACAATAATTAATAGTGAAGAAAAAGACTATGAGGAAGTATTAAAATCGATTATTCTGGGATACACACGGCCAGTAGGGAAAAAATATGGAATTCTATCGAAAATAAAAGTCCATTTGAAAAAGATTAAAATGAAATTTTAAGGGCATCCTCATGCCTCCTCCGCATATCAAAGTATCAAGAGGCAGGCATTCCTTAGTTTTAGCGTTTCCTTCTTTTAAAGTCGCCATAAAGATATACAGAAGAGGCCTACTTGCAAATGCGAAAAAAGAATTTGAGTTTTTAAGGACTCTGTCAGAAAAGAAGTTTAATGTTCCTAAACCTTATGAGTTAATAATTCATGAATATCCAATTTTAGTTCGTGAATATATAGAGGGCAAACATCTAAAGGATTTCTTTAACGAGTCTTCTCCTAATGAGATAGTTAAAGTTCTCAAAGATCTGCTTATAATTGCTCATAAATTAGATAATGAAAACATTTTTCTCGACGAACTTAGCTACCCGACAAAGAATGTAATTGTCACAAAGGATTTAAGAGTCTATATAATCGATCTTGAAAGAGCAGTTAGAACGAGAAATAGGAGTAATGTCACACAATTATTAGGCTTTCTATATAGGATCGGAATTAGCTCTAGTGTACTCAAACAGAAACTTGAGAATCATATAAATTTCAATGTAATCAGAAGACTAGGGCAAATATACAAGGTTAAAAGGGAAATAAAATGTGTATTAGATGAATTCTTTTTGTGACAATGATTCCAATTAAGCTCTTTAAGCTTGTGATCTAGAGGGAAAATTTATGATGGATAAACCGGCGATTTTGGGCGGAGAACCCGTGTCAAAAAAGCCCATTCGTTTCACTGAAATTTTATTGACCCAGGAAGAAAAAGAAGCTGTTATGGAATGCTTAGATGCTCGCCATCTTACTTCTGGAGAATACATTGAAAAATTTGAAAAAGCATTCGCACAGTTTATTGGCGTGAGACATGCACTCGCGATATCAAACGGTACTGATGCGCTATTTCTGTCATATTTGGCTCTTAATTTAACATTTAAAAAGAAAATCATAACGACGCCGCTCACATTTATAGCAACAGCCTCTTCTATCATCCATGCGGGAGCAATACCCATTTTCGCCGATGTAGAAAACGATGGAAATATAAGTCCAGAATCCGTGAGAAGTATAATGAAGAAAGAAGAAATATCCGCTATTACCGTTGTTCATATGTATGGAAAACCTGTTAAGCTTGAGGAATTTAAAGAAATTTGTAATGAAGCAGGGATTCCTCTCATTGAAGATGCTGCTCATGCTCACGGAGCAGAATATAAAGGCAGGAAAATAGGAACTTGGGGAGATATAGCAGCATTTTCCTTATATCCTACAAAGATAATCGCCGCGGGAGGTTGGGGGGGCGTTCTCACTACTAATAATGATGAACTATATGAGGAACTCATTTTATTACGCGCGCATGGAGAACTCAGACATATAATCGGTCCCGAAGGCGCATATGTTTATCGCCGACTTGGATACAACATGAGAATGAGTAACATTGAGGCTGCAGTGGCTTATTATCAACTTTTAAAAATCAATGATTTTATAGAGAAAAGAAGAAGAAACGCTAAACTCTTAAGTGAGAAGTTAATCGATTTACCAGGAATTGAGGTACCAAGAGAAGAACCTAATTCAAAACACGTTTATTACATATATGCCATTACAATTGACGAAAAGAAAATTAAATGGACTCGCGATGAATTTGTCAAAGCGCTCAATAAGGAGGGCATCGAGGCTAAAAAAGGATATCATATTCCCTTACATCAGCAGGAATTTTTCCGAAAAATAAATGATCCGAAAGTCAACCATTTTGCTTTGGTAAATAGTTACCCTGATTACTCACGTATGCATTTACCTAATGCTGAGAGACTATCTAAAACAACCATCTGGTTACCAATGCACCCTAATTTAACTGAGGAAGACATTGAAAAGATAGCTCATGCTATAGAAAAGTTAATCAACTGGAAAAAACGGACTTAATAAGTAACAAAAATTAGTAATTGTTCCCGCGTGATCCTAATGAGCAATGAAAGAAAAGCATGTCCTCTTTTATCCATTGGTGCTAGAGAGGACGTACTTATAGAATGCATAAATGAAGACTGCGCTTTTTGGTTACCCGAAGAGAATGCATGCGCAGTCGTTATTATTGCACGTTATCTTCGCCAGATAATGTACAAAGAAAACCAAAAACGCAACTGATAATTGATTATAACGGGGATAAGCATCTTCGGATTTTTTAGTATTCTCTAACTTTTTCTTTGATAGCTATTTTTTGTTGCGTTTCCTTGGTTTTTATGAATAGTGAACTAAAATCCCTTAACTTTGTAATTATCGATTTTACGTATGATACATCAGCAAGCCTTGCTCCATATTCCTTTTTGAAGTAAAGATACGTTACTAAATCCATTCTGATCTTATTATCTAAATGCCAAACTTCTCTAGAAATACGAAATAGCACCCGTGCATATCTGTTATCTGGGTTTGTTAAAATTTTCTTAGCATATTCTTTTCCTTTACGCGTAAGTTTAAGAAATCCCCTATCTGATTCAACATACCCCTTCATTATCAGAATATCAATTACAACATTAGCTAACTCCGAGTCGGCTCCATCGGGAAAAACATCAACAATAGGAACTGTCTCAATTTCTAAAATACATTCACAAACATACAGAGTAGTTATTATTTCCCGTCTTGTTACAAATTCTACATCATCGGGTTGTGCATACATTATCACTAATACTTGCTCTTTAACATCCAATTTAGTATCCTCCAGTCACTTTTGAGAAACCTTTCACTCTAATAGTTTTTAAGCAACATATTTTCCAAGCAACACATGGGTATTCGTAGTTGATTAATGCGTAGGTATTACATTCCTCTAAAATAAGATTCTTTGAATACCTTTGCAAAGAAAATTAAAGGGATTGCGATGGCTCTTTTCCATAAGATACTAATATTTGATAATGCTGGCTTTTTGCAAGCAAAAGTAGAATTCCTTAAAAAACCTAGAATAACCTTTATTTTCGACAATAATATCTCCCTAAAAAGTGCCGCAATAGTTGCTCACTTACTTAGATTATTAGGAGCAAAGAAAAAATCTGAAATTTTCTTAGAACGAAATGGCATTGCTATTTACGCTTCTAATTATATTTTAATAGGTATTCTTGAAGGAAAAAGCGATCAGCCTCAAAAGGTGAAAATAATTCTTAAAAAACTTCATCAATACTTAGAAGCTAGAAAACCTAATGATGTAGATTCGTATCTAGACGCATTACTAGATTTCTTAAAGATTGTTCAAAAGAAATTATACTTATTTGAAGGAAAATGATGAGTCAAGGTACTATTAGGAGTTAAGGATGATACGCTATACGCTTACCATATTATACGTGGAAAATCTTAGTCAGATAGCAAAATCTAATGTGTTTCTAACAATAAAGCAAACTTTCCCTAATATTACGGTGAACGAAAGAATCTTAGAAATTAGTATAAGAAATTTCTATAATCCATTGCGCCAACAGATTAATGCTGAAAAATTACTAAAAACATTAATTTATGAACGAAAATTCCGCAATGAACTCTTCTTGGCAATAATAAACCATGATATATATGTTCCAGGTCTTAACTTCGTATTTGGAGTTGCATCTGCGTGGCAAGGAGCTATAATATCTGATTACAGATTCTTATGGAATGCTGATCAGGATCTATATCTTCTGAGATTAAAGAAAACCGTGCGACACGAGCTTGGTCATGTATTTGGATTGTCTCACTGCTCTAATGAATGCGTAATGCGTTTTGCTAATAGTTTATACGAATTAGATATCAAAGCTGAAAACTTCTGTGCTGAATGCTGGAAGAAACTACGCAGACTAGGAGTATGCTAATTCGCAGGATGAAAAGTTCTCATTTAGTTATATTTGATAAAAATAAGGATTTAGGGATTTACACTTAACATCGTCTCATTATACTGCTTGATAAAATTACTTAGCACTCCTATAAATTCTGGTGGAGCATTTTTCCTTACGAATAATCGAACGAGGTATATATTCCTCTCTGAAAACGTGGGCAAAAAACTTTCTGTTATGCCCATTCTGCTCGTTTTATCAATCATTAATGGATGGATAAGATTCGTAGTTTGCATCTTAGATAAAGTTTCATTTAACGTACGCGTTAGAATCGTTTGTTCGGGAAATTCCTCAACTTCATGCAATTTAATCTCAATATAAGCTAGCAGACCACTTATATCGCCTATAATGTAGACTTTTCCATATTGTTTATTCCTAATGTTGCCGTCTAACCTTATTTTTTTATTACCAGACATTTCTATAATGTCGGGGCAACTCAAAAATTGCATTAAGTGAGCTAAGAATAAGTTAGGATTCGTAATAATTGTTTCAGCTATTGGAATAAATTCGTTCATCATTAATCTACCTAAATATCCGAAGAATATGTATCTAAGATCCAAGTTCAATGAGTGCTCTTTATTACTATGATGATTACTCCCATTTATAAAGGTAACTAGAAATGAAGCAAAAACCAGTACTCCTCTTTTATAGTGATCCATATTTACGTGAAACAAAAGCGAAAGTAATTGACTTAGAGGAGAACATTGTATGGTTAGATAAAACTATTTTCTTCCTAGAAAGCGGAGGT
>Ga0180302_10000168_pt1 | contig 27526 bp, 24 predicted proteins | sample GuaBasSediGuay17_FD_121794 | JGI IMG/M metagenome (GOLD analysis project Ga0180302, IMG submission 121794) | Subseafloor sediment microbial communities from Guaymas Basin, Gulf of California, Mexico - Guay17, Core 4571-4, 12-15 cm | ecosystem: Environmental > Aquatic > Marine > Hydrothermal... | reverse complement strand
TGATGCTTAGGGGCGGCTACGATGAGCGCTACTTCTCAAATTTAAAGGGTGAAAAGTTCTTTTACAGAGTTTGGAGGGTGAAGGGGGCTAGGGCCACCTTAGTGCTGATCCACGCGCTTGGCTTGCACACAGGTAGGTACGCGTGGCTCTGTAATGAGTTATCAATGCGGGGGCTGACGTGCTATGCGGTGGACTTATATGGACATGGTCTTTCGGACGGCGCTAGAGGGCGAGGCGTCCTAGATAATCTCTTAGATGTGGCTAACAAATTCCTACAGCTAGTCTCAGCTAAGGAGAGGGATACCAGCATCTTCGTAATGGGACATGGAGTGGGCGCCCTAATAGCTCTCATGGTCACCAATCACGTGAAAAACGTTAAGGGGATCTTAGCCTTCTCGCCCCTGGCTGAGGTAATCGACTTCTCCAACATATCCGCTAGGCTAAGAGTCTCATCGATTTTAGGGCTTAAGGTTCGAATACCGCTTATACCCCCTAGGGATGTGGAGCATGCTGATGCAATCCTGGAGGCTAAAGCCGACGATTTAGTGAATAAGAAGATCTCGGCAAAGCTCCTACTCTCAATATTAGAGAGGTTAAGGAGGCTAGAGGGCATTGATGTAGAGGAGGTTTCAGTGCTATATGAGGAGGGAGACAGGTTCATTAGAGGGCTCAGAGCTTTTTCAACGCTGGTTAACAGCCTGAGCGATGAGATATCTTATGATCCTGAGAAGGATAGATTGCCCTTCGAGAAGGTAGTGGAATGGGTGTACGGCTGAGCTGGGGGGTCACTGGGCCGCGAGGGGGAATCTTCATCGGGGGCTTATTCCAGCGTCACGGCCCTCGCCCCAGTTATCTCCATAGAGGGGAGGGGATATCAACCTTTCTTAGAAACCCACTGCTCGGCTACCTCGTTAGGCGCTATTAGCGCGCTGATCAAGCTCTTACCTCCGTATACTATATCGACGTGTACGGCCTCATCGCCCGTATTTGTAAGAGATATCTTATCGAGCGTGAAATAGTTAATGAAGATGGAGTTTATGTTCAGCTTTAAGCTGAGGCTGGATCTGAGCAGTAGGACCTTGGAGCATGGATAGGCGAGCGGGGGCCTGTTAACCCTCTCTGCCACCCACATAGGTCTCTCCAAACTCCTGTTGTAGGGGTAGATTACGTATTCGTAAAGGTAAGAGCCGTTAAAGGCTTCGCATGGGATATCCGTCGTCGTCTTCCCTAGCACGATACTAGGATGGGGGCCGTGTATCAGCAGGCCACCTCTCGATATTAGGGCCAGCCCCTCATTCTCAAGCTCGTATGAGTGCCATCGCATTGGGGTAGCTATGGGGCCCTCAACCTCTATAAGGTAGCCTCCAGGCACTTGAGAGACCACCCTCCTCGCCCCCTTCAATACGGTGTCTACCACTATCGCATCACTCAGCCCCCTGAATCCCCTGCCAACTCTGGTCGGCTCTAAGAATGTGAGATTCAGTTTCACTCTTATGAAGGGCTCATGCGCTCTCACTTCCACGTACTTCTCAATGATTACGGCAGGCTGAGGCCTCCAGGCGAACTTGATTACGGCGCGTAAGGGCTCCTTTACTAGCGGCTTAACCTCGTACACCCTCTCTAGCCTCTCGCCGCCAAAGATCAGCAAATCAATTTCCCCCACGAATTCCTCGCCACTCGCGAGCCTCAGGCTCCTTACTACACCGTTCCTATCAATGCTAGCCTCGAGCAGCTCATTAGCTAAGCGTACCTCATCTCCAACCTCTAGCGTCACGAGCCTTTCAACGGCTTCGCTCCCCTGCTCCACGCATATACTCGTAATCTCTAGTGGCCTCAACGTAACCCACACAAGTACCCCTTCTTCAGAAGCTATGCACGGCACTTGCGTACCATCAGCTAAAGTAGCCTTACAGGGAGAGACTCGTACAGGCAACTTCACCCACTCACTTCTATTTATTAACAACTGGTTGAACACTAGGAAGCACTTACCGGTGCACCCTTCTCCACCGAATGCCTCCGCTAACCTATTCAGTGAAGCCTTAGCTACAGTCTCAAACCTGCTTAAAGCTTCAGCTGCTAGATCTAGGATGTACCTCCTGAATACGCAGGTAGGTCTCCAGCCTTCGCCATCGCTACCAGTGGCTTCGTAGAGGAGGGGTAGGGCCTTTTCAAACTCCCTAATTAAGTCGGCGACCTCTACTCCATGCTCCTCAGCTAGCGTTAAAAGCAGCTCAGCATCCTCTCTGGCCACTTCAGCCTTAAGTAGGACATCTAGTATCCTTATGTCGAAGGGATCAGCTGCCCATATTATCATGGGCCCCCTATCAGCCCACGTTGAAGTCCTACACTCGATTTCCCTTACCTTAGCTAGGAGGGACTCACCGTATTCATTCAAATATTCTTCGATCGTTACAACCCTTATCCTAGGGTCTCTCTCGAGTAGGGTGAAGGTCTCGTCAATTACCTCAAGAGATACGCCTGTGTGAGATGGTAAGGCAGCTTCAAAATCCCCCGAGATCACTACCAGGGGTGGGAGGGGCGAGTAGAAATCCTTAAGCCTCCCAGCCGCTTCAAGTATCATCTGACGCATGTCCTCAGGAGTATTCCTGGGGTTATACCACTGGTAGGTGTTTATAGCAGGGGCTATATTGAGTACCGTGGATCCATCAGGTCCCATCAGGAGGGAGGGGTATTCACCGAATTGAAAGAGGCAAGTCCAGGAGTAGCGTAGAGATGAGAGGATGTGAGGGATGGCTTCTCCTGCAGCAGACTCTTGGAGGAAGACGCCCTCCACCCTAGTATTGAAGTAGGAGGACGTTTCACGCTTGTTGGCTAAGAGTAGCTCCTCTTGCGTCAATAGCCTATGGAGCGGCAGGACTGTTGGACTCCAGCTCTCATCTATTATCCTAACCTGCCCCCTCTCGACCAGTCTCTTCAGCTTCTCCAGCGCGTCGGGGACCTTTTCCTCGAAGTAGCTCAGTGACCAGTAGGGCATGCTTATGTCATGCTTTATCCCAGGGTGTTTTAGCAGGAGGCTGAAGTACTCTGAGTAGTCCTTAGCCCTAGCCAGCCTGACCTCAGAATCTATGGTCCCCCACTCCCCCCAATGCAGGTTTAGGTGCTGTACAAAAGCAACGCATACCTCCTCAACTCGCATGTACTGCTTATACGCCTGTATGGCCAGCACCACTACTAATGCTGCTAAGCTTAGGACAGCCGCCCAGCGAGTAGCCCTTCTCTCCATGCTTGCCCACTTTCAACATTTAATCGACGCTAAATAATGTACCAATATACTCACGCGAGTCTTTAAGCTCATGGTTTAGATTATCGTACTCGCTTCCAGGGTCTAAGCCTCCTTTAGTAGGAGAGGCGTGAGCTTCCTCAAGTGGTAGGCTAGGCTATCCAGCAAGTCGTACATAGTCCTTGTGACGCGGGGGAGGAGTATGTCGGCTTCAGGGCCCTTCGACGCAGTTACGAGCCATCCCAGTTTCTCCGGCTTATTAAAGCTTTCAAAGAGGCACTCCATAATGCTCTTGCCAGGCTTTAACTCGTAATACGTAGTTATGTACAGCTCATCTGGAGAAGCCCTCCTTAACGCCTCATTCAAAACCTGCGATCCTTCAAGGCTTCTTGCCAATCTATCATCAAACTTTATGCTTGGGAAGAGCGCCCTTCTAATCGCGCTCTCAACAAAACTGTAGCGCCTCCTAAAGATGCCCTCTACATGTAGCTCACATTCCATAGCTTTAAGCCTCCTATACGCCTTAGCTAGCTCGTTGGGTGGCCACTCTATAACGACAGACGCAGTAAACGTCCACTTGAAATCTGAGGAGTACCCCAGGGGGCGCTTGCCGACTATTAAGAGATCAAAGTTCGCGCGGGTGGGAGTGAGCACGATGCCCCCCGCAGCGATCTTCCACTCCCTCACTCTCCCCTTAAGCGAGTTAATTACCCTAGCATAATCCTCAGATAGCATCGATTAAAAAAGAGGGAGAGGGTATTCTAGGCTTACGGCACGTAATAAGCCATGAACCTGGGCACTACGACGTTGAAGTACTCTATTACTCCCGCAATAAGTATCGGCGCACCAAATCCAAGTGCTATTCCAGTGGCTATTGGCAGCACGTACCGCTCAAACCTCCTTATACCCATGACCCTCACTAGTATCAGCTTAATCACGAGAGCGACTAGGCCTGAGAGCCACGTCCACTCAAGGCCCACGGCCATCGACATCGTGAGCGCGGTGGGGTCTATGAAGAACCAGGCGAACTTCATCCTAAGCCACCAGACGATGAACACTAACACGAGCCCCGTCACGGCGAAGGGCCACACCTCATTCGGGTGAGTTGCGCCTATGGGCATCAACTGCCAGCTGCCGGTCATCATGTAGCCCGTCTTCCACCAGTGCACCCAGGAGCCCCACGTGTTAGTCCTCATAATGCCGCCTCCATGCGCCAGGAACCATATCTCCCAGATGCACGTGAGCGTCACGCCTAAGGCCACGTAAACCATCGACATCACTAAGACGTCCCTGATGTTTGTCCTGGTTTCGTATGCAATCTTATAGAGTCCTGTGGCACCGCCTGGGCCGAGCCCATTAACCCTTAGCGTCCAGCAGTTGTCAAAGGGCGTAGCCAGCATGCCGGTGACAAATGCAGCATAGTTATTGCCCTCGGGAGGTACGGTCCACGGCCAGTAGCCTAGCGCCGCACCGGGAGCGTAGATGTAGGAGTACCCGCCGACCCCCATTAAGTCGTCGACGTGCCACCACAGCGTGCTGGTGACTCTGGCCAGAGCAGTGTAGTAGATGATGGCCATTATCAACATTATGATCGAGATTATGAATGGAACTCCACTCGCGGTGAAGAATACTATTATGGCGATCATCACGATGAGGCCGAAGAGCGCCAGCCCCCTGAGCGACAAGCCATACTCCTTCCTGTCAGGACCGGTCAGCGCCCCAAATACCTCCCTGAACCTATCCCTGAGCGTCCACAGCGATATCAGGCCTAGGCCCACCATCATTCCCGTGACCCCTATAACCCTGTAGGGGAACGGGTACCAGTTAGCTGGCATGTCCTCCCAGTTCCATAGGAACTCCATGCCGGGGTTGTATGGTATTATTCCTAGCTGTACTGCCACAGCCTGATATATGAGGCCAAATATCACGTACGCTAACACACACGTGACTAACATGTTAGTTGGGAGCAGTAGCCACAGAGCTATCTGGTCTACCTGGAGCACTCCCTTCGCCATAGCTCCCGGGGCTATCGATGGCAGCCACCAGAACAGTATTGGTTGCTCGCCCCACGCGAAGGCCCCGTACACCGCTAGCGGGGGTATTACCTCCCCCAATATCGGGATGGCTGATGCAATAGCGCCTATGAAGAACGCTATCCAGAATATCTTGTAGTTAGTTATTGAGAGGTCGAACCACTTACTCTTGTTAGTGGTCGCATCTATATCCATGGCGCTGTTAACCGCGAAGATCATTGGCTGTGAAAGCGGGAAGGGGAGGCGCTCAACCTCCACCCACCGCCTCCCATATATGCCGAATGCCAGGAATAGGCAGAGGAAGTACATGAGAATTGCATAGATAGACCAGTAAGCGATGGGGCCTACGAACTCACCCCAGGGCAAAGCCTCGCCTGGCTTAAGCCCCTCGTTTATCACCCTGAGCGCGAAGTCGCTCTTCGGAGCCATGAAGGCTGGAACCATCTTCCTCCAGTAGTCAGCTAGCTCGGGCGCTACTACCTGACCCGAGATAGCACATATCAAAGTCTTCTCGATAACCCCTATCACCGCCTCGCCGCCGGACAGCGCGCCCTTTGGCATGTACTTGATGCTGTTGACTAACAGTAGTGCCGGGAATAACACAACCAGTTCCTGGCCGCTAAGCCTCCACTTGGGGTTAATCCTTCCTATGAGCTCATTCAGCAGTATTATGTAGAGGAACGGGACGAAGAACGCGTTGATAGTCCCTCCCTTGCTGGTGTAAAGCCAGGTCATTACGGAGACTGGGACTGCTAACAGCAGTAGTATTAACCCGATAATGGCTGAACGAAGGGTTAAGCCTCTTCTGAATTCAGCTTCGACGCCACTACTGCTCATACGACCCCCCTGCTGGGAGTACCCCTTAAGATATGGAATATAAGTTTTACGACAAATGACTTAATAATAGATAAAATAGCTTGATAAGATGCTATCGAGATCTCTCCCTAGCTCTTATGAAGTACTTCCTATGCTCATCCGCGCTCAGCGACCTCCATAGCAGCAGCTGCTTCCTCAGGTCATCTACGAAGTAGTAGGAGAAACTCGCCCACAGCTTCTCCGGCCCCGTCTCATGCTGTAGAGTAGCCAGCAACGCGTACCTCTTCTCAGTTTCACTATAAATCGCTTCTATCTTTACACTCTGCACTATGCCCATCTCGTAAGGCGCTAAGGCTACTCTCATCGTAATGCTAGGCGGCTTGTAGCTCACCGACTCTATGCTCCTGACAGTAAACGTAGGCTTCTGAGCTCCAGCCCCCTCGTAATACTCTCGGAGGAACTCTATTAGGCCCGTAGCCTCCTCAAGTGAAGGCAGGCTTAGTGGTAGCGGTAATTCCCAGATCCTCCCCCTAGGCTTAGTGGGGGGCTTCCACCTCCTTTCGAGAGAGGGAGTTATCATGGCCGCAGCTATCCTAGCTGGATACAACGACGACGCTAATGCAGATAGCAGCAGTATTAGTAGCGATATCACCGCGAAGATTGAGGCGTAGTTAAACGTGAAGTAGGAGGGTAAAATCCCCAGGCTTAGGAAGGCGTTGTTAAGCGCGAAGCCTAGGTAGTAGCCCACTAGTATGCTCAGGCTGGCGTAGACCATTGACTCTATCAAGAACATTACCATGGCCCCCATCGGCGAGAGCCCTATGGCGCTGTACACGAAGATGTCCCTCACCCTCTCCCTGACGTTGCCGAGGAGCGTTACAGCCACGTTCAGGGCGCCTATGACCAGTATCACGGGGACGACTTCCCAGCCCATTACAGCGAATGTAGGATACCTCGACATTCTAATGACTCTCCCGCCTACCGACGTGTATGATGGGACGTCTAGCGTCAGCGATAGGATCCTAGCCTTCCTCAATATTTCACTAGTGCTCATGTTTGGCGGGAACCTAACAGAGATAGCAGCTACATAGCCGCCTATCCTCAGCGCTAGCTCATAGGGCAGTATTATCAGCGATGACCAGGCCACGGGAGGCGGAACCTGCTGAGTAGGCACTAGGACCCCGAGACCTAGCTGCTGGACGTAGTGTGGATCGATGGGCGCTACCGACATGCCGTCAAGGTCGCGAGTCGCATTAACGTCTAGCTGGAGGAGGCTTGCATTATAGATACCCACCACTAGTAGCCTCAGCCCTTGGAATAGCACGTGGTCTCCTATCGTGACGTTAAGGACCTTAGCCATTGTATCCGGAATTATGCACGCCATTAGCTCATCCTCTAAGAAGAGCCTGCTGCCTGGCATCATGTAGCGACCGAGGGTCAGCTTAACGTCTTCCGGCGTCATCCCGAGAGCTGCCGTGACCCTATACGTAACGTTCTTGGCTATACCGCTCCTGGTGGTTACAAGCGCCATGACCCCCACGTTAGGCCCTATTGAGGGAGGATAATACCACGCTCTAGGCAATATGTGGACCTCAGTACCCAGGATTCCCCTAACCAGTTCAACCAGCGTTGGATGATAGACGTCCTGTGGCGGTGTGCCGTATCCCGACTTAATAAGCATGCCCTTATAAGCTGGCCTATAGGGAACGGACACGGCCTTAACAGTCACGTAAGAGGAGACGGAGGTCAAAGACGTCACTGCGAGGGCTATCGCAGTAAGCGTGATAAGGGTCAGCGCAGTTCTCAGCTTCCGCCTCCTCATGTTTTCAAGAGCTACCGTAAAGGAGGCGGAGGCTATGCCCAGCCTCCCTGTCTCAACCACGTGGAATCCAAGTATCCTGTACGATATCTCCCTAAGAACCCTTTGCGTCTCGTCTACCAGCACACCCATTGTCATTACGAAGAGCAGGAATGCTAGCATGCCTAAGACCGCCATTATAGAGTTCATCATTACGTGCAGCGCTGGATGCACGAGAGCGAATGCTGCAATCAAGACCGCACCTATAGCCAGCGTAGACAGTACCCTCCTCCTACCCTCCATGTGGAAGGTCAGCCTTTCCATGAATAACGCAGCTGGTATTATCAGGGCGAAGAAGAACAGGCTAGTCTTAGACGAGTCCTCGATCAGGGGCATTACCTCCTCATAAGCCCCCTCGGCGACGCTCCATGCGGCTAGGGCTAGTGGGTAAGCCTCACTGTACTTTTTCTCCGCTAAGAGCCGGGTCGCATTTCTCAATAGCTCCTCCGCTAACTCAAGCTTCTCCTCAACGCTTAGACAGCGTATTCCCCTCATCCTCAGCTTCTCGTACCTATGCTTAGTCATGAGCAGTAGGTCTCTCGCGTACTTAAATGCCGGCAACTTAACTAGGACACTCTTGGTTATCCCTCTTCCTTCAGGCCATTCCTCTGAAGCGTTAACAAGCACCATGACTGGGCGTCCTCCGGCAGGCCGTGCCAACCCGCCTATCCTTAGTATGACGGCCGCCCTGCTCTTAGGCATAAAGAAGGCTATGCCCGCTGTCTCGTAGCCGTTATAGTATACGCCGTAGAATAGGGGGTCTCCCTTAGCGTCGAAGTCCTGGGTCATGAGAGTGCCTCCCATGCCGTAGAACCAGTTGGGGCTGCCTCCATAGGCCACTACTCGCGGATCCGGTACTATAGCGGGCCTTCCCTCCTTAGGATTAACTAAGTCAAGGAGCGTGATAGAGTAGAATCTATTAATTACGACAGTTATGTGTTCAGGGTGGGTTAGTGGCGAGACTCTAGGTGGGAGGGCCCTAGCTCCATAAATGCCTAAGTTGGGGGCATACTCTATCTCGCCCGTAGTCTCATTTATTATCCAGGCGTCGGCGACGTACATCGACCTTACGAGCCCGCCGCCAGCGGCACCCGCGCCGGGTATGAAGGGGTAGGGAGCTAGCCCATGTATCTCGAACTCTCCCTTCTCGTTAGCGAACGTGATCATCTTATTGAAGGGGTAGGGGAACGGGAAGTATATGCCTCCCGACTGTAGGCCCACGTAAACCCTGACTAATGCGTGGGGGCAAGGCCTGTACCACCCCACTGAGAGATTGTAGGTGACTACTCTTCCCTTCAATGTTATGAAACCAGCGTACTGTGAGAATCCTCCAGGAACTATGTAGATCCTAGCTGGCGCCGTTTCACTCCATTTTATCCCCCAATCCCTCTCGTTGATGAACGATGTAATCAGGTGAGTGATCACTACTAGCTGGGGCTTAAGCAACTCAAGCTTCTCCTCACTCAGCTCCTCAAGATCGCTGACTGGGCTCCCCAGCCACTGCTTGCTGGCATATGCGCTCTGGATGGTGAAAGCCACTCCCCTGGTCATCTCAGCAGGCTCTGAGTCGAGCATGTAGGGGAACTGCTCCGTCCCCCAATACATCAAGTTAGTGAAGTAGTCCCTCACGTACGTGCTTGGCTCGACTCCGACTAGGCTCTTAATTTCTCTCCTTAGCTCGGGATTCATCAAGTACTCGGTGAATATCTTCTTAACAACCCATGCATACCTTAGAGTAATTCCGCCAGCATTAGATGTGGTGGCATAGAGGGTGCCCGCGCCTCCCCTTAGCAACTGTAGGCCCGTTCCCTCCGGATCTAGATCACCAATGTTTATTAACATAACCGGCTTAAAGCTCCCGTTCGCCACCTCCGGCCCAAAGTAGAACCTCTCTACGAACTCGCGAGGTCCTACTAGCGCCTCCCAGTGGCCAGAGAAGAATACGAACCATATGGTGCGGTAAGGCTTGGTCCGGCTTAAAGCCTTAGCCAGCTCTAAGAGGTAAGCCGGTGCTATAGCCTCATGAGCTGATGATGCAAGTGCCGGTACGGCTGACCATGAGTCATAGTGCGTTGTGAGGAGTATGGTATCGGGTATCTCTCCCTTAAGAATGCCGATGATGTTCTCAGCTTCAACCTCCCTCCACCTCATCCTAGAGATTACTACAGCTTCAGCCCCCCTCTTAGCCAGCTCCTTCAGGCGTTCCCCAACCTCATGTGTAACGTAGACGCGCGGGAAGTTGATAGGCGTGTCAAGGAACTTCTTTAAACTCTCGACATAAGGCGGCACGTGGCTAGGGCCTATGAATATCACAGCCTTAGCTCCCAGCTTAACAGCATTAAGCCAGTTGTCGCCGCTCTCGTAGTCCATCAATACTATAGCTCCATCAACGTCCTTGCCGTCGAAGTCCTTTAACCTACCTCTGCCCACGTATATGAGGGGGCCTCTCACCCCTCCGGGGGGAGTTGGAGAGGGATTTACCCCATTAGGCCAGATGGAATAGGCGGTGAAAGTATACTTATTGCCATTAATTAGGACTCTTACACTAGATCCCTCATCAAAGGGCACCACAGCGCTGTACTTGTGAATCACAACCTTCAGGCCATAGCCCTTTAGGACGTCAGCTATGTAGTCAGCCGCCCGCTTGCAGCCCGCGTAACCCGTGACTCTGCTGCCGAGCGATGCTAGCGCTTTAACATGCTTCATTAAGGCTGACGGCTCAATCACTATCCTGCTACTCGGCTCCTCAGGGCTAGCGGGAGGCTGGCACGTGGTGGATGCGAGGACTGTTATCAAACTGATTAACGCTGTGAGTAAGAGAGCCTTGGTGCGCGAGCCCACACCGGTCACCTCTGATGTGAGAGAGAGGGGCGCGTTTTAAGCTTTTCAGTAGCCAATTTAAGCTGTAGGATAATGACTTAAATAGGCGAGGAGCTTCGCTGAAAATGACGTGGTGAGCCTGTGTGAGCCGGGAATTTAAGGTAGGCCTAACGTGGAGAGCCCTCTTCGCGATAATAACTGCAGCACTACTCTTCATTCCCATAAACCTTTACTTAAACTTGGTGACTGGCGGCACTATAGCGATAGCCGCGCTTTACGTGATCGCGATACTCTTCTCCGAACTATCGAGGATCGCGGGCTCTCCCCTCACGATGAATGAGATATTCGTGATATACTCAAGCATGGGAGCCGTCGTAGCCTCCCTCCCCCCCTACTACTGGCTCGTTTACAGAGCCTTTTACGTCAATACCCCAGTGACCTTCGCGTTTAAGATCCATGGCGTGCCCCTCCCCTACTTAGTCCCTGACTGGCTGGCTCCGCCTTATGGCGACCCGGCATATCACCTAAGAACTTTGATGCACCCCGCCTGGGCTAAGGCCATAGCAGTGTCTACCGCCTTCTTCCTTCTAACGTTATTGGCCGACGTGTCGCTAGGCATACTGTTCTCATATCTATTCGTCGAGGTTGAGAAGCTTCCATTCCCCTTCGCCCAGATAGACTACTCTCTAATAGAGACAATCACTGAGAGGAGGAGCGAACACGTGAGGATGTTCCTAGCGGGCTTTTACCCGGGCCTCATATATGGCGCGTTGCTATACACAGGCCAGGCCCTGGGGGTACAGATAATACCTCTGCCGTGGGCCGACCTAACGTGGCTAACTGAGAAGTACATGCCAGGAGCTCTGATAGGGTTCGCCACGGACCCGAGCTCCTTCGTGTTAGGCATGATGCTGGATCCCTCCACCACTGGGCTCATGCTTCTCGGCTCAGCTACGGTCTGGATATTCCTCAACTACCTATTCACGGTGGACCCGCGGTACTTCCCCGTTTGGGCACAGGAGTACTACAAGGGCATGACGATAGCCACCATCTACCAGAGGTCCTTCCAGAGGATATGGATAGCACCGCAGTTTGGGATAGCCCTGGGCCTGGCTGCTGGCCTGGTAATAGCGCTTAGGAAGAGCATCGTGAGGACTTTTAAGTTACTCGTGACGAGCAGGGGAGGCGCCAGGCCGTCTCACTTCCCTCCCTTCACGCTAGTCCTAGCCATGTTCCTGGTAGGCTCCCTAGGCTCAGTAGCGCTGCATCACATGCTGATCCCCGAGGTGCCGCTCTACATCTCCTTACTCACGTCAACCGTCATCAGCTTCTTTATAGCCATGATAGCTTCGCGAGCTATAGGTGAGATAGGCTTCTTCCCCCCCATGCCATGGCCCTGGCAGGCCATAGTATACTTCACGCCCTATGAGGGCTATGCGGGGTGGGTGCAGGCCCCCTACATTAGCTTGGGTACCCAGGGCTCGATGTGTCAGGCAGTTAAGGTAGCATACCTAACGCAGACGAGGCCCACGGATTACTTTAAGGCCCTGGTTATAGGGCTCGTGCTAAACGCCGCGGTGGGGTTCCTAATGATGGACTTCTTCTGGAGGCTAGCCCCAATACCCTCGAGCGCCTACCCGAATTCAATGGTGTACTGGCCACTCTTCGCCACCAATGACTCGTTATTCGCGACCCGCCAGATAGTGTTGGATCCTAAGATTATGGGCATAGCAGCCGCCATAGCTCTAGGGATAACGGCTTCCACCCCTCTCCTCTCCAAGGTAGGCATAGCATCCCCAGTCCCACTACTGATTGGCTGCTACATGCTTCCTCCCTACTCAATAATGATGTTCATAGGCTCCCTAGTAGGACGCTACGTGATAAGGAGGTACGTGGGAGCCGAGAGGTGGAATAGGCTAAGAGGCGTGTTAGCCGCAGGAATCCTCGCCGGGGTAGGAGTCTTCATAGGAGTGGGGATCGCACTGCTCCTAGTGGCGAGAGCAGCGTGGGTCTGGCCCTGGTGAGGCTCTAAAACCTTATTTTACCACAAACCCCCTCCACACCGATGGGAGAGGCATATAACGAACTAAGATGGAACCCCCTACTAGGGTGCTGGATCATAGTATCCAGCGGGCGCAAACGTAGGCCCTGGAGGCGGGGCGAATGCCCCTTCTGTCCGGGCTCGCCTGAGACAGGGTATGGGTGGGAGGTCCTCACGCTGGATAACAGGTACCCGGCTTTAAGGCCTGATGCTAAGACGTCGAGGGGAAGCAACGATGTATACGAGGTTAAGCCGGGCTACGGTTATTGTAAGGTTGTAATCGAGACCCCCATGCATGAAGGTGACCTCTGCGACATCCCCTTAGAGACTCTCGTGAAATACGTACGCGAGATAACTCGGGTTACAGAGGAGCTGTGTAAAGATGCCCTGATACAGTACGTGATTCCCTTTAGAAATAAGGGCGAGGAAATAGGGGTTTCACTCACACATCCTCATAGCCAGGTCTACGCGCTTCCCTTCATACCTCCCCGGGTAGCTGTTGAAATGAGGAATATGGAAAGGCACTGGAAGGAGAGGGGCGAGTGCCTGCTCTGCAAAATACTAAGATTGGAGAGGGAAGAGGGCAGCAGATTGCTGTACGCTAATAAAGGCTTCACGGCGTTCCTCCCCTTCTTCGCCATGTGGCCCTACGAAGTGCATGTATATGCAAATAGGCACGTCGGCAAGTTGGCAGAATTAAGCGAAGACGAATTGCTAGATCTAGCAGACTCGCTTAAGGTCTTGACTGCGATGTACAACAATCTCTTCGATTTCAGCCTACCCTACATGCTAATATTTCATCAGAGGCCCTGTAAAGTGAATGCCGAGTACTTCCACCTGCATTTGGAGTTTTACCCGATACACAGGGAGAGGGATAAGTTGAAGTACGCTGCCGGGATAGAGTGGGGCGCCTGGACATTCACCTATGATGCACTCCCCGAGGAGAAGGCATGTGAGCTCAGGAGCGCTCTTAGGCGCGCGATACGTGCCCTTAAGAAAGCGGGCTATGATGTTAGGGGAGAAGCTTATCCCATAAGCTAGCCGCTTCAACGTAATAGACGGTTGAAACTTTCAATGTGCAATCGCTTGGAAGCGCAATTTGAAGAGGTGCAATGAAGAGTAATACGTAACTAAACTTCCCTTTACATATTGCTAGGAAGAGTTTACTTGAGGCGGTAGTGATCATACACCGGTTTTACAGAAGCTTCATAAGAGCTTGATGTGCGTGTCTTCTACGTGGAGGGGGCAGCAGCCGGCATTGGAAGAGTTCAGGGCGGCATAGAGGATGCTTTAGCGCTGTTGACCGTCATGAAGGAGGATACTCTGTTGAGCGCTTTAAGGAGGCTAACGATGATGGCCCCTAGCATCCTCAGGGCCTACGTCCTGGGAGGCGAGCTGGTGATCGCTGTTGAGGAGTATCCACTCTTGCAGGTTGATATAGAGGAGGGGAGGGTGAAGGTGTGGGAGGATTGGAAGAATAGGCTAGGTATGGCTGCTAAGAAGATAGCTGAAGGCCTTACTCGAAGAACGATGGCTCTGCTACTGGATAGGAGCGAGGAACTCGCCCCGAATCACAGAGAGGAGTTAAGGAGTCTTCTTACAGCGTTAAGTAAGGCGGACGTGGATGAACTCGCTCCTTTGCTCAGAGAATTAAGGACACTATTAGACAGGGTTGAGCCCGCGGCTAGGCGGGGCTGAGATGGTGTTAGTCCCTTATAGGAAGCTTATGGACGTTAACGTAGCTAGTAGAGAAATTAGGAGGTTAAGGCGGGTCCTCCTCTACGGCACTTGTGTGCGAGACGAATATCCATCAATATTTGAGACGTATGCTGAGGGGCGGGTCCCACTGGCGGTATGTATGGAGGAGACTCACTTCAATTTAGTAGCGCTAAAGTTAGCCTCTATGGCCATCAGAGTGAAGTTGGAGGAGCTCGTAGTGTTAACGGTCGATGGATCGCCTCACTGTATTCAGCTTCACATGGCTGTGGAGGAGGTAGATAAGATCGTGGGGGGACTCCCTAGGAAGCACGTGGTTGTGGAGGAGGGGAGGGCTCACGAGATAGAACCCGAGTATGTCAGGATAGCCAGGTACCTGACTAAGGTAAGGAGGTTAGCCATCAAGTCTAAGCATGAGAGCACGCTAGGCTAAGCGCTGACGCTTTTCCTCATTATTTTCACTAAAAACCTCTTAGTCCTCTCGGTCCTCGGGTTGTGTATCATCTCCCAAGGATCTCCCTCCTCTATCACAACCCCATTGTCGAGTAACACGAGCCTATCAGCTGCAGCCTCTGCAAAGTCCAGCTCGTGAGTCACTATCAGCATCGATCTCCCCTGCTTAGCTATCTCGAAGAGCGTCTCAAGCACTTCATACCTGAGCTCCGGGTCTAAGGCTGAAGTAGGCTCGTCCAGCAATAGCAGCACCGGGTCCATAGCTAGCGCTCTGGCTATCGCTACTCGCTGCTGTTGGCCTCCGCTCAACTGTAATGGGTACTTATCGGCAAACTCCTCAAGGCCGAGCATCCTGAGGAGCTTTAAGGCTCGTCTCTCAGCCTCCTCCTTCGGGAGCTTCTTGACAACCTCTAATGGTAGTGTTAGGTTCCTAAGGACGCTCATGTGCGGAAATAGGTTGTACTGTTGGAATACAAAGCCCGTCTTAGCTCTTATCTTCCTGAGATCTACGCTGTTACTCGTAACTTCTTCGCCGTCCAGCACTATCCTGCCAGCCCACGGCTCAACTAGCCTCACAATACACTTGAGGAGAGTGCTCTTGCCCGACCCGCTCGGCCCCATTATGACGACTTTCTCGCCTCTCTTGACGCTGAGATCCACTCCTCTTAGGACCACTCGATCTCCATATCCCGCCTTCAAGCCCTCGACTAGCAGTACTGTCGACGTCATGCCACACCCCTCTCGTACCCGGGTATCATGAGTTTCTTCTCTAAAATCCTAGTCGCTTGGGAGGCTAGGGCGCATACGACGAAGTATATGAGGGCTACCGCCACGTAGACCTCTAAAGCCCTGAATGTGTAGGCTACCAGGTATTCGCCCCTTCTTGTGAGCTCCACTACTCCTATGACAGAGGCTAAGGAGCTCTCCTTGATGAGGGTTACAAATTCATTCACTAAAGCCGGTATCGCCACTCTTAGCGCCTGGGGCAGTACCACGTAGCGGTAAGCCTGAGCCGTGCTCATCCCCAGGGATTCTGCGGCTAGAAACTGGGTTTCTGGAATACTCTTCATAGCCCCTCTCAATATCTCTGCCTGATACGCTGCACTGTTAAGCCCTATGGCTAGGACGCAGGCTGTATAGGCATCCAGCTTAATCCCTACTGAGGGAAGCCCGAAATATATTAAGAGGAGCTGTACTAGGAGCGGCGTGCCCCTGAGGAGCTCCACATAGCTCCTAGCTATGAACGACACTGGTTTTGGCGCGAAAACCCTAGCTGGCGCTAGTACTATGGCTAGCGCTAACCCCATGACGAATGACGTCACACTTATTTCAAGCGTCGTGAGGAGACCCTCAACTAAATCCGGAATTATACCTATGATAAAGAAGATCCACTCCAAGGCCGCTTCACCAGACAGGCCTAACTACCAGTCCCTAGCCACTTAGCTATCTCCTCCTTGAATATCTGCTCCATCTCTCCGGTCTCTAGCATCTTCTCAAGCACGCTATTAACGACGTACTTTAAATCTTCAGCACCCTGAGGAATAGCTACTGCCGCGCCTATCCTAGTACCTCCAGCGTAGAAGGCTATGGCTAGATCAGGGTCCTTCTCTACTATAACGCTGGCTATTATGTCGCCGACTACGATGACGTCTATATCACCTCTCTTGAGCGCCATCACCATCTCAGGGTAGACTCTATCGTAGGATACTATGGTGGCTTCGCCTCCCAGGTTCTCTTTAGCCCACTCTTCTTGAATCGTGCCAAGCTGGACCCCGATTTTCTTACCCTTTAAATCGTTCACTTCTCTAAACTCGCTCAGCCGATCTTTAGTCGTCACAATAGCGTTCCCCTTACTGAAGTAGTAGGGTATGGAGAAATCCACTAGCTGCTCCCGCTCAGCAGTGGGCGTCATGTCCGCCAGTATCATGTCTATCTGGCCATTGCGCAGAGCCTCTATCAACGCCGCAAACTTCATGTCCTTAATCTCCAGCCCCACTCCCAACGCCTCCGCTATCTTCTTCGCTATCTCGATGTCTATACCAGCGAAGTTCCCCTCCTTATCGATGTATTCGAAGGGAGGCCAGTCAGCTGACGTGCCAACTATCAGCTTCCCCCTAGCTTTTATCTTCTCAACATATTTGGGGCTTAGTTTCTCCTCTAGGCTGGCTATCTTAGCCTGGAGGGAGTTCTGAATGGGGAGTGAGGCCGCGTAGCCAGCTATTAGCCCTACTACAATGCCCACTAGCAGCCAGGTTAACGACTTAGCCTGCATGTCCATCCCCCTGAAGCCTTGAAGGCTTTGATTAAAAATTCTTTTGATATAATCAGCGAAAATGTTAAGGATTTTTTGTTACAGATGTAACTTAGATTTAGGATATGTAATTAAGCAAAGGATTTAATGTCACATAATTATATTAATATGTATGCCTCAGGCTTCGGGCAGCGTTAGCCGAGCTATAAGCGAGCTACTGCTCTCCAAGCCGATGATACTAACAGCACTTGAGCTAGGAGTCGTGAATTATTCGGCTTTAGCCCGCTTATTAAAGGAGGAAGTAGAGGAGCGCATAGGCCGTGAGGTCAGCGACACGTCTGTCAAAATGGCTATAATAAGGTTCCGAGACAGGCTCGTCGAGTCACTGACAGGCTCTAGAAGGGAGGTGTTAGACGTAATTGCTAGGAGCTCGCTCTCGCTAATAGACGATATAGGGCTAGCCACCATTAGGGCTAGTGACCCTCTCTCATTAATGTCAAAGATAGCCGAAGTCGTGCCCCGCGCGCGCTTTCTCCAGTTGACTCAAGGCATATACACATTCACTGTGGTCGCGGATGTGGAGACCTTAGAGCGGATAATCGAGGCTACTGAGAAAACCTTGGTAGAGGTCGTGTATAAGGATCAGGCAGCAATAGTGGTGGTAAGTCCTCGGGAAATAATAACGACTCCCGGAGTTATAGCGTATTTGACCACGCTGTTAGCCTTTAATGGAATTAATCTAACGCAAATCATATCGGCGCACACGGATACCATCTTCATCCTTCGGAGGGATGACGCTATCAGAGCTTATAGGGTGCTATGCGGAGCCATAAACACAGCGCGAGGCACTAGCAAAACTTAAACGCCATTAAGCCCCCTAGCTACGATGACTCAGCCTCTCATAGAGGGCTACAGGTTTGGCAAGATGGTAGTGAGGGGCAAAGAGTATGAGAGAGACTTGATAATAACGCCCGATCGCATCATAAGTCCCTGGTGGCGTGAGGAGGGGCATAGAGTGACGCTCGAGGATTTAAAAGAGGTTATTGACTTAGACGTGGAATGCGTAGTGATAGGGACTGGCTACAGCGGCTTAGTCAGAGTTTCAGATGATGTCATAAAGTACTACAGGGAGAGGGGCGTTAGAATCTACGTAACCGATACTGGGAGGGCGGTTAAGATCTATAATGAGCTTGTGAAGAATGGGGCTAAGGTAATGGGCGCATTCCACCTAACATGTTAGTGAGCGTCTCATGAAGGAGCTAGAGCTCTACAGGGATTATAAGTTCGCCGAGAAAGTCAAGAAGCTGATATGGAGATATGCTAACGTACTAAGATCCAGAGGGCTTAAGGTCATTAAGCTGATGAACTTCTGCGGCACCCATGAGTGGACAACAGTCCATTACGGCTTAAGGAGCTTAATGCCTGAGGGGGTGGAGCTGGTAGCTGGACCTGGCTGTCCCGTATGTATAACCCCTTCCCTCTGCGTAGAGCATGCGATTAAACTCTCGCTTGAAGGGGTAACTGTCTACACGTTCGGCGATGCCTACAGGTTACCGGCAACCAGAGAGGTAGCAGGAGCTAGGAGCCTAAGAGAAGCCAGGGCTATGGGAGGGAGCGTGAAGGTGGTGTACAGTTTCATGGACGCCGTCAAGGATTCTAAGACTCAAGGCGGTGAGGCCGTCTTCTTGGCCATAGGCTTCGAGACAACGGCTCCGGGCTACGCGATACCCCTAGCCAGGGGGTTAGTGCCGCGGAACCTGAAGTTACTCCCGGCGCTCAGACTCACCCCTCCCGCCGCGAGGCACGCTATTTTAGCAGCTGTAGAACGAGGGCTAGAGCCCGTTAGGGGGATTATTGCACCGGGCCACGTCTCAACAGTAACGGGAGCTGAGCCCTGGGATAAACTCTCACGAGAGCTGGGCCTCCCATCAGTCATCTCCGGATTTGAGCCGCTCGACCTCATGTTATCCGTGGCTATGTTATTAAGGATGCTTTACCAGAAACGCGTAGGAGTGGAAATAGAGTATAGGCGGCTAGTCACGTGGAAGGGCAACACACTGGCCAAGAGGTTTATCAGCGAGGTCTTCCAGGTAAGCGATGCAGCGTGGCGGGGGCTGGGGGTGATACCTGATAGCGGGCTTGAGCTAAGGGGCCCCTACACCAGCTATGACGCGTATCGCGAGTATGGGCTGAAGCTGCCGGATGGGAAGGAGGATATGCCCAGCGGCTGCAGGTGTGCTGACGTTATAATGGGGCTCGCCAGACCCGTGGAGTGTCCCCTCTTCATGAAAGCCTGTACGCCATCCAAACCCTATGGCCCCTGTATGGTGTCGAGCGAGGGCACATGCGCTATATGGGCTCGATTTGGTGGAGGAGGCTTGGCCAAGAGGGTGGCTGAGGAGGTCGGGCTATAATGTGCTGGGGCGTGCCAGCTAGGGTGGTGGAAATTAAGGGGCTCGAAGCCACCGTGGACTTTGGAGGGGGAGTCCGTAGGAGGGTCTTGATCGGTGCTAGCGGAGTAAAGGAGGGGGATCTGGTGGTAGTCCACGCCGGAGTGATAATAGGCAAGATAGAGGTCGAGGAGGCTTTAGCCATGCTTGAAGTATACGCTGAACTCTCCGCTGAATTAACTTCAGGTCGCTCCTCTCAGGAGGAGGCCGAAGCTGCTAAGAGGGTGTTAGAGGAGTTAAGGCGCTCTCTCGGACTTTAAAGTCAGGTCCTTAATCTTCCTCAAGAGCTCGATAGGGCTCTCCATGTGCTTAAAGTCGTATCGCGCTATAAGTGAGCGGGCCCACTCGTATGCCCCAGGAATCCTCTTCAGCTCCTCCAACTCCCTTATCACAAGCTTAGCATAGCCTACTGCCTCCTCTCCATTACGGAGCTCAGCTCTCCAGTCGGTGAGCGCCTCTAGTGCAGCTGCTATAGCCCTAACACCCCACCCGACCTCACACCTAAGCACATACGCCAACTCTAGTAACGCGTCAGCGTACTCCACCCCACAGCTAGTAAGCCTCAACCCAGCCCTCCCCCTTACTACTAGCCCTAGCCTTAAAGCATGATGTTGAATCACCCGAATCCACTCATAGCCAATGAGCGCCGCTACGTGTTGAGGACAGGTCCTACGGCCTAAGGGCTCGAGAAGCCCCCTCTCTGAAGCACGTTCACACAATAACTTAATGAATTCTAATTCCTCCCCCACAGCACAGCACAACAGCGATCTCCTAAATATTTGTTGAGAGGCCAGGTCAAGCTCAAGATGCTAACCGGTGAGCAACCGGCCTCATATTACACGATGAGGTTAATACAGCGTAAAGTCCTTCTCCTTGATGATCTTCGTGGCGTTCGAGGGGATAGACGGCGCAGGCCTTACGACGCATGCCAGGCTCACTGAGCGCTACCTTGAGAGTAGAGGCATAAAGGCGATCTTAACGAAAGAGCCTACTGACGGCCTCATAGGGGGGCTCATTAGGGCGTGTTTGAGGGGAGAGTGGAAGACAGATCCGATGACCCTACAACTACTTTTCGCGGCTGATAGGAGTCACCACGTACACAGCCTAATAATTCCAGCATTAAAGAGCGGGAAGGCCGTAGTATCTGACAGGTATCTCTTCTCCAGCCTGGCTTACGGCTCACTGGACTTAGATTACGAGTGGCTTAAGAAGATAAACTCCGGCTTCCCACTGCCTCATGTGACATTCATCCTGGATTTGGAGCCTCTCGAGGCGCTGAGAAGAATCAAGGAGGATAGATTCGCGCTTGAGTTATTCGAGGAACTGGAGAAGCTGGAGAGGGTCAGGAGGGCTTACATGAGGATAGCAGAGGAATATGAGAACATATACGTAGTGAAGACAGATGATGAGGTAAGGGAAGTGCAGGGGAGGATAGAGGAGATACTCGAGAAGGTGCTGGATAGTCTATTAGAGAAAGGCCAACAGGACCTTTAATTCACAGCTCAGTGAAGCTTCTCACGGTTTTCGAGTCTAGCCTCTTGACGATCTCTATGATGAGCTTAATGGCATTCTCTAAATCCTCTAAGTGCGCGATGCTTACATGGCTGTGTATGTGTCTCGTGGGAACGCCTATGACGATGCTGGGGCGACCAGTCTTGTAGAGGTGTAAGCGGCCCGCGTCGGTCCCTCCCTTGGCGACTACTGAGAGTTGGTAAGGAATCCCGCACTCCTCAGCAACGTCAATTACGAACTCCTTGAGCCTTTGATTAGGAATCATGGATGCATCGTACGTCACTATAGTCGGCCCCTTCCCCAATTTAGCCTGCGCCTCCCTCGGCTTTATGCCGGGTACATCGCCTGCTATATCGACCTCAGCCACTATGGCTACGTCGTGATCCACTGCCCACCCAGTGGTCTGAGCTCCCCGTAAACCCACTTCCTCCTGTACTGTGACGGCGGCGTATAGCGTATTAGGGTGTTGAGCGTCACTATGCTTGAAGTAACGTAAGACTTCAACCGCTACGAAAGCACCTAGCCTATCATCGAAAGCCTTGCCCATTATAGTCTTTCCAGTAGCTGACTTGGTGAAGGGTGACCATGGCGCAATGGGATCGCCTATCCTAATTCCCATATTCTTAACCTCTTCCTCGCTAGTGGCGCCAACATCTATGTACATCTGATCTATTTTCACGACTTTCTGCCTCTCCTCTGGGGTTAGGAGGTGAGGAGGCTTTGAGGTTATTACCCCCATAACCTTGCCCCTCCTAGTCTTGATGAGTACTCTCTGAGCTAGTAGAACCTGATCGAACCAGCCGCCAACGGGTGTGAAGGTTACATACCCCTCTTTAGTGATGCCAGTCACGACGAAGCCAACCTCGTCTACATGACCGGCAACCAGTACGCGGGGCCTCTCCGCCGACCCCTTTGCTACGAATATTAGGGAGCCCAGGTTATCACGCATTACGGCATCCGCATGCTTAGAGGCGTAGTCCTTAAACATTCGAAGTACCTCCTCTTCAAACCCTGAGGGGCCTATCGCTTCACAGACGCTGCCTAGGAATTTTAGCGAATCCTCTGGCAACTTATATTCGCTCATACTCTAGAGTTCCATTCGCCCACTGATTAAAGTTTCCTCAGAAGGCGTACTTTAGCTACTAAAGAGTCGGAACATGCCTTTAAGTAGGGGCTCTAGGTAGAGATCTAGTAGGTTAAAGTAGAGCGTGACTAGCACCATTAAGACTACTGAATGTAGGAGGCCCGCCTTAAGGGTACCTCCCCTCATCTTGCCCACGACAAGGCCTCCAAAGGCGGCTTCTATGAAGGAGGAAATGAAGAATATGGCTTTAAAGAGTGAGGGAGATAGCGGGCTGGCTAGCAGGATGGGGATGTGGAGCCTCTGGAGAGGCTCCACGAAGCCTACTAGCACTATCGTAGAGATCAGTAGGAAAACTGCTAGGGAGATGTAAACGGTCCATGCATAGGGAGCTATAGAGGCTCTCTTCTCATCCTCATAGCTTCTAATCATGCCGTACATCTCGGCGGCTGCATCCAGTACATCTGCCACGCGCCCTCCGCTCTCGTAAGCCACCATGATCAATGTAGCTGCCCTCCTTAAGCTAGGTACATCGACCCTCTCCAGGAGCCTGGCTAGCGCCTCCTCAAGACTGCCGCCCATCTCGACTCTAGCTACTACCGCCTTCATCTCTCTACCTAGAGGGCCGCTGGCTGCCTTAGCCGCCATCTCTAGTGCCCTGATCAGGGGCATTCCAGCCCTAACTCCCTCCGCCAATCCCTTAAAGAAGCCAGCCATTTCCCTCTCAACAGCATCAGCGTACCTCCTATTCAGGTATTCGACCACCGCATAAGGCGTTAAGCCAGCTGTGATGAGCGCCGCCAGTAGAGTATAGAGACCCCTTGACCACGGCATACTGATGTTGCCTATTAACCGACACCATACAGCATCTCCGAGCTTCCCGTAAAGGAGGAGTGGCATCAGGTAATATTCCAGCAGCATTGCGAGGGGGACTGCGGAGAGAACTAAGGATATAGCGGTTAGAAGGATTAATTTCCTCCCTCTGAGCGTGATGTACGGCATGTTAAACCCTCGATAGTATCCCATCGAGCATTAAGAGTACCGCTATGGCCGACACGGGAATGCCTATAACGAGTAAGACCAGTATGATAAGCTGTGGAGGGAGGCCAGCTATAGTCCCCCCTAGCATTCCCATTATCGCCAGCATGATGACGAACATTAGGGGGGCTGCCACCATCAAGGTGATGTAAGCCTCCGCTACCATAGAGATGCTATTTAGGACGCTCCTAAGGATATACCTCTTTAGCTCCATTAACCTTCTAGCCATGAACGCTGAGTACTCGTACAAGTTGCCAACCGTTATGTACGTGTCTCTCAGGCCTGTGAAGAACAACGATAATACTATAGAGGGGCTCATCTTAGCCCTCCTCTCCAGAGCTGTTAGCACGTCAAATCCTAATACCTTCACGTCCGTCAAGAACAGCGTGAACTCCCTAGCCACCTCCTTAACGTCCTCGACTTGAGCTACTCTCTCCATAAGGTCTTCTATGCCCATGCCAGCTGCAGCTAAGGCGGCAAAATAGGAGATGGTGTAGGGTATCCTAGAGTCTATCTTCAGCCCTCTAGCATGCCTCCTATACACCGGGTAATACAGTGTGAACGCCAGGAATAGGAGGCTGTAGATTATGAGTAGTAGGAGGCTCAGTATCACAGAGAAGAGAAGCGAGTACCTCAGTATCAGTGAATGTAGCACAAAGGCAGCTACAGCTACCACGGGGGTTGTGAAGAGATAGGCGGTAATACACTTACTTAAGTAAGCGTCAAAAGGCTCGGAAAAGCCAGCTGTATAGTAGATATCTCTGAAGACTCCAGCCTTCTCGCTAAGACGCTTAGCCAGCTGGCCAGCTATAGCGTAGCTAATCGAGCTCATAAGCGCCCCTCTCTATTGCAGCGTACACAGCCGCTGGCCTGAGGTAGTAATCCCTAACCAGCCTGCTAACTCTCCTAAAGTCGGTAACCCCTCTCTCCACTAAGTACCTTATGACGTCCTCTCTTCTCCTCAACTCCTCCTCCAGCTCATCCACCGTAGTGAATCTCTCTTCAGCTATCATTTCTAGGAGCCTGCTGCGTCCCACCCTCTCGACGGAGTCCCTGACAGGATCGTACTTAAAGACTAGGTGCTTAATGGGACCCTTCTCGCTGCCAAGCATCTCGTAGACCTCCACTACTCTCCTGACAACCTTCTCCTCGAGAGAGAGGCGCTTGATCAGTATGAACACGTTCATTAGGGGCACTAGGAAAGGCGGTATGTTCATGGGCTCTGAGACTAGCCTCTTTACCGCGTAATCTACATTTTCGGCGTGCATCGTGCACATGCCAGCATGCCCCGTAGCTATCGCCTGGAATAGCGTGAACGCCTCCTCGCCCCTTATTTCCCCTACTATTATGTAGTCGGGCCTCATCCTCAAGGCGGATTTGAGGAGATCGAATAGCGTCACGTTTCTGACCCATGGGTCAACTGAGGGCCTAGCCACCAGGGGAACCCAGTTCTCGTGTGGAAGGTTTAGCTCAGGCGTATCCTCTATCGTTACTATCTTGGCCTCAGGCCTGATGAACGTGGCTATTGCATTAAGCGTCGTGGTCTTGCCGCTAGCGGTGGCTCCAACCACCATTAGGCTCTTCTTAGACTCCACCAACAGCCAGAGGTAGGCTGCTAGCTGTACTGAGATCGTGCCCAGCTTAACGAGATCCACCACGGAGAACGGGACTTCCCTAAACTTCCTTATAGTGAATGAGCCTCCCTTCCTAGCAACCTCCGAGAGCAATGCGTGGAGCCTGTACCCTTCTGGTAACGCACCCTCTACAACTGGCTGTGCCACAGATATGTGCTTACCGGCCTTATGCGAGAGCCTAACCAGCATCCTCTCCAACTCCCCAGGGGTCTCGAACACCACGTTAGTGGGAAGTGACTCATATCTAGTATGCCACACATACACTGGAACGCCAACGCCGTCACATGATATGTCCTCGACGTATGGGTCCCTAATGAGCACCTCAAGCTTGCCATAACCTACCATGTCCCTCCTAACGTAGTAGAATATCTTATCGAATGCATCCTCAGGCACGGGTATCCTGTATCTCTTAACAATATCTCTCACTAATTCGTATAGGATCTCCTCAGCTCCCTTACTCCTTATCTCCTCTATGTCAGCATACTGTGTTTCAATTAACAATCTCTTTATCTCAGCTATCGCCATCTCGTCAGTAGGCGTTAGAGGGGGCTCTATGACTTTGTACATCATACGTCCAGTTCTCCTCTCCCTAGTAATCGCTACATATGCGAAGGGCGATATGACCTCATACAAGTCTAGCAAGCTCTCTTTAGGCGTAGTGGGAGGCCTGATCACCACTTCACTATCCCCATGGTGTAATTTAGATAAAGACGAGAGAAAAATCTTTTTAAGGTGGGAAAGAGTAGAGCTTAAATCGTCCTCCGACTTTTTTAAGTAGAGCGTTCCATGAAGAACGGTAGGCTTACCCAAGCTCTCTATGACGCATTACTGGAAATAAGTAGGTCAGGTCGTGATGAGCTAGTCCCAACACTCTCATACTCAGCTGGCATAATATATCCAGATATCTTAAAAATAGCTAGAAAATACGGCTTTAGAGAAACAAGGATACTAGACTCACTCGTAGAGCTTGGCGTTCTGAAGAAATCCCCTTACGACTCCTTCGTCACATGTCCAAAGTGCGGCACCTTTAGGCTGTTATCTAAGCTACAGTGTCCCCGATGTGGATCTAAGAACCTTAAGAGGACAACGCTGGTTTCCCACATATCATGCGGCTATACGGGACCTTTAGAAGAGATGGCTTCAGGCGAGAAGTACATATGTAAGAAATGTGGCAAGCCCCTAGGTAAGGAGGGTGAAGGTTACATAGTATTAGGGAGGCTTTTCACGTGTGAGGATTGTGGAGCTAGGTTTGACGCCCCTCTCCCGGCATATAAATGTATTAGCTGCGGCTTGGAGTTTGACTATAGAAACGCGAACTATGTAGTTATTTATAAATATGAGATCAATAAGAACGCGCTTAAGCAAAAAGCTAAACAGTTGCTGATAAACCTGGTTGAGAAGGCTGCTCAAGCTGAAGGGTTAGTAGCTAAGTCTCCGGCACAGGCTCCCGGGAAAAGCGGCTATTCACATCCCGTGGACGTTGAGGTGACTGATGGCAGAGATCGAATTTACGTTGACGTGGTACACGACTCAGCGACTGCCATGTCAGAGGCGTTGGCAGCCATAGGTAAGGGCTCTGACATGGCAGCTAACCTTCATGTAATATTGGCACCTTCGGAGATCGCGAAGAGGACGTTAGGAGGGGGAGATAACTTCAAGGCTATGAGCTATGATAGCGCTGAAGAGGCTTATACAAAGCTTAAACAACTATTCAGAGAGTACTTTAAAAGAGGGGGGCGGCGCTAAGGATATCTGCTACGCGTGCTCTATTAAGTTGTGAGGACCGGGCCTGGCTCTAAGTTAAAGGGTAAGCGCGTCGCGATAATAGTGGCTAACGAGTTTGAGGACGTAGAGCTGCTTTACCCCTTCTTAAGGCTAAGCGAGGAGGGGGCTGAAGTCGTGATAATCCCCGTAAAGGGTGGGCTCCACCCCCGCCCCTCAATCCCCGATAAGCCAGTCACGGGGAGGTATGGAACGCCGGTCCCTCTTGAGGTATTCCGAGAGGGAGAAAGGTACGTGGTTAAGCACTTAGAGGAGGTTAAGCCGGAGGACTTTGACGCCGTCATTATACCGGGCGGTTACTCGCCTGATTACTTGAGGATTGACGAGAAAGTGTTAAGCTTCGTGAAGAGGATGTATGAAATGGGAAAGGTGGTAGCAGCTATCTGTCACGGGCCTCAAGTCTTAATTTCAGCCGGGTTGGTTAAGGGGAAGAGGGTTACGGCCTACAAGGCAGTTAAAGATGATTTGATTAACGCTGGTGCTATGTTCGAGAACGTCCCAGCAGTAAGGGATGGAAACCTAATAACTGGGAGAGTCCCAGACGATCTGCCCGAGTTCTGCCAGCTGATAATAAGCGCTCTCTCGGAAGAGTGAGAAAATGCCTAAGCTGGTGATAGCTTCGGCATCCTATGGAATTCACGCTCAAGAAGCATTAAAGCAGCTATCGGAGGTATTCGACGAGGTAAAGCGCACTGCATTTAGAACTGGAATGAGAGAGGACGAGGTTCTGAGAGAAATAGGCGATGCGGATGCGGTGATATTGGGAGGGGGAGGACCTATCACCAGAGGCGTCATGGAGA
>Ga0180302_10000167_pt1 | contig 27537 bp, 27 predicted proteins | sample GuaBasSediGuay17_FD_121794 | JGI IMG/M metagenome (GOLD analysis project Ga0180302, IMG submission 121794) | Subseafloor sediment microbial communities from Guaymas Basin, Gulf of California, Mexico - Guay17, Core 4571-4, 12-15 cm | ecosystem: Environmental > Aquatic > Marine > Hydrothermal... | reverse complement strand
GCTGAATAGGTATGCTTCTCCTTCTGGTATGTATATGCATGCTGTCTGTCCTGCTCTCAAGCCCATGAAGGTGACTCCAGTGGATATGAACCAGTCACCCATTAGGACTACTATTGGCTTCTCGGATTCTATGAACATATTCAAACTGATCTTTGTGGGTTCAACCTTCTCCCCACCCTTAACCTTCACCTCACCTAGTACAAGTCTTTTATCCAAGTCCACGAGCTTAACCTTAGTATCCTCAACACTAGTAATTATGTACTTCCAAGCACACTCGGGTTCGAATTTATCTGCAAAGGGGCCGTAGAATACCTTACCCACAAATCCACCAGTTGGGGTTGGGTAGAACATGGGGTAGTTGATTCTAAGTGCACACGTACAGGCCATAATATTTCCAGTAGACACCAGTCTATATATCCTAAATCCCTTAAGTGGAAGCCACTTAACCTCATTAGCTCTTAGCTTGAAACTAGCTACTATCTTACCCTTCTCATCGTATAGCCTAACCTCAGAGTCCTCTAGAGCGTAGACTCTGAAGGTTCCACCATCCCATCCTGGTGGGGTTGTGTAGCATGTTGCTAGGAAGATGAACTCCTTACCCACATAGGTACCCTCAGTACTTATCAGGAATATGGGTATGTTGGCCCTATTTGGCCACTTCTCTGGTGGTTTCTCAGGCCAGTTATCTAGGGGTGCACCACCCATCAACATTACTGTCGCTGGTTTTGATGTAACCACCTTGAAAAAGGTAGCATTTGGAAGCCTTATCTTCCTATAATCCATCTTATCCAGGGTGAACTCATCAATCAACTCCAAGGGTAGTCTATAGACTCTCACACGAGTATCCTCATGATTACCTATCACAACTAATAGAGCGCTGGATCTAACACTCTCCTCATCGATGATCGCGGCCTCATGCTCACGGGGATAGATGTACTTCGGTTTGACCTGGTATATGTTCCATGGTACGTATCCATAGTATACGTATTCAACCTGCTCTCTACTCCTAGGTATCGCCAGTACGAGCATGGATATAACGAGCACTAGTATTAAGAGCAAATATCTCGTTTTCATGATAATCCTACCTTTAAGTTTATATAATCTCTAATTAAATTTTCACCTCACCCTCTATCCCCACTACTAGAACTCAACTTTTACTATCATCACCGAGTAACGAGGCAATGACGGTGAAATTTCCTGTGAGAGATAATTAAAAGGACTAGGAGAAGAAGAGCTTATCCCACAAGATATAAGTATTCTACTTCTTTCAATGAAAGGGAGGTGGAGGTAAGAGGGTCCGATGAAGCTAGACTTAATATATATGCCTGTAGTGGTTTTCGCACTAGCTCTAATCACCTCGATAGCGAGTAGGCTTATAGTGAATAAGGAAAAAGTAGAGAGGTGTATTGAGATTATAGAGAGGTGGAATGAAATGAGAGAGAAAGCGGTAAGGACTAAAGATAGAAAGCTATACCGCAGGGTTATGAAGAGGAAGAGCATGGTGGACAGAGCTAAAAGCGATCTAGATATGGAGAAGTTTAAAGTCTACATCCTAAATACATTTATCTTTATAGTTGGAATGTGGTTAATGTCGAACACATTCTCTCAGGAATCCTACATATTGATGCCACTTCTTCTACTCAAATTAAATCTATACTGGTGGTACTTCATAAATGCTCTATGGTGTTTTCCACTAGCCAATAGATTAATCGGATCACCTATACCACCTCCAAAGTACATGGCTAAAAGAGGGAGAATTTAACTTGAGGTCTATAAGAGATAGGGACTTCATCGAAACTATAGAGGGCTTCATGTTCTGCGTTGTAGGCTACTTACACCCACCGGGTATGTACACAGCCTACTTAAAGTATATACCTGAGACTGAGGCATCTGAGAGTATATGGAGTAGGGGTACGCTCAAGTATAGAAGAATACTCAAGAGATACCATGTACTAAACGTCAAGGATACTTTCAAGTTTCTCAGAGAAAAGTATCCACAGTATATTCATTACTGTAGAGTAAGAGACATAGAATTTTCTATGGTACCCGAGGACTATGTGAAGAAGTACTACCTCCCTGAACTCAAATTGTGTGAGATTATGGAGAGAGGGCCTAGAGATATACTTGAAGAGAGGGCTTTAGAACTCATTAAGCTCATATCTAGAGAAGCTGGAGTACAACTAGATAGAATGGGTATTACTGGATCCATACTTCTAGGAATACATAATCCAGAGATATCCGATATAGACATGACAGTATATGGACTAGAGGAGGCACTAAGGCTTAGAGAAATACTGAAACGCGGTATTCAGGAGATTAGACCGCAGGGCAAAAAGTACATTTTAGAGTGGTGCAGAAGAAGATCTAGAGAATTCAATTTACCAGAGGGTATTCTCAGAACCATAGCCAAGAGGAGGTGGAACTATGGAGTCTATAAGGGTAGGATGTTCTCCGTACATCCCATAAGGAGTGACCTTGATATTAGGGAAAAGTATGGAGATAAAATCTACCACCATGTAGGATCTATTGAAGGGGAGGCTACTATATCCTCCTCTCAAGAGTCCATATTTCTCCCAGCTGTGTATAAGGTAGAGGATGTAGTAGTCTACAGAGGTGTATCAGTAGATGACGTAAGGGAGATAGTATCCTATGAGGGTCTCTTCTGTGATCTGGCTGATAGTGGAGATAGAGTGGTATTCAGGGGTAAATTAGAGCTTGTCACTGAGGTTGATACAAATAAGACGTATTACAGGGTAGTACTTGGTACGACAGAATATGGATCAGGATACATTATAAAGAAGGAGATCTCGTAGTTAACTGTGAACACTAACTACTAGAAGTTTCACCTAATAATTATAGATAAAGTAGTCAGAAATTATCTTTCGTACACATGTGATTGTAGGTGAGTATATAAGCAATCTGTGTCACAGATACATATTATTTAACTATTAGTGATGTAGGGTTCTTCAGTAAGAGTAACATTAGACATGATGCTATCAGGTCTGCTGTAGTTCCGGGGTTTATGCCATTTCTACTTAATTCGTAGTCCATTTTCTCCACTAGAATCCTTCCTTCTTCCCTAGTCATACCTCCAGCTTCTAGAGCTCTTTTAGCCATCTTCGATACTCTTAGCGCTTCAGTCTTTCCGAACTTTCTAGTGATTAGTGTATCTGGTATCTCTGCTAATATTCTCAAGTAGGTATTAACTACTGCTGTATTGATGTCGTACCCTTTCTCCAGTAGGAGGTTTAGGTACGGAGTTCCTAGATCGAATGTTATCTTATATCCATGTGTTAGCTCATAAGCTATAGTATCGTAGTTTGAAGAATATTCAAGTATCTCATACATAGTTATGTTCTTTCTCTCTATCTCCTCAAAGGAGGAGTCATCATTTACATCTAACCATTCAGATCTACCCAATCCTCCAGGTCTAGCTAATCTTATCGCTCTATATAGCTCTATGGAATCTCTGACTGTGGTAGATCTAATAAGTTCTACTAGGACTCTCCTGAGGTATTCTTCTAGATCACCTTTGTCTACTAGAGCTATTGCAGAGGCTGTAGCTAATGGAAGTAATAGCATCATAGTTCCTAGTGATGTATTACCTCCCCTATGATGACTCATTATCTCATGGATTGATGCTCTCAACATCTCACCTATTCCAACTTGGCTAAGGTCTCTGATTCCGAGACTTACCTCAATACCCCTTACAGCGGCCTCTCTAAAGTGCTTAGATGCCACTACAGAGGCTACTAGGAAGTGCTCATACTTCGTATCTCTGAAGTCCCTGAGCCTATGTACATTACCGGGCTTAGGATAGGCACTTACCTCTAGAAGCATAGAGAGTTGTGCACTCCTTGTTATCTTTTCTACTATGTAGGCCAGTTTTGTTGAGATAACAGTTCTCATGACTCAACCACTGGATCTCAATCTCTTCAACTCCTCATCTACTATGCTTAGTAGGAGATCTATATGAAGTTCATATTTTTCACAGAGTTCTAGAAGGGATTTTACGTATAGTCTGAAGCTCTCTCGAACTACACGTTCTAGTAGTTTCCTCTCCACAGGCTCTTTCGGACCTATAAGGAGTGCTATCCATCTTCCAATCTCGCTCAGTGAATAGTACTTGACCCATACATGTCTTCCACATCTAACTACTTTCTCCATACTCTCTCTGAGCACTCCCATGGATACTAGGCTATTCAGATGGTTTATTATAGTTTTGTTGGAGTATGGTAGTTTTTCTATGAGCTCTTTTTGAGCGATCTTTCCCTCCAGTGGGGTTAATTCTAGTATACCTACTGCTACATCAGATCCAAAAACCTTTAAAAGAAATCTTAATCTATTCTCTTTTCTCATGGGTAGTGGTATTACATATGGCCAGTATCTTAACTCCATTCAGTGCACCCTGTACAATTACATGGTTTGCTAATATATTACTATAGCTATGAAATTCGATACTATGAAGTGTAGTTTAGGTGTATGGAAGTGCAAATATTTATAAAGCTTTGTAACTAGGTAAACTGAGAGTATGAGACTAGAGTCTAGAGAGTTGGCCCTAATCTCCATACTAGCGGCCTTATATGTAATCATAGCAGCACTCCCAGGTATCCCCATTATAGGTGGAAAAGGAAGAATAGATCTGGCTGCATCCATAGCTCCTGTCTTTGGTATTCTCCTAGGCCCATGGAAGGGGGGACTAACAGCATTAGTTGGAGTACTCCTCGCATGGCTCCTCCCTCCAGGAACTCCCTCACCTCACTCAGCAGTATTCATACCAGCTCCTGTAATCTCAAGCTTAACTACAGGATTCCTCACTACACGTGAATTAAAAAGACTACCTAGTTGGATATTCGCTAGTTGTATTATAGGAGGACTTATAGTATGTTGGTATCTGACATGGGTAGGTAAAAGTGCACCCTTATACCCAATTCCACATCTGGTGGCTTTATTTATAACCATAGTAGTAGGTAATTGGTTAAGTGGAAGTATTGAGGGAGAGTATAGTAGTAGAGTTATACTCAAGAGAAGCTTGATAGTACCACTAGTAAGCTACTGTGGACTCATGGCTGATCACATGTACGGAAATCTAGCCTTTATAACATTTGCAGAGTTATTCATGCCCCTTAAAGCTATTCCTCTACTCCCTACTATTTTCATGTCTGTTCTCCCAATATCTGTAGCTGAGAGACTTCTCATGACTTTGATAGCATCAATCATTGGAGTACCATTAATTACAGCATACAGAATAGTTATGCCCCAGACTAAAGGATAGTTTTTTACCTCTATTCAACCCTCCACCTGAATTTTATATATAAGATTGTACTCTTCAACTAGGAGTGATCAGATGCTCAGATTGATAATCTTCGGGCCTCCTGGTGCTGGGAAGGGAACATATGCTACTCGAATAGCTGAGATCCTCGGTATAGAGAAAATCTCTACAGGAGATATATTCAGAGAAGAAGTTAGTAAGAGGACTGAGTTGGGTAAAAAAGTAGAGGAGTATCTGAGAAGAGGAGTCTTAGTTCCAGATGAGATAGTAATAAAGGTGGTACGGGATAGGATAGAGAGATTACACGGTAGGGGATTTATTCTAGATGGATATCCAAGGACTACTGCTCAAGCTAGGGCGCTAGATGAGATTACCACTATAGATGCTATAATAAACCTGGTAATACCAGATGAGATAATAATCGAGAAGCTATCGGGTAGGAGAATATGTTCTAGATGTGGTGCTATATACAACATAATAGAGCTCAAAAAGATCATAAATGGAGTCGAGTACATACTACCACCTCTACCTCCTAGGAAAGAGGGAGTATGTGATGTATGTGGAGGAGAGCTCATTCAAAGGGAAGATGACAGACCTGAAGTCATAAAGAGGAGGCTGGAAGTCTATAAGAGACAGAGTAAGCCCGTAATAGAGTATTATAAGGCTAGAGGAGTAACATTCATAAACATCCACGTGAACAGAGAACCCCCAGTGATAATTAATAGGATATTGAACGCTCTGAGGGAGAAGGGGCTACTAGATTAAGTTAGATATCAAGTACGAATTTTAATACGTACATCTCATTCTCCTTATATATTTCCATTAGAGAGTAAGTGACTGCCTTGACCTCTACTCTACTTTCGTGTCTAGAGGGATCGAATCTCTCTCCCATAGCTCTACCCTTAAGCTTAAATCCCTCTGAGCTCTTCTCTATATACTCAACCTTGAACTTTGAGAATACAAGGTTTTCTGAATAGTAATCTATCAACAGCTTTTCCAACCAGTCGTAAAGTAGTTCATACTCATCATAACCACTAGCTTCAAAAGTACGTTCTATCTTAGTCTCAACCTTACTGGTATCTGTCATAACCTCGAACATTGCTAATGCAGCGTTCTCGAAAGCTTCTTCAAGACTCTTCCCATACGCAGCTATATATGCATCAGAAATATGCTCTAGGAATTCAAACCTCTTCTTCAACCTCTCACCAAACAAGACCTAGGAATCCTAGATCTTAAACTTTATCCTTTCGAATTCACGGAGATCCACAGAGTCATAATAATTAAAGTAGCATACTTAGGTTGGAGGATTTACTCGTGACTTAAAAGTTTTTAAGACTAGAGCGAAGGTCTATTAATGGAGAATATGAAGTACGGGATTCTCCTCCTACTCATATTAGTACTAATCCTATTTATACCAGTAACTAGTGAGATTGAGGAGTACATATACTATGGACACATACCCTGGAATATCTTCTGGTTCAAACCCTATAGACCTATAGCCGAGTACACGACTAAAGCACTACTTGATGAGAGGACTATTAAGGAGAGAGGATTTGTGGTAGTAGTTGGAAACTATGATAATACTAAGGTGAGAATCTATCAGATTCCTGGACTAAAGCTCATTAATGAGTTCACAATAGATAGGATGAAGTATGAACTCACACCCCTTCCCAATGGAACTTCATTTAAGGTGGTTACCGATAAGCCAGCGACAGTAATGTTGATGGGTGGTGATACCTTTGAGCGAGTAGTGTTAGAGAGGAATGCCTCTCCTAGATTCTATGGAGGACCCGGTTGGTCTGTATATCCTACGACATTTCTAACGAGTACGGATGGAGGCTATGTAGGTAAAGAGTTCATATTCCTAGTCACTAGCCTTGTAAAACCAGCTCATAACGTCATCCATGTGTACTCACTGGAGGAGTGTAAGGTTACCGTGTATGATACTACGGGTAAGGCTATTGAGAGCTTTGAACTGAAACCTAATGAAGTTAAGGGGCTAATACTAAGCGGTATTACTACTTATAGGATAGTATCTACGGGACACGTAATGGTGGCTATGGGATCCATACTAACTGGTTATGGTATTATAGCTCAACACATAGCTATAGGAAAATTCATATACTTCCCATCGGCTACTGGAGGATTTATAGGCACCAGATTCTATGCCCCCTCAACTCGTGACTGGCAGCTTAAGTGTTCAGCTAGATTTACGATACTTAGCTTAAAGGAGACTAAAGTAACAGTGGTGGATCTAACATACCGTAAGAAGATAGGAGGAGTTAAGGTAGGACCCGATGTTGTTAAACTAAAACCAGAGGCTGAGTATATTGCTGTAGAGAGCGATAGACCTATTGTACTCGCATTTTATGATCCAGATAGAGGCTCAGGAATTTCCTACTTCGGTCTAGGAGCGGGTCAAACAGCAAAGATACTCATACCAGAGGGGGAAGCTTACCTCTTCACTTATAGAAAGACTACAGTCACTATAGATGGAGTGCCTATAGTTCTAGATGCTGATACAGTACTTCCACTACCTAAGGGAGTTCACAATATATCAACGGATGCTAATATAATCATCCAAGCCATAAACTACCTCAGACCTCCCTACGCCGTCACAGATATGAGAGTACTAACTACGGTTTTTGGCTTCCACGCATTTGGAGCATGTATACCCCCTGTTCAGAGTATATCTAAGTCGTATGAAGTGGAACTTAAACCTCTACCTGTTGAGGAAACTCCTTACATAATAATAGTTGCAGGAGTAGCATTATTCGTTGTACTAGCTATAGCACTGTTCCTCATTAGGAGAAGAAAGTAGTCCTCTGAGGCTACTAAACTTTATCCAAGACGACCCCTTGGTGTGAATCGCCTCCTACTTAAGTAGGAAGCTTCTAGTGTTCACCTAGGACCTCTCCTGTGGTACAATTGTAAAAATAGGAAGACTATGGTGGAGTTCACTACTATTCTAAGAACTATTGTTAAGTATTAATCTACCCTTAGGTGAAGCTTCAATTATGGATTCTAGAGTTGTAGACTTCTTGGATTTCAACAACTTTGAAACCTCTACTATGATTTCATTATAGTGTTTCCTACATATTCCATAAGTATGGTAGTCTAGTGTTATGAATAGCTCCCGAGGTCTTCTGCATCCCTTAATTCTACATTTATTCATTTTACTTGTCATCAAGCACTCACGTTTATACTATAGTTCCCTACTTAAAATACTATTTAAGAGGGGTGAGTGAAAGTATTCTTCCATAAATATACATTAAATATATGATATATGCATATTTATACCATTATTCCCAGATATTTTACTAAGTCATGAAGATAAAAAACTTAAGACTATGATACTACCGTAAAGATAATTAATCACTTAATCTTAAGAGGACTTATGACATGGAACATCTTAGTAACCAACGATGATGGTATATATAGTCCCGGACTAAGGATACTCTACGATGCAGTAAAAGACCTAGGGAATATTATGGTAGTAGCTCCAGAAAGGCCTAGAAGTGCTACCAGCCTAAGTCTTACATTACATAAACCACTTCGTGTGAGTAGGGTTAAGGTTGGAAGTGAAGTATTTTACTCCGTTAGTGGAAATCCCTCTGATGTAATTCTCATCGCAGTATCTAAGTTAATGAAAAGTCCCCCCGATATAGTATTATCAGGAATTAACATAGGTGATAATACTAGTCTCCAACTAGTCCTAGCATCTGGTACTGTAGGAGCATGTCTTCAGGCAGCACTCATGAATATAAAGGCTGTAGCTTTCTCTATGGCGATAAGTAGTATGAGCGATATTGTAGAGTATCCTAAGTACACTGAGATCACAAAAAATATCATTAGAAGATTAACTAGTAGCATCCTAGAGAAGGGCTTTCCAGAAGGAGTTGATGTATTGAATGTAAACTTCCCTCCTTCATATGAAAGAGGAGTGAATTTAAAGATCACCAGACTGGCGAAATTAAGGTTTACGGAGAGGATAGTGGAGAGGACTGACCCTAGAGGTAGGAAGTACTACTGGATATATGGTGAGGAAGTTGATGTGGCTGAAGAGGATACAGATGTTCATACAGTATTTAATGAAAAATCGATATCTATAACTCCTCTTTCTCTCAACCTACATCCTGTATCAAGTAAATGGAAGAAGGATCTAGAACAGATAGTGGACATGGTTAGGTTAAAGTAGACCCTTAGCAATCTTCCAAAAGTTTTCCAATATAATTCTTCCATCTGTATAGCGACTATTATATCTTTCAGGATGGAACTGTACACCATACAATGGTCTACTGATTGAGTACATGGCTTCTATCTTGGTGTATTTTGAAGTAGCTGCTACTTTAAAATCGAATGGTAGCTTAACGACATGATCTCTATGACTCTCGTATACTATTATAAACTTATTTAATCCATCAAACAGGGGGTTATATTCGAGTATCTCTATCTTCTTAAAACCCCTTACCATATACCCCTGTCCCTCTACAGCCCCTCCTAGAGCTATGGCCATTAGTTGATGTCCCCCACAGATTCCTAGAATAGGCTTATCACTCTCTCTGATGAGGGTGAATTCCTCTCTATACACTATAGGATAGTATTCCCTAGGAATCCATGTACCAAATCCACCCAGTATAAGAGCTGTTGATTTATCTACTAGCTTCTTTATACGCTCTAATCTAAGAGAGGAGAAGCTCACAGCCTTTACACTAACCTTTGTTAGCTCTTTTAGCCTCTTTCTGAACCTAGTAATTCTAGGTCTGTATGGCCCTATGGGGCTGTTATCCACTATTAGTATGAGCATACTGATCAATAGAATTCTAGATCTTATATAAAGTTCTCCAGGTAGGAAATATCTTAGGCAGAAAAAATTAGATCTCAGTGAGGGGGAACCTAACTACCTCCTTAGTAGTACCCGATACATAGATAGCTCTTATGAGCTCTATCGATCTTCTTCCTTCATATCCATCTACAAGGGGTTTCCTATCCTCTAGTATTGCCTGAGCAAAATCTCTAATCAGAGCTATATGATTATATGGTGGTACAGCCTCCGGTCTAGCCCATGCAGCTAGTTCTCCTCTCTCCTCTATTTCAGAGTATGTCTCTTCCCCCTTTATAGCTAGTAGTTTGAGTTTTTCTCCCTCGATTATAGCTGTTCCATTTACTCCGTGGATTTCGAGTCTAGTAGGAAGTCCTGGATATATAGCAGTACTTCCTTGAATTACCCCGAAAGCACCGTTTTTAAATCTTATTAGTGCTACAGCTAGATCTTCAACTTCTATATCATGTGCTACTGTATCTATCTGAGACCAGAGGTACTCAGGATCTCCCATGATCCAGAGCAGTAGATCTATTGTATGAATCGCTTGATTTATGAGTGCTCCCCCTCCTTCAGTGCTCCATCTACCTCTCCATGGACTCTTGGAGTAGTACTCCTCTGTTCTAAACCATTCCACTATAGCCTCTCCTAGAATTAGCTTACCCATTCTTCCTGTATCCACAGCCTCTTTTATTTTCCTAACTTTTGGATCGAATCTACTCTGAAAGATTACACCCAGCTTTACACCAGCTTTTTCAGCAGCTTTTATCATAGCATCTGTCTGATGTAGGTTTATAGCCATAGGCTTATCTACTAGGACGTTTATTCCCTCATCTATAGCATCTATGGTCATAGAGAAGTGTAGGTAGTGAGGTGTACATATAGCTACAGCATCCGGCTTAGCATCCTTGTACATCTTGACATAGTCAGTGTACCACCTCTCAACACCCCATTTAGAGGCAAAGTCCTTAGCTCTTTCCTCCCTTCTACTCACTACGGCTATAACCTTTACTATTCCCTCCTTCTCTAGTTCTTTAAGTGCTCTTATAGCAAATGTAGCTCCTACTCCAGATCCTATAACTCCAAAACTCACCGGCTTCATACTTCAATCACATGAAGAGTGTATAGTATCTTACTATTAATCCTAACGCCTCCGAGAAGTCTTGAGGAACTTATTTATTTCACTATTACTCCCACTCATGTGCTTTTGTAATCAACTCACTATTTTATTCCCCACATGGTTGCATTACCTTCCTTATATTGGAGGAACGTTCATTCGATTCCTACACGGGGAGGAAGGAGATTTGAATGTAAAGTATCTGGACAGGTGGGAGTACTTCTCTTCATGGAATTAAGTCGATAAGTCTCTTAATACGCTCCTCCCCTGCTATCTTAATGTGGTAGGCCGAATCTATATCACTCCAGAGATTTCCAACATAGGGTTCTCTCTCTAGTAGGCCCAATAATGTCATTCTATGTAGGATCCTTTCAATTACTTTATGAGTGAAAGGCTGAGGAGATTTTATGATGATCTCAAGTACTTTTTCCCCTCTTTCATCTCTCGAGATAGTTCCACTAGTCCTATAGAGTTTACTTAGAAAATCTAGGAATTCATCTATATCCATTAGGTCTATGTAGTTCTCTGGTCTCTTTAACATATCCATTAGACAATCCTTTTCGATACTCCATAACCACTGGGGTATGGTATCGAGAAACTTCAGTAGCTTACCTAGGGGATCTGAAAGCCATAGAGCTGCCATGGAGTTCCAATATTTCATGCAATGTCTTACTGCGATTACCATATACTTGAGAGGTCCCTCTGCAGTACTCTCCATAAAACATTTCTCTAATAGTATGCTGATGTGTATAGGAAAGCATAGTACTACACGAGCATCTAGTACCTTACACCATATTCCTGTCTGGTATAGCGTACTACTTAACCACTCTGCTCTTTTTCTATTAATATTATATATGTAATATATAGGGAGACAAGTCTCATGGAATTTTATAAAGTTTAATCTACCGTCCAACTTGAGTATGTATCTACATGTATCAGTGGGTATTGTTATCACTTCTCTCAATCCCCTATAACTACTGTAATCTCAGTACTCTGTCTCTTCTAAATATTCTAAACATTGGATGAGTTGATACTATAGGTCTTATGCCGTACTCTTGTCGAATACTGAATCCAGTATATGCATCGGCTAGGGCACATAGGAAATACGCTATAGGTGCATTCTCTATAGGTCCATAGAGAATGAAGTCAGCACCCATAGCTATAGCAAGAGTATTAGCAACAGTACTAGCTAATTCGTATTCTCTACGACTTAGCCCAGCTCTACTCTTCCATCTATCTACAGCATTATGTACTCCAGCACCGGCTGGTAATCCGTACTTCTCCTTGACCAGATATATGGCTTTACTAACTGGTCCCGCATCTGGTATATCTAGAACTGTAGTATCGACTAAGATATTTTCGATATTTGCTACTCTAGCCTTATCTAGTAGCTCATTGAGAACTTCTAATCTGCCTAAAACTGTAGGTCTCTTTATGTTTAAAGTGAGTAGAATTGCAGATCTTATTCTGCACTCTCTTATAACTTCAAGCTCATGTTCTTTTGTGTGTGGGTTTATGGAATTGTACACAGTCCTTTCTGAGAGTCCCACCTCATAAACATACTTAGCACCAGCAATTCTTACATCCGCTGTTGTCCCATCTATCGCTATGGGGTCATCTGTATTGTTAGCTACAAAATCTATAAACTTGCTAAAAGCATCAGGATAGGAACAGCATATATCTATTATTCTGGGATTCCCAGTGGCCTCTGAATACTCCTTCTCTCTATTGAGTAACTCCTCGGCTCTATGTCTATCGAAATTGCCACTCTTCTGATCTATGACTATCTTATGTCCATGGTAGAATATACTACCTATAAGTACTGTGGGTAATTGACCAGGCTGACCCCCTACTTTTACACCAGCTATGTCGAATATTCTTTGTTCGGTCTTAAATTTAAACATAGGGACACCAATACATCTTAGTTCTCTAATATAAATAACCTATTTGTACATTTTCCTCAACCTTATTAGGTTTAGAGTCTCAGCTGCCTCTATCAACCATCCTACTAATACTTCGGCTATCATCTTCTTAGCTACATCTGGTGGTAGTTCTATACTCAATCTTCTATAGGCTTCTGCAGCTACATCTGGATTAACTCTCTCTAGCATTATAGATAATAATCTATTCTTCAGTTCGAGTAGAGTTATCTTTTCCTCCCTACTTATAATCAACTTAAGGTATTCAAAATCTTCACTCTTCAATACTACTTTTTCAATTCCCCTATCCTCAGCTACTCTCCAATACATGAAGAGAGGCTCATAGTCCTCTACGATGGTACCGCTAGCAAGTAGTGGTCTCTTCACCATCTCAATATCACTCAAATTTAACTACTCTATAAAAGTTCTAAATATCTTTCGTATGTACACTATTTAAACACAGAGTCTGATGCTCTTCTAATATTATACAACTGATACATAATTAATGAATCCATTAAGTAACCCTTTACAATGGATGAAGCATACTTCTCATACTCTTGAGGTTATTCCATCCTAGGGTATGCTTATATAGTACTCGTCATAGATAATTCATGTGATGAAGCCGTCCCAGTCTGAGTGGATGAAGACCTCGTGACGATCTGATTCTTCGTTCCGTTTTAAGGACTTTTATCCAACCTTCGATGTCTCCTATTTCTCTGTGGAGTCTCTCCACACGCTTGGTCTTCGCAGCTACTCTGTTCTTCAGAGAAGAGACTTCGATTTCCATGTTGCACACTTTAATCTATCCGCTTTCTATCCTCCCTATCTTGTCTGAGCGCTTGCTCTCATGCTTCCTCAATTCATCTATAAGGTTCATTATTCCTTTTGCTGCTTTCCCAAGCTCCCCAACTTTCTTAAACCAGAACTCTCTGAGCGTCTCTACGGGTCTTCCGCAGATGGGGTATACAGAGGTTTAGATTTAGTGGGCTTTCATAGTCATTAATGAACTCTCGTCTACTAAGCCTTCGGAGTTCAGCGAGTTGGAGGGTTAGCTTATCCTAGCCTTCTCCATGCTTCTTTGACTTCTAGATATTTTAGGAAAAAGATGCATAGCGTATAGTTGTATACGGTCCTGTGGCTTCTCTTGACTGCTAGAGCTGATTGGCGAATTCTTCCGACAATTGTGCATAGAGCTCATTGTTTAACTTCTACTTCCCTTGCTTAAGAGAATTTCCGACGTCGCAATGTGAACTGTGCACGGCTTGGCCTCATGTCTCTCTTTTTCCATGTGTACGGCCATAACTTCCTTCGAGTTTATTATATGTATGGCCTTATAAACTGGATGAGCAGATCTACATTTCGTATCAATCTCGGAGAACTAGTAATCCTCAGCCTCGATCTCTTCTTATTCATCTACCGATGATAAATTTATAAGCTCTCTCTTCGTATTATAATCTTGTCCCGAGGGATCTTGACATGGCTAGATTCACTGTCAAGAGTATTGATCTCAGATATGGCGGCACTAAGATGATTCTAATGAATGAAGAAGATGCCTCTAAGTTAGACATTTATCCATACGATAGGATCATGTTGACATATGGTAATAAGAGTTTAACAGTTGCTGTAGCTCTAACTAAGAGTCTAGTACCAGTTGGAAGTATAGGATTACCTAAAGAGACCGTAGAGACCCTAGGGGTGAGTGAGGGAGATGTAGTTGGAATATACCCAGTAAGCCCTCCTTCTTCAGTCTCATTCATAAGAAAGAAGATATCTGGAGGTAGGTTAACTAAAGAGGAAGTTCTCTCAATAATCAGGGATGTAGTTAATGGATCCCTTTCTGAGATAGAAATAACGGCCTTTCTACTAGCTCAAGAGTTGGTAGGACTGGACTCTGAGGAGATAGCGTACCTTACGGAGGCTATGGTTGAGACAGGAAATAGGATAATATTTGAAGATACCGTGTACGATATCCACAGTATAGGAGGAGTCCCGGGGAATTCTAAGGTAGCATTACTAGAAGTACCTATAGTTGCATCCGTTGGATTATTAATACCTAAGACTAGTAGTAGAGCTATAACTAGTCCGGCTGGAACCGCGGATACTATGGAAGTACTCGCTAGAGTAGATCTAGAGCTCGATGAAATAAGAGAGGTTGCTACGAAGACAAGAGGAGTTATAGTATGGGGAGGAAAGTTGAATATAGCTCCAGCTGATGATATATTCATAAAGGTGGAGAGAAATCTAAGCCTAGATCCATTGAGTCAAACTATAGCCAGTATTCTCTCCAAAAAGCTAGCAATGGGAGTATCGAGATTAGTAGTAGATCTACCAGTCGGTAGAGGAGCTAAAGTTAGCAATATGGATATAGCTAGTAAAATGGCAAGGCTCTTCATAGAGGTTAGTGAAAGATTAGGTCTAAGGACTAAATGTGCTATAACTTATGGTGGACAACCCATTGGCTACTACATAGGTCCGGCACTAGAAGCTAAAGAAGCACTAATAGCACTTAGAGAGGGAAGAGGTGCTATGAGCCTTATAGAGAAGGCTACTTCACTGGCAGGTCTTATATTTGAGATTGCGGGGTTGGTTAGTAGAGGTAGTGGTCAAGATCTAGCCAAAGAAGTACTATTTACTGGAAAGGCTTGGAAGAAGATGAAGGAGATCATAGAAGCTCAAGGAGGAGACCCAAAAATAAGACCCGATGATATACCTATAGGGGATAAAAAAGTAGAAGTAGTAGCACCGGTTGATGGATACGTGACCAATGTGGACAATATTGCTATAGCTACTATAGCGAAAGCAGCAGGAGCTCCTAAGGATAAGGGAGCTGGAGTAGTAGTACACGTTAAAGCAGGTGCAAAAGTTAGGAGAGGTGAAGTGCTGATAGAGATATATTCTGAGAGTGAGAGTAAACTAACTACAGCCTATAATATGGCTATAAGACTACGCCCTATAAGGTTAGAAGGAATGCTACTAAAAGAATATCCCGAGTAATGAAGTTAGATACCTTTATTAGATTTATCATAGTAAACAACACATGGACACCTTAAAGGAGATAATTAAAGTACGCTATAGAATAGTAGCTATTCTGCTTGCCTTGGTAATCACAATATCAGTGGTAATGGCATTCTACATTCTATTACCTAAGAAAAAGCCTGTAATAGGTATAATAAAAATTCATGGATATCTCATAACAGAGTACTCTAAGGATATCTATCTAAAGGCTATTAGATATGCTGAGGAGAATGATACTATAGCAGGGGTTGTAGTACGAGTATATTCTCCAGGAGGTATAGCATCTACTGTAGAGCATATATATCATAGCCTAAAGAGATTGAAGAGGGTAAAACCAGTAGTAGTATGTATAGAGGGACTGGCTGCATCCGGAGGATATTATGTATCACTTGCTGGAGAATACATAATAGCCGAACCTACATCATTTATAGGCAATATAGGTGTGATAGCAATAATGCCACCACTAATAATACCCTCAGAACTACTAGTGGAGACAGGACCATACAAGTACACAGGGTTTGAAGTACATACATTTTGTCTAACTGTTAAGGATGCCCTTGGCAACTTCCTAAGAGCTATAAACGAGAGTAGGGGAGATAGACTAAAGATCTCTCTCTTGAATCTTTCACAAGGAATGCTCTATATTGGAAGTAAAGCACTAGAGCTAGGACTTATAGATAAGTTGGGATCTTTACCCGATGCCATATCACTAGTAGCGAATTTGACACGAATAAAGGAGTATGAGGTAGTCGATATTACTGAGAGAATTAGAGAGGAGCTATTAAGAGACCTAGGATATAATTTATGGTTAAATAAAACCAAGTTAACAATAGGACTGCTTAATAAAATAACCATGCTTGAAAACTCACTGTACTACCTCTCCCCTCTCTTTATAAACTCAAGCAATTTCATTTCAACTGTGTGGACAGGGCAAGCTCCTATACTCATAAGTTCAGATTCTATAGGAGGTAGTGAGAAGAAAAATGTAGGCACAAAACCAACTGTAGAAGAGGAACACTTTATACTTATAGATGGGGCACATAGAAACTATATTCCACTACCACTCATGAATAGTTTACTAGGAGAACTTAATTCTAGAGGCTACAAGGTAGTCATAGTTACAGAAAAGGATGAACTGAAAGAGTACCTACAAAAGAGACCCTCCTGTCTACTCATAATGACTCCTTTGGCAAAGTACGATAAAGAGATAGTGGAAGAAATTAGAGAGTACCTAGGTAACAATGGTAGACTAATACTCATACATGAACCAGCTGGTATACTTGCAAGTAATATTAACTCACTATCTCAAGAGTTTGGTATCTACTTTACAGATGGGTACCTCTATAATATAAGAGATAACTATGGAATATATAGGAACATCGTAGTGAGAAATATTTCAGATCATTGGCTAATGGTCAACATAACTAGACTTGTATTCTTTACGTGTACGCATGTGTATACTAATGGAACTGGCTTGGTCTTCACTAGTAACAGTACCTATCACTCAATACTCGAGAGGCCTGGAGAGTATACTCCAATAGTATTGACATTCAAGGAGAGGGTCTTAGCTATCGGCGATGCAACTATAATACTAGATCCATTTAACACTGTAGAAGACAACTTAAAGTTAGTGAAGAATATAGTGAAGTTCATGGTAGGAGAGTGTGGAGTTAAGAAGGACTGACTGATAACACTATGAGCCTACTTGGACTATTTTACTCTTTATGGTATTCATTTATTTTTAATCCATAATTGATATAGATCGTGAGGCATTATATTTCTGAGTACCTTAGTTATGACGTTTATCTTTCTTGCATCCTCCATATCTATGTGCTTTTTCATGAAGTCTATTAATTTCATAGGATTTGTGTAAACTAGACTTTTACATGTGAGTTTACCAAATAGATCATGTGCTGTATACTTCTTTCTAGGCCCTCTTCCTCTAACTAATCGTACTATGTTCAGTGATCCCTTCATCTTCATATCTCTGAGGACTGAGTATAGTGTGCTATGGCTTATTCCTTTAGAAGTTACATAGTTAGTGAGGTCTTCTAGAGTACACACATCTCTATTAGCCATAAACTCACTTACTAATTTTTTGGCAATATCTCTACGACTTTCTCTTCTTCTGTTGGGAGGTAGACCCAGTCTCTTTCTCCACCTATATATGCACGATGTAGAGATATCCATAATCTCAGCTATCTCCTTATCGTTAAGACCTCCTCTGTACATTATCAAGAACTTCTCTACATCAAACTGAACTTTTCTTCCTCTTCCTCTATATTTTAATTCTATTCCATACTTATCTAGGTACTTCTTCACGGTATTTACATCATAATTAAGCTCATTTGCTATTCTTCTCAGGCTATACCCCTTTTCTGCAAGTTCTTCTAACTGCTCTCTATTTATTAGAACTTTCTTATTAGGAGGTAATTTTAACTTCTTTCGCCAGTAGCTTATAGTTGAGGGATTTACAGCCAACCTCTCCGCTATTTCCTTATCGGTAAGTCCTTCTCTCCACAGTGTGATTACTTTCTCTACATTGACTTTGCGTCTCGTAGTTCTCGCCTCCACTACTGGGTATCTCCATTAAAAAACTGAACTCAAAAATAAGCATTTCGCTGCACTATCCGTAGTAACTATAGTATCTAAAGGTCCTAAGGATTCACAGTTCTACTTATATGTTTTAATATTATTCATTGAGACTTCTTGCTTACGTATCTATTACCTGAATCAGAAGTTTTCTTCTATAGGATCCCTGTTAAGACATTAACCTATACAAGAACTCATAGTAGTCTCTATAAGTTAGAGATTCTGTATATTCGTACGGAGGTTGTCATGGCTAAGGAAGTAAAGATTATAGGACTTGAAAGCATACCTGAGATTAAGACTGGAGATGATATAGCTAAACTTATAGTGGAAGCTACTGAGAGAGAGGGCGTAGGTATAAGGAGTGGAGATATTGTAGTCGTAGCATCCAAGATAATAGCTAAGGCTGAAGGTAGAGTGATATATTTGGACAGGGTAGTACCATCTAAAAGAGCCATAGAATTGAGTAATATTGTCGGAAAGGATCCAAGACTTGTTGAAATAATACTTAGAGAGAGTAGGAGGGTTATTAAAGCCACCAAAGGGCACTTGATCGTAGAGACTAAGCATGGAATAGTCTGTGCTAATGCTGGAGTAGATAAGTCCAATGTAGCTGGTAGAGAAGATATCGTACTAACACTTCCCATAGATCCAGATAGATCAGCTAGGGAGATTAGGTATAGACTCTATGAACTAACAGGATGTGATGTAGCTGTAGTAGTATCTGATACTCAAGGAAGGCCACTTAGAGAAGGACAAATAGATGTAGCTATAGGAGTATCCGGGATAAATATTTTCAGGGATTATAGAGGCACTAAAGATCTGAAGGGATATACTCTAAAGATCAAGAGAATAGCCATAGTTGATGAGATAGCGTCAGCAGCGGAGCTAGTTATGGGAAATGGTAGCGAGGGAGTACCTGTAGCTATAATAAGGGGTTTACTATTCAGTTCTAAAGAAGAGAGTGCAAAACTACTGAATATGCCCAAGGAGAGGTGGTTATTTAAGTAGACTCCTCATTTCCTAATCTAAGACGATTAGATAGAAATTCTATCATCAACTTAAACCTGAGAAATAGAGGAGCAGGTCTTCCATAGGTTACAATACGACCTCTTCTAATGCCCTCTAGAATATCGTCTAAGTTGGAATCTGAATCTACTGTAGTATAGCACATTCCCACTTGATATGCTCTATGGGCGTCACTTCCAGCAACTCCTGGTAGCTCTAGTCTCCTAGCTATAAGCCTAGAGATCCTAGTAGCTAGGGAGTATAGAGGGTACGTGGAATTAAGTACTTCAATAGCACTAGGCTTCATTGTACTGAGAAGGTCGAGATTATACAAAATACTACTCAGAGTCGCTATAGGATGAACTAATACCATTAAAGCATTATTCTCTAGAGCCCACTCGTAGAGTTCAGTATACTTAGTGGTCCTGGGTATCTCTTCTACTCCTAGGAGTAGCACATGACCTATACTGGTCTTTATCTCTAATCCAGGAATCACTATTATATCATCAACCTGATTCTTTACTTTCATAGCTCCCCTTATAGTATAATGATCTGTTATTGCCAGTCCATTCAGACCATGTAATCTAGCGTAGTAGATAACACTATCTAATGGATCTCCATCTGAGTATTCTGTGTGTACATGCAGGTCTACTTTAAGCATCTCTTAGAGGTTTAAAGGACTAATATTAAACATTAACTATGAAATTCAGAAGTACAAGCTTTAATAATAGATAACATAGTATACCTATTGATAGAATGAAGGCACTAATACTAGCAGCTGGAAGGGGATCGGATCTTAACCCACTAACACAAGTTAAGCCAAAGCATCTTCTACCAATACTCAATAAGCCCATTATAGTAAGGCTCATAGAGGAAGTAGCTAAGATAGGTATAAAAGAGGTAGGAGTAGTAGTACATTATAAGAAAGACCTCATAACTAACACAATTGGAACGGGAAAAGAACTGGGAGTTGAGATAACCTATATAGACCAGAGGAATACTAATGGTACTGCAATAGCAGTCTATGAGGCTAGGGACTTCATTAAGGAGTCTCCAGTCCTCGTACTTCATGGAGATATAACAGTCGATGCGGAGAAGATCAGTAGAGTAATTAAAGAGTATGAGAGAGAGCAGCACCCCATAGTATTGGGTGTAGAAGTACCTCCTAGTGAAGCTGATCTACAAACACAACCTCAGATAATTTTTGATGAGGATAGGGTACTCAGGAAATCTTCTAGAGTACCCATATACATGAGTAGATTTGTAGTGAATACTGGAGTATATGTACTAACACCAGAGGTACTCAAATACCTACCTAAGACTCCACCTACAGTAAAGGGTAAAAGAGAGCTCATTAAAACCCTAGAGCTGATGAGTATGGACAGACCAGTAAAGGTAATTGTAGTGGAGGGAGGATGGTGGTACAATTTAAACTACCCTTGGGATCTACTGGATGCTAATAAGCACTTCCTAAGGAGTATAGAGACCTATATAGTAGGGAGTGTGGAACAGGGTGTGCTAATAGAGGGTAAGATTGTCCTGATGGAAGATAGTGTAATAGAAAGTGGTGCTACAATAATAGGACCAGTTTATATAGGTAGGAATGTGGTTATAGGATCAAACACTGTTATAGGTCCCTATACAGTAATATGTGATGATGTAAAAATAGGTCCACTAACATTCATAAGTGGATCTTTACTCATGTCCAGATGTATTGTGAATAGTCATTGTTCTATTTTCGATACCATATTAGGAGAAGAAGTATACCTAGAGAGTGGTGTTATGATACCCGCTACTAGTATCACTGGTGACACTATAAAGGTAGTCGTAAATGATAGAATAGTAGATAGTAGAAGAGAGCACCTAGGAGCTATTATAGCCGATGGAGCTAAGATAGGAGCTAATTCCTCAGTATCTCCAGGAGCAGTAATAGAGCCCAAGGCTATAGTTCCGATGGGATCTAGAGTTAGTGGTATATTCAGGTTAAGATCCTAATATAGTTTCAACTCAGAACTACTTTAGTTGATATTAGAGAAGCCTACATCCAGGCATTGAGAAGTTTTAAAGGTCTTAAGCTATAGTATCATGGTCAAGTATATCTTTAAGAGCTCCCATACTTTACTGAAGAGTATGAAAAGATTGAAATATGGAGAGATGCATGGAAGATAGCTGTTATAGGAAAGGGGGAATTAGAACAATAGATCTCGCAGAGAGTATAGAGAACTCCATAGAATTACCACTTACTATTATTGGACTGGGAAATGAACTTAAGGGAGACGATGGAGTAGGAGTCTACATAGCTAGGAAGTTAAGGAGTCTAGGACATAGTAGCGTCATAGTAGCTGGTATATCTATCGAAAATCATGTATATAGAGTACTAGAATTTGATCCTAGAACCGTAATCCTCATAGATGCTATAGAAGCAGGACTAGAACCAGGATCTATAGTCTTAGGAGATGTGAAGAATGTAGTGCACGAATTCGTACCTATAACTACACACACTATACCTCTTCCTTTAATAATAAGAATAGTAGAAAGAGAGCTAGGACACAGTGTGAAGTGGTTACTTTTAGGTATTCAAGTAGGTAGTACTACAATAGGCGAACCTATAAGTGAAGATGTCAAGGAGTCTGCTGACATTGTCATCAAGATATTACATGGGATTTTGAAGAAATTATTCTCTAATTCTTAAATCCCTAAGAATGTTATCCACAGTTCTCCAAGACCTCCTAACAAATGGAGGAATTACTCCAGATTTTAACACCTTTTTAAGGAATCCTATGGTTTTCGGATCTGAGGGATAGCCTGACCCTATATCCCCATATATCCTAGATAGTTTTTCCACTTCAGTATCTCTAATTACCTTAGCAATAACAGAAGCTGCAGAAACCACTGCATACTTTCTATCGGCATTATTCTCACATATTATCTCTACTCTAGACTTATACCCTAGTCTCTTTAGATGATTCCTTATTCTACGTGCATACCTAGCGGGTTTTATATCTGGGCTATCTACATAGAACACTTTTACGGGAATCTTTACCCTCGTAATAAGTCTAGCTACTATATTCGACTCTAGATCATTTAAGCTTCTATATTTTCTCCGTTCGACAGCACTATCTATCTCTCTAGGTTCTACTACCTCTACTAGAATAGCCTTAGCTATACTCCCTATTCTGTGTACTAAGAACTCTCTCTTAGTCTTGCTTAGTGTTTTAGAATCTCTAAGTCCCATTTCCACTAATTCGCTGAGAGAATCTCTCTCCATAGCTACACATGCTATTACCATAGGTCCTATAACGGGTCCTCTTCCAGCCTCATCTATTCCAGCTACTATGTATTTATCCATACTATTTCCTACTCTACTATTCAAGCTGGTAATTAAAAGGTATCCTTGTGAATGATAGTGGGCTTTCTAGGTACAGAAATACACATTAGTAGTTGAGTAGATTCTATACACTCCTCAAACCCCACCGAGTTAAGTATAATATTCGGGAAGTAGTTATGAGTACTACGCAAGAGTATAAAGCGCGTTTTGAAGAAGAGTTTATATTTAACAGTACTATGGATTTAAGAGAATATGCCTAAGTTCCACGGTAAGGCGAAAAAGATTATAGTATTCATCATTTGTCTTCTCGTATTCACATCTCTCATAATTCTTATCAAACCTTTTCTGGATATACATTCTATACTAATTCTAGGAGTTCTACACTTCCTGAATGAAACTGCACGATATGTAGCTGCAATTTATTGGGGTAATTCAGAGTATCTATGGACAAGTATTCTATTATCCGTAGAGGTATATTTCTTCTCATTTATCCTTGTGAACCTAGTATCGGGTAGAAATCTAAAAGGTGTTAGTAGTGAGAGTAGGTCTACAAGTAGTAGGATCCTGTATCTCTTGAGCATATTGGTTAGACACTTCATAACTCTTATTCATGATATTAGAAGGACCTATGTCTACGCCTTCATGAACAAAAGAGTGCTATCTAGAAATGTAGACCTAAGCTACTATTACCTACTTACATGGCTTATTCTAGGCATTATACTATCTATTCTGATCATCATTTCCTATGAGTATAGTCATACTCTTATGTGGAGTATATTCTTAGTGTTTTTATTCATTACAGCATCTATACTGATTGTTGTCAGTAGTGTTGAAGTTTTAGAAGAAGAATTTAAGAAGACAGTAGGTATCTCGTGCAAAGGAGGAGAAGAAATTGTAGTTAGAGATGGCAACGTAGTCCTAAGGATAAAAGGGCGTCTAATTGCATTAGGATTATCTGTAGGAACAGGTATAGCTGGAATCATTACAACTCTTGGCGCTATAATAATCAAACCATCTCTAGCATTCACTATAATACCAGCTACTTTTGATATGCTTTCATTGATATCTGCACTAACAGAGTTTACAGGCTTAAGAAGAATAAGAGAGAGCCTTAGTAACTTGAGAAGCTTAGGAATAGGACTACTAAATCTACTTCCAACGATTTCATGGAGTATATATACTGGAGGAATAATATGTCTAATCTTTCATGAGCTCAAATGGACCCCCTCAGTAGATTTAATACTCACTATAATCGCTAGTATATGGATACTAATATCGGTACTCTCAGGAACCTTTCCCACTCACTTTAAGTACTCAATACAGTCTATCACTAAGCGCATTATCCTATTCCTACTACCTTTCTTTCTCCTCTTAACAGCAATTCCCTAGTTTTCAATCCTATTTTGATTAAGATATCCTGAATATGGTATGAGATACCTCACTTTCTATCTTCACCTCAGATCCTCATACAGGTTCTTCAGAGTATGGTGTTGACATAGACAATTGGTTTAAATAGTATCCTTGTATCAAGTTAATACTGTCTTGATGAGGAGTTGATAAGCTTGTGGCAGTACTCTATAGTTACCTCAAGTATAATGAGTCTTCAGATAGTAAGAAAGCCAGAGAAAATATTGGTCACTTTCTCTAGAATGAGTAGGAGGTGAGGAGATGGTCAATGCAAGGGATATTGCCATAGCCGCTACCCTTGCTGCGATGTATGCTGCTACAGTCCAAGCTCTACATCCTATATCATTCCTCCAGTTCCAAGTTAGAGTTGCTAATGCCTTAATAGGCCTAGTACCTATAATTGGAATACCTGCAGTATACGGGCTAACCTTGGGAGTATTCTTAGCTAATCTAACCAGTCCACTAGGTTGGATTGATTTACTATCTTCTATATTCACATTTATTGGATTGATAATCGTATATAAGCTAAGAAATGTTAGTGTAATTCTAGGCTTAACCATATATAGCCTGATACTTGGAGTTTGGGTATCGTTTATGCTATGGTATGTGTTAGGATTGCCATATATACTAATGCTATTCTATGTTACAGTTGGAATATGGATTGCTACAACAGTATTGGGATATGCTTTATATCAAGCTGTCAAGAGGATCATAGTGAGACTATGAAAAGGGCTGTGAGCTGTATTAGCGGTTTAGATAGTACAGGTTATGCTGCTCAATGGAAGGCTAAGGGCTACGCTATATATCCCATACTATTTGACTACGGACAGAAAGGTAGAAAGGAAATAGATGTCTCAATCGAACTATCTAGAGAGTTGGACTTTGAAGAGCCACTTGTGGTTGATATTGGCTTCATGAAGAATATCTGGTCTGGAGTACAGCTAACCGATGATAGTATATCAGTCGAGGCACTATATACACCAACAGTAGTTGTACCTATCAGAAATGTCATATTCCTTAGCATAGCCTCAGCATATGCATTAATGATTGGAGCTAAGATTGTAACATATGGTGCCCATATGAGTGATATACAGCCTAGAACTGATACGGGAGACCCCCTATACCCAGATTGTCATCCAAATACAGCTATGGCATTTGAGGAAGTGTTGAGATATGCCCACTTTCCTTTTGGAGTCAAGAAGATTGAAATATGGAGTCCAGCTAGAGAAGGCTTAACTAAGGCTGAAAATTTGAGACGAAGTTTCAATGTAATGGGTGATTTAATATATAAGACTTGGAGTTGCTACCTATCTAAAGAGAGACACTGTGGAAAATGTGAATCTTGCATTAACAGGCATAGAGCTTTCATAGAAGCTGGAATACCCGACTTAACAGAGTATGAAGTCGACCCTGAAGAAGTATTGAAAAAAGTCGATTTTAGTCGATAAATTGAACATACTTTTCTACTCATAATTAAGAAAGTCTGTGTGAGTATATTTAGATTAAGAGCTTAGTGACTTAGGTAAAATATAAATTTCACTCTCCCTACAGCTAGAAGTTTAGCCAATGTAGTACCTATAAATTTATGAATTAAATCACTGAAGAGATATGGTGGTGATCTTGAAGTCTTGTCTAAATGGTGCTACTACTATGCCGTACTCTCTCGAGGAAGATATTAGAGTCACTTGTAAAATAGGGTTTAGAGGTTTAGAGATATGGATTGGAAAGCTTAACGAATACCTAAGAGAGAAGAGTCTGGATGAGCTTAGGGCTCTACTCTCCACGTATGAAGTAGAAGTACCAGCACTATGTGCAATAGGAGGCTTTGTATTCTCAAGTAAAGAGGAATTCAAAGCAAGACTATTGGAGATGGAAAGGCTTTTGAAGATAGCGGAGGAAATAAAGTCCAACTATATTATCGTATGTGCTGAAGGATTAGGTGGTTTGGATCTGGAGAAAGCAAAGGAGCGATATGCTAGTAGAATAGGAGAGGTCTTAGACTTATGTTCTAGCTATAGGATTCAGATAGCATTAGAGTGGTTCCATGAAATACCGGTATGCTTGAAGATAGTCGATGCTATAGGAGATGAGAGGTTAGGATTAGTAGTAGATGTATTCCACGTCTATAGAGGAGATGGAAATATAGGTAATGTAGAACTCATACCAGGAGATCTAATAAAACATGTACACATAGATGATTGTATAGATAAGCCTAGAGATAAACTCACAGATAAAGATAGAGTATACCCAGGATTAGGAGTAATCCCTCTAGTAGAGTTTCTGAGAATCTTAGATTCCAAGGACTACAATGGATATCTCTCCGTAGAACTATTTAATCAGGAGTATTGGAAGCTGAACCCTGAAGAAATAGCCTTAAGAGCACTAAGAACACTTAGAGAAGTTGTTGAAAGATCTGGACTGAAGTTAGAATAGTATTTTAATACAGAATGCTATATTGGATTTAGATCGAGCGAACTCCGACAGAAACCAAGGAGCTATTTTTAAGCTATGAAGTAATTTTTACAGGCCTTTAAGTGAATTTCTCTCGTTCAGTATATTAAAGTCGAGTACTATAGAGACATGAGGAGTATGAAGTATCGTGTATTAATAGGAGAGAGAATTAGGAGAGCAAAGCTTAAAGATATTCTTCAAGTAATTGAAGCTATTCAATCATATGAGGGAGAGTGGGGGCTTGTAGTGGCACCAGCTAGGGTAATGTATACAGAAAGTATAGAAGAAATTCCTCCATCGGAAAAACTCACTTCGATTCCTACTACTCACGGCTCACTACTAGTACATGAAATATATCTGGATGAAGAAGAGCTTCTCAAAAGACTAGAGTTAGAGGAAGTAGATACTCTAGCAAAGGGATTAGAAGCTGGGCTCCCACTTTCGAGCATACTGGGAGATAAGAGAGCGCAGAAAGTGATAGATGAATTTAAGGATGTAATAGCTGAGGAGTATATAGAAGTACTGATACCTACAACTTCTGAGATAGAATATGGAGTACAGGATTTCGATATAGATGGATTAGAGGAGGTGGAGATATTCAGCTGTACT
>Ga0180302_10000166_pt1 | contig 27537 bp, 36 predicted proteins | sample GuaBasSediGuay17_FD_121794 | JGI IMG/M metagenome (GOLD analysis project Ga0180302, IMG submission 121794) | Subseafloor sediment microbial communities from Guaymas Basin, Gulf of California, Mexico - Guay17, Core 4571-4, 12-15 cm | ecosystem: Environmental > Aquatic > Marine > Hydrothermal... | reverse complement strand
GGAGGCCGCGGCCTCCTCTATCAGCTGCTCGAGGGACTTAACGTAGTCAGGGCTCTCGACGACCTTGGCGAGCCTCTCCTTTACTTTCTCTACCGCTTGCGTTATTAGGTCCTCGCGCTCCTTTAGCCAGCGCTCCTTGGCCTTCACCCTGGCCTCCATTAACGCCCTCTTAGCCTCTTCCTCCCTCGCCGCCCTGTACTTGGAAATCTCGGCCTCTACGGCCTCCTTTGCCTTCTTCTTGGCCTCCTCAATGACCTCCTGGGCCTTAGCCCTAGCCTCGCTGACTATGCGCTCAGCCTCTCTCTTAGCGTCGCTCAGAATTTTCTCCACTATTTTGTCTGGGGAGGACAACTCAGCCACCTCCAGGGAGGACGAGCTTTAGGAGCTCCTCCACCGCCCTCTCCATGTTCCTCGAGGCCCCCTCCTTAAGCTTGGCTAGCTTGGCCTCAAGGTCGGCCTCCACAGCCTTCAACTGCTCCTTCAGCCAGGCCTCAACTTCCTCCGAGGCCTTCTTCTTGGCCTCCTCCACCTCCTTAGCCACGTCCACCTTGAAGGCCTCCGCCTCCCGTTTTATCCTCTCAGCCTCCCTCTTAGCCTCCTCAATAATGCGCCTTGCCTCCTCCTCAGCCTCGAGGACCTTGCGCACACCTTCAACAAGCCCGGTCAAGGCGAGCTCCTCCACGAGCCTCCTAGAGCTTGAGACGTTTAGACCTAACGTGGTGGCGCTTTTAAAGCTTATGGGAGAAGTTTAAACCTCGTATCTATGGGACTTCGTCACCAAGTCCTTCTCTTCAGGGCTCCATAGCGTGGAGGGTTTGTATAGGGCGTCGGCCCTACCATAGTAGGTTAACGTCCTCCCTGAAGAGCCACAAGCAGGGCACTTAGCTCTAACCCCAGGGAAGAGGCCACCGCACACGGAGCAGTGGGTGAAAGTCCTATTGTAGGCGAGCGAGGCGACTCCGTGCTCCTGGAAAAGCCTTCTAGTTAGGCTAGCGAGCTCCTCGACCCCAGCGTCCCCCACCTCCAGGGACATAAAGTGGCCTCCAGGCGAGACAGCGTGTACCATGCCCTCTAACCTAGCCCTCCTCTTAAGCGGGACGTAACTTGACCTGGGGCTTAATGGGTTTAAGGAGTAGTAGGGCCTGTCCTTGGAGCCCTGGTACACTAGCTTAGACTTATCCAGCCTAGCTAGGTCAGCGGAGGCAAAGCGGGAGGAGGGGTTCTCGGAGGGCGAGGTGGAGGGTAGCAGTCTGACCCCTATTTCGCTCGACAGCTTCTCTAAGTGCGAGGAGAGCGACCTTAACACCTTCAAGGTGAAGGAGGCTGCTCTACGGCTCTCGTAGGGGTACTCGCCCACGTGCATCTTAACCGCCTCGGGTAGCCCGACTAAGCAGACGTTACAGCTGCACTCCTCAACCCTGAGGTAAGGACCGTCGTCTAGGGAGAAGCTCAGCAGGGGGAGTAGGCCATCCCTAAGCCTCTCGCCCACCGACTCCCTCTTGACGGCGAAGGCGTTAACCGCCATCTCCACCCTCTCCCATAGAGCCTCGAGGAACAAGCTGTCACTCCCGCCAGCCTCGTAAGCCACCCTGGGCAGGTTGATGGAGACCTCGCCTAGGCACCCAGCCCTCAAGGTGTCGAGCTCCCAGTCACCCTTCCATTCCGAGCCCAGCCTAGTGAAGAAGGCGGCGTAGCTGGCGTTGTCACCCTGCCAGCTTAGGGTCAAGTTGGCGTAGCAGGGTAGGCCTGACCTTAAGCTGGCCTCGTGAGCCTTGAACAGGAGGTCGCTCTCAAACCCCCTAAGCTTAACTATCACTTGGGGGGCCGCGTAGACTACCCCCCGCGCCTCAGCTAGGACCTCAAGGAGAGCCTCGGCGATCAGCAGGGCTTCGTCAACGTAGTCGGAGTAGAGGCCCCCTAGAGGGGTCTTAAGCTCGGCCACCGCTCTAGGCACCGAGAGCTCAAGCGACAGCGAGGGGGCGTAGCCCCGTAACCTCTTGGACTGGAAGAGCCAGTTAAGCTCGGAGAGAAAGAACCTTAGCTCCTCCTTAACCTCCTCCGCCCTCAGCCCCCGGGCGTAAGGAGCTAAGAACATGTTGAAGAAATCAAGGGCCTGCTCCCTGGCTACGTGGCTCTCATAGGCTGTGAGGGCCGAAGTTAAGGCCCGTAGGGCCCTGCCCAGCCTACCCTCCTCCAGCTTCGGCAGGGGGAGGGGGCTTCGTGGGCTCAGTAGGGCCCTGAGGTCGTGGTGTAAGCTGTTGAGCCTCAGCGTCCAGCCTGGGAGGTCGCTTATGTTTATGGCCCCAGAGAGATGGGCATCAGCCACGTGGCGCGGCAGGGCCTTTAACAGCGAGTACTCGGCTAAGATAGCCTCCCCCGCCCTCCTATACAGGTAGTCAGGAGAGGAGTGCCTAGCTGAGTCCTTTATCAGGTTGGTGACGTCATGTACAGGAAGCCCCAGTCTGGTTAAGCTGTGCCGATAATCTTCTAGGCCTCTCTCTATGAGTATGGTGTTAACAAGCTCCCTGATTAAGGGGGCGGTGAGGTACTTGACGTTGAGCCTCAGTATCCTCTCCTCGGCCTCCTTAGCTATATCTACGGCTATCCTCTTGGGGACCCCTGCTTCGCGCTCGAGCGCCTCGGCTATCTTGGACCTGTTGAAGGGCTCCATCTGGAGCCTCGAGGTCCTAACGAGAAGCGACCTGGCGCCGCCCGTGGTGTCCTCGAGGGTGGAGATGAGGTCCGCTACCTGCCTGCCCAGCTCGGTCAGCTCGTACTTTTTAGCTGAGGGGTTGAGCCTGATTACGCCCTCGTCCACCAGCCTCCTCAGGTGGTAGCCGAAGCGGCCAGTGTCGACTTTTACGTCGAGCCCCACCCTCCTCATGAGGTCGGTGAAGGAAAGGAGAGGTTCCTTGGAGAGAGCCCTCACGATGTCGAGCCTTAAGGGATTGGATAAGCATGAGAGAAGCCTATCAGCAGCCCTTTCCCTTCCACGCATCTCGACCGCCGGCAGGATAATGTTGAGGGCTTGGGGCTTTTAGGGGTTCATGGCTAGCTCAGCAGTTCCTTAACTCCCCTCCACTCCTCAATTAAGGGCTCAGCCTCGCTGTCGCTTAACTCGTAGACCTCATATTTACCGGTTTGCTCGGCTAGCCGTTGGGCTTTAAGGTGGTAGCAGCCCTCAGCTTCGCCCCTAGCCACCACGTTAATGTAGAAGTCGTCGCAGGAGCAGTACCTGCCTGGTATAACCCAGTAGTCTCGATGACGACCCACCACTACCCAGTATACTCTGCCGCTGGGCTTAAGCACGTATTTCTTCACTCTGCGCTCCAAGACAGCCTCGAGCGCTCTTCTATCCCTAGACCTAGGCTTCAAGGGTCCCGGGCCTACTGTAAAGCCTGGGAGAAAAAAAAAAGCTTAGGCTAAGCGCGCTCCTCAACTCTCAGGATGCTTAGGGTTGTGCCTGGGGAGCCAGCGGCGATAGTTAAGGGAAGGCAGAAAGCCTTGGTCGTAGCCGACCTACATATAGGTTTTGAGAGGGAACTCTCCAGGTTGGGAGTTAACATACCCTCTCAGACTGAGAGGATCTTCAGCAGGATCAAGGCCTTAATCGAAAGGTATAGGCCGGACAGGTTGATACTGCTGGGGGACGTTAAACATGGAGTCCCAGCAATCTCGGATCAGGAGTGGAGCGAGCTTCCCTTATTCTTCGAGAGACTCCTCGAGCTTGGGGTGTCGGTGGAGGTGGTCCCAGGGAACCACGATGGTGACATAGAGCCCTTGACGCCGAGGGAGGTGGTGATACATGACTCTAGGGGGGTGGAGGTGGAGGGAGTGGCCATGCTCCACGGGCATACATGGCCTTCACGTAGGTTGTTGGGCTGTAGGGCCCTATTGATGGCCCATAACCACCTCGTCGTGGAGCTCAGGGATAAGCTGGGCTTCAGAGAGGTGACGCCCGTCTGGCTGATGGTGGACCTTAGAAAAGAGGAGGCTGAGGGAATCTACGAGAGGTCTTTTAGGTCGGGGGAGGAGGTTAAGGTTAAGCTTAAGAGATTAGTCGTGATGCCTGCCTTCAACAGCCTCCTTTCAGGTAAGCCCGTCAACTCGGAGGATAGGGAGTTCCTAGGGCCCATATTGGAGTCAGGAATCGTAGATCTAGGGAGCGGAGAGGTGTACATGGTGGACGGCACCTACTTGGGTAGGGTTAGGGACTTACCATCCCAAGCTCCATAACCCTTAAATAGCGTCTCTCCGCTGAGGAGGGAAGGCCACGGAGGGAGAGGTCACGGGGAAGTATAGGCCCCCTAAGGAGAGAAAGTACGGTAAGGGATCTAGGAGGTGCCGGATCTGCGGTACCCATGAAGCCCTGATTAGGAAGTACGGGTTGATGATTTGTAGGCGCTGCTTTAGGGAGGTGGCTGAGAAGCTGGGCTTTAAGAAGTATTGGTGAAAAACTATTAGAGGGGGACTCCCAGCTTAAGCCTTAAGCCGGTGTCAAGAATGACCATGAACGACGTGCTGTCCAACGCCCTCGCCTCGATAATGAACAGCGAGGCAGTGGGTAAAAGCGAGTGTTTGATTATACCTGCGTCTAAGCTGGTGGCTAATGTGCTTAGGGTGTTATTGAAGGCTGGATACATAGGTAACTTTGAGTACATAGATGACGGGAGGCAGGGAAAGATAAGGGTGCAACTGCTAGGCAGAATAAACAAGATAGGGGCCATCAAGCCTAGGAGGCCCGTCAAGGTTAAGGAATACGAGGAGGCGGAGAAGCAGTATCTACCCTCATACAACATAGGCATGCTCATAGTCTCGACCTCCCAAGGAGTCATGTCACACCATGAAGCTAAACAGAGAAACCTTGGGGGGATACTCTTAGCCTACGTCTATTAGAGGTGGAAGTCTTGGTTAAGCTCCTAGCACTCACCGCCCATAGAGAGGAGGTGCCTGTGGAGGAGGGCGTGGAGGTTAAGGTGGAGGGCAACACCGTGGCCGTGAAGGGCCCCCTAGGAGAACTTGTTAAGGACTTCTCGAAGCATCACGTCGAGGTCAAGCTCGAGGACGGGAAGGTAGTAGTCGAGTCCAAGTTAAAGGGCAGGCGCGGTAAGGCGTTGGCGGGGACCATAGCCGCCCACATAAGGAACATGATCAGGGGTGTCAAGCAGGGCTACACCTACAGGTTGAAGATCGTGTACTCACACTTCCCCATCTCGGTTAAGGTGGAGGGGGACAAGGTGGTGATTGAGAATTTCAGGGGCGAGAAACAGAAGAGGATAGCCAAGGTGTTAGGGGGGGCTGAGGTTAAGGTGGAGGGCGACGATATCATCGTCAGGGGCGTCGACCTAGACGCCGTCAGTCAGACCGCCGCTAACATAGAGCTGGCGACTAAGTCCAGAGGCTACGACCCGAGGGTCTTCCTCGACGGCATCTACGTGTACAGGAAGGAGGTGGGCATGCAGTGATTAAGAGGCTGCTCAGGCTTAGGAGGCTGATGAACTCCAAGAGACCTAGGTTCATAAGGATGAACGTGCAGGGCTTACGGAGGATCAAGGATTCATGGCGTAAGCCGAGAGGCTTAGACAACAAGATAAGGATCTGCCGTAGAGGCTACCCTGAAATGGTTAGCGTGGGCTACAGGAACCCCAAGCCAGTCAGAGGGCTGCACCCTTCAGGGCTGGAGGAAGTCCTAGTCTATAACCCAAGCCAGCTGGACGGGCTAAACCCTAAGAGACATTGCGTCAGGATAGCGCGCACTGTTAGTAGGCGTAAGAAGCTGGAGATAGCTGAGAAGGCGGCTAAGCTTAAACTGAGGGTGGTGAACCCGCCGACTGCATAGGAGGGTTGAAGCTTGTCGCTTGACGCCGTTAAGAGAATGGCTGCTGAGATCTTAGGGGTAGGTGTAAACAGAGTTTGGATTGACCCCGAGCAGACAGACAAGGCGATGACGGCCATAACTAGGGAGGACGTGAGGAGGCTGATTAAGGAGGGAATAGTTAAGGCTAAGCCAGAGAAGGGTATATCGAGGGCTAGGTGGAGAAAGGCTAGGAGACAGCGCCGTAAGGGGCTTAGAAGAGGGCCAGGCAGCCGTAAAGGAGCGCTTAGGGATAGGAAGAGGGAATGGGTGGCTAGGGTCAGGGCCCTAAGGAAGCTACTAGCCAGCTTGAGGAGGCGTAGAATCATAACCAGGGCGACTTATAGGCGGCTGTACACGTTGGTTAAGAGCGGCGTATTTCAAAGCAGGTCGCAGCTTAAACAATATATTAAGGAGAAGGGGTTAGCCAGGACCCTACCGTGAGGTGTAGTAAGTGGCTCGAGGACCTCTTTACAAGGTCAAGTTTAGGAGGAGACGCGAAGGTCTAACCAACTATAAGCTTAGGAGAGGCCTCCTGCTATCAAGGAAGCCCCTGCTAGTGGTTAGAAAGACCAACATGCATACCATAGCCCAGCTGGTGAGGCCTAGACCTCAAGGGGACGAGGTCCTAGCTGCGGCCACCACTATGGAGCTTAGAAGGGACTATGGATGGAAGGGAGCCTGTAAAAACACCCCCGCCGCCTACCTAACAGGCTACCTGCTAGGTTTAAAGGCAGTTAAGCTAGGGGTGGAGGAGGCCGTATTAAACATAGGCCTCCACAGGCCAGTTAAGGGATGCGTGATCTTCGCAGCCCTTAAAGGAGCCCTAGACGCGGGATTAAAGGTGCCTCACGGCGAGGAGATCCTCCCAAGCGACGATAGGATCGTAGGCCGGCATATCGAGGAGTACGCTAGGATGTTATTGAGTGAAAAGCCCGAGCTCTATGAGAGACGCTTCTCAGCCTACTTAGCTAGGGGGCTTAGGCCCGAGAAACTTAGCGAGCATTTCAAGGAGGTACTGGATAGGATTAAGGCTAAGGCGGCCTCCACTAGCAAGGCCTAAAACTTTATTAGGAGACCTTTTGAGGCTTAAGCCTAGCCCACATAGGGAGGTGGTAGTAGACGTCCCACTTAGAGTACTGGGTGCCGAAGACGTCACTGGGTAGGATGGTTAAGGAGGGACTAATAACCAGCATAGATGAAGTCTTCGCTATGAACCAGACCATAAGGGAGCCGGAGATTGTTGACGCGCTGCTGCCAGGGCTATCCCACGAGATCATAGACGTCAGCTTAGTGCAGAAGCAGACGGACACCGCCTAGGCTTAAGCCTAGGCGGCCGTAGGCTGGAGAGCTATCAAGGTTTAAGGTAGTGGTGGCTGTAGGCAATGGCGACGGCTACGTGGGTATAGGCAGCGCGAAGGCTAAGCAGATGAGGAATGCCATCGATAAGGCTATAATAGATGCTAAGCTCAATATCATACCTGTCAGGAGAGCCTGCGGTAGCTGGGAGTGTAGGTGTAACCAGCCTCATAGCGTGCCATTTAGGGTCACAGGTAAGGCCGGCAGCGTTGAGGTCACCTTGATACCAGCCCCTAGAGGCACAGGCTTGGTGGCAGGAGACGTAGCCAAGATAGTGTTGAGGCTCGCTGGGATACGCGACGTATGGACTAGGACTAAAGGTGAAACTAGGACCGCGCCCAACTTCGCTAAGGCCGTGTATGAGGCGTTAAAGCAAACCTATAAGATTAAGACTCCATCTCAGTGGGCTGCGTAGCTATGGCGTTATTAGCCGTAGTGAGGCTTAGAGGAGTAGTCGGCGTGCCTGAGGACATAGAGGCCACGCTTAAGATGCTTAGACTACATAAGCGTAACCACGCCACCATAGTAGAGGACACACCCTCATATCGAGGGATGCTCAATAAGGCTTCAGGCTACATAACCTACGGTGAGGTGGACGCAGAAACCCTAGCAGAGCTGTTAAGAAAGAGGGGTAGGTTGATTGGCAATAAACCCTTAACCGACGACTACGTTAAGAAGCTAGGTTTTTCAAGCATCGAGGAGCTTGCTAGGGCTCTAATAGAGGGGAAGGTAAGGTTAAAGGACCTCCCGAAGCTTAAGCCCGTCTTCAGACTACATCCTCCCAGCGGCGGCTTTAAACGCAGTGTAAAGAAACCCTTCGGCGCTGGCGGGGAACTAGGATATAGAGGTAGCGCTATTAATGAGCTGCTGCGGCGGATGATGTAGGCTACCTCGGCATGTAGTCTTCAGGCTTCGGTAATTCCTTAGGCAACCCTTTACGCTCCCTGACCTTCATGATCGTCGGTATAAGTAGGCTCTCCGGGACAGGTTCCCACCCTCTTATTTCAGTGGCCCAGAAGGCCCTACCAGCCGTGGCGCTCCTGATCTCGTTGGCTAGGTCGAAGGTCTCAGCCACAGGTATCTCGCCCTTTAGCACCATCAACATGCCTGCTGACTCAAGGTTCAATATTTTACCTCTCCTAGTTATGATAACCCTCGTGAGACCCGATATGTACTCAGGCGGGCACTTAGCCTCTATCTTCATGATGGGCTCGAGGAGCGTGGGCTTAGCTGACAGGAAGCCACACATGATGGCGTCTTTGAGCGCCGGCATTAACTGCGCTGGGCCTCTGTGAGCTGGGTCCTCGTGTATTTGGGCGTCCACTAACACCACTTTCAACCCCCTGATGGGCTCATGGCAGAGTGGGCCCTCAGCCATAGTCCAGTGGAAGCCTGAGATCAACGTGTCCTTTACCTCTCTTAGGTGCTGGAGCCCCCTGGTCATGTCCACGAATATGTTTAGGTGCTCGTCTATAGACCAGACGTTCCTGGCCTCGTCCGAGTCCCAGCCCGCTTTCTCCCTTAATATCTTAGCTCTAAGCCTCCACTCTTGCCCATCGTAAATCTCTCCCTTCTCTAAGAGCTCCATGGTGGTCTTGTCTAGGGGCTCTACCTTAATGTATACTCTGTTATGCTTATTCGGACTCTTGCCCTCAAAGGGGCCAGCAGCCTTCCTGATAGTCTCTCTGTATACCACTATGGGCGGCGACGTTATGACTTCCAGGCCGCCGGTACGCTGCTGAAGGTCCCACAGAGCTATCTCAAGGTGTAGCTGTCCCATTCCAGCTATCAAGTACTCCCCGGTCTCCTCGTTGATCTTCACGTGCAGCGTGGGGTCCTCTATAGCCATCCTCCTTAGCGCGTCTACTAGCTTAGGTAAGTCGCTGGTGTGCTTGGGCTCTATCGCTATGGTAACCACAGGCTCGCTTATGTAGCGTAGACGCTCGAAAGGCACCATCACTCCCTTAAGCGACCTCTCAACCACAGTCTCTCCAGCCCTAGCCTTGTCTAAACCTAGCATCGCTACGATGTTGCCGGCGACCACTGAGTCGCATACCTCTCTGTAGGGACCCATGTAGAGGCCTACCTGTTGGATCTTGCCGTCGTCCCTAGCCATGACTAGGTACACGTCTTCACCCGTATAGGCTGTACCTGAAAACACTCTACCAGTGGCTACTAGCCCAGCGTGTGGGTCTGAGATTACCTTGCTAACGCATATCACGGTCGGGCCTTTATCGTCGCAGTTGAGCATAGCCTTGCCTACCTCGCTATCTAAATCACCTTTCCACAGCCTCGGTATCCTGTACTTCTGGGCCTCTATGGGATTGGGTACATGCTCAACCACCATGTCTAGTATAGCCTCGTAGAGAGGAGCCTCCTTAGCTAGCTCCTCTACGTAGCCCTTCTCGTAGGCGTCAACTATGTTTGAGAACTTAAAGCCCTTGGCTTGGGCGATGGGGACCGTTAAGCCCCATTTATGTAGGGCTGAGCCGAAGGCCACTTGTCCCTTAGCGAAGTCCACCTTCCATATCTTCCTGAACTCAGGCTCAGCGTAGAGCTCTATTAGGGAATTGAACTCCTTGACTATGTCTATGAAGCGCTGCTGGATCTCATTGGGAGACAGCTTTAACTCCTTGATTAGCCTGTCCACCTTGTTAATGAATAAGAGGGGCCTTACACGCTCCTCCAGGCTTTGACGTAGCACAGTCTCAGTCTGAGTCATTATACCCTCGACAGCGTCACAGACCACTAAGCCTCCATCCATGACCCTTAAGGAGCGAGTCACGTGGCCGGTAAAGTCGACGTGGCCGGGCGTGTCAACGAGGTTGATTACGTAACCCTTACCGCGCCACTCGTGGTAGAGCGAGATGTTGGCTGCCTTAACTGTCATCTGCCTTAATTGAGCGCGAAGAGGGTTCCACCCTCTTCGCTTTGCTCTATTTCGACGTAGTCGAGAGCCAAGGCCTTGCCTGCGACCTTAGGTGACAGCATACCAGCTGCCATTAACAGGCTGTCGCTCGTGGTGGTCTTACCGTGGTCTACGTGTGCCAGGGTCCCTATGTTCCTTACCCTCTCTCTATCCCTCATTAGCTTCAACACTTCCTCGGTCTGTTTAAACTTCACCAAAGGCTCTCACCCCTCCTTAATTACTCCTTGTGGCTAGAGAGCTAGCCTCCAACGGGTTTTTAAACTTAGCCCGAGAACAGACTTCATAGATCGGGTGCGCCCTAGGAGCCTCACGAAAGCGTTTTTAGGGGATAGATAGACTGCTTGCTAGGGTAGCTATGAGCGCGGGCGGCCTTGAATTTAAACCTACCAGGATGGAGTTAATAGCCCTGAGGAAGAAGCGTAAGCTGGCTGAGAGGGGCTTATCCTTACTGAAGGAGAAGAGAGACGCCTTAGTAATGGAGCTGTTAGAGGTGTTAAGGGAGTATAGGGTCTTAAAGGAGGCTGTGAACAAGTCAATGATGGAGGCCTTTAAGAAGTTAGCTGAGGCTAAAATGGAGCTAGGCTCCCTGAAACTCCTCGAGCTCGCGTCGTCGGCCCCCCCAGTGTACGACGTTAGGCTTAGGCTTAGGAGCATCATGGGGGTGAAAGTGCCCACGTTGACTTTGGTTGAGGTAGCCGATACGTCGAGGCCTCCTTACAGCCTAGCTGGGACATGTAGCAGCCTAGATGAGGCTGTTAAGGTGTTTAGGGAGGTTCTGGGCTCGATAGTAAGGCTAGCTGAGGTGGAAGCCTCGATTCGAGGGCTGGCTGAGGAGGTCAAGAAGGCTAAGAGACGGGTCAACGCCCTCGAGACCGTGATAATACCCAGGTTTGATAGGGCCATTAAGTACATAGAGCTTTACCTGGATGAGCGTGCAAGGGAGGATGTGTTTAGGATAAGGATACTTAAAAGTAGACGCGCTAAACGTTAACCCCTACTCTTAAGCAGCAAAATAGCTCTAGCTAAGTCCCCCTCCACCTCCTTTAACGCCCTACGCGCCTCCTCTAAGCTGACGCCTGCCTGAGCAGCCACCAGCTGGACATCCTCCTCGGGGATCTCGACTTCTTGAGGTGCCTCAGACACCTCCACGGCTTCACCTATAACTTGGTACATGGTCTGCCCGGCCATCTTTACGAGCGATACCTGCGGGTCCTTGATCACTAAACTCTTACCCGGTAGCTTAAACACGACTTCGCTCACCCCTTCGAGAGGGACTATCTCCATCCCCATCCTCTGCATCAACCTACGTATCTCCCTTGAGCTTAACCTCCTCAATCTAAGACCCCCCTCCTAACTTTAACGGCCACTCCCTCCTTAAACCTTAACATCTCCTCACCGTTCAGCACAGATCTACCGACAGCCAATAGCTCGTCGGCGCTATTTACAACTAAGACTTCCTCGCCAGGCCTAATATCGTGGTCAGCCTCCTTTACAAACTTAGCTAGTACGTTCTTGCCCTCAGCGGGGTACCGTTGAAATCTATCATGAATAACAACCCTATATTTAGGTGGACTAAGTATTGAAAGTAGCCTCTTACCTCCCTCAATTGATAGCGCTAATAGTCCATCGCTAGGTCTTAAGGTAGCTAGCAACACACCTTCAAGGTAGATATGGCGTACTCTGCCAGTCTTAGGTGAGAAACGGAGTTCTACATGGTCAGGAAAAAGGAGTTCTCCTACTCCTTCGCCGAACTGATAATCAGCTACCGCCCTCACCCTCCTAAGTGGGTGAGCCACCCTGACTCTTCCTCCGCTCCTTTATGACCACCACGTCCCCTAGCAGTAACTCGACTTTACCCTGTTTGTACTCGACGTTGGTTCCCGCCTCCAACTTTTCGAGGAGCTTCACTTTTAACACCTGTTCAAGCTTCCTGGCTAGGTCTATGGTTGGCTTAAGCTTACCGAGCTCTATGCGCTTAATGACGGACTCCTTCTCACCTACATAGTTAGCTAGGACCTCTTGCGTAAGCCCCATCTCCTCACGAGCCTTTTTGACACGCTGAGCATAGTCAGGGACTACGTCCCAGGCCTCCTCGGGAGTCTCAAGCCTCTTGGGGGTGGTTTGAGGGATTACAGGAAACGGTTTAGGTTTGGTAGCCGCTGGTACCCCGAATTTAGCGCACCTCCTACATACAAGGAGAGTGGCTGTATCGATCACAACCCTTTGAGGTGGGCCTTGAATAGGCCTACCGCAGACTTCACACCTCAACCGCTACACCTAGCAGTTATCGGGCAGAGGACCTTAAAGTTCTTGTGTTTTTAAGGCGAGTAGTTCGTGTAGCCTGGCTAACACTTTATCCACATTGTCTCCCCTTAAAGCGCTCACTGGTATTACGTCGGAGGATGGGAAGTAGTGTTTGACCAGCTTCTCGGATTCCCTAACTAAATGGTCGTCAGCCATATCTATCTTGTTGAGTAACACTATCATAGGTAAGCCCGCGGCTATGCGGTAGAGAAGGTCCTTAGACGACTCCACCTTCCGTTTCAGAGAGTCGAGAGGCTCGCTGGCGTCAACCACCAGCAACACTGCATCGGATAGGCTTATCTCGCTGAGAGTGGCGTGAAAGGCGTCTAGTATTAAAGGATGTAGGTCCTCTATGAAGCCTATCGAGTCCACCAATATGAAGTCTAAGCCGTCTGCGCTAACTCTCCTCGCGAATGTAGATAGCGTGGTGAAGGGGCCTAGCCCTACGGGCTTAAATTCGCCGGTCACTAAATTAAAGAATGTGGTTTTACCGGCTTGAGTATAACCGGTTAGCGAGACTATAGGTAAACCTGCTTCCCTCCTCTTCCTTATCCTCATTAAGACCTTGTCCCTGGCCTTGCGCAGTTCCTCTCTTAAGGCCCTGATCCTCCTCTTAGCATTGGCCTCGTATACTTTATGTAGATACTCACCCATAGCGCTAAAGCCCACCTGCTCCCCGTAGAGGTTACGGTACCTAACGAACTCCCTAGCCCAGGGAAGCGTGTAGCGTAGCCGAGCCAACTCTATTTGTAGCTTAGCCTCCCTAGTCATGGCCCTCTGTTCGAAGATCTCCAGCACCAGCAAGTTCCGGTCGATGACGTTTACCTTCCACCCAACTTCCCTCCTAATCCTAAAGGCCTGACCCGCTTTAAGGGTGTTGGCGAAGATAACGTTCTCCACGGCCTGTTCCCTGACTATTCTCTTAAGCTCCTCGAGCTTCCCCTTGCCAATTAGGTAAGCTGGATCGGGTTTACCTCTACGCTGCACTATACGTCCTATCACATAGTATCCTCTACTTTTAGCGAGGTCCTCAAGCTCATCTATCTTAGGGGGGACGTTAGGTAGCTGACACTCTACTAATATCGCTGACATCTCCTTAAGGACACTGGTAGCGGAGCCTTTAATATATATGGGACATCTTCTAGAGAGGATGCCTAGAGTAGTGGTCCTAAGGATGGGCCATCGAATACCCAGGGACTATAGGGTAACGACCCACGTATGCTTAACGGCTAGAGCCTTTGGCGCTGAGGGGGTTATCGTGTCGGATGTAGTGGATGAGAGGCTGGAGCAGACCATAGCTAAGGTGGTGGAGACCTGGGGAGGAAGTTTCTTTGTTAAGACTGGGCCTCCTTGGAGGAGGGTAGTCGACGATTGGTTGTCAAGTGGAGGAGAGGTTATACACTTAACACAGTATGGGCTGCCGCTGCCCGAGGTGATATCTAAGATCAAGGAGAGCCAGCGAGATAAGCTAATCGTCGTGGGGGCTAAGAAACAGCCACGAGAGATCTACGAGGTAGCCACCTACAATGTATCAGTGACTACGCAGCCGCATAGTGAGGTGGCTGCGCTCTGTCTATTCCTACATTACTTGTTTAATGGAGCAGAGTTCTACTGGGAGTTTAAAGGAGCAAGACTAAAAGTTATACCTCAAGAGAGAGGAAAGAAAGTAATTAGACTGCGCTAAAATATCTATCAATCCCCCCTAAAAACGTAAGTTGGCTTATAGAGACTATTAAAGCAGCGTATTTAAGATACAGAGAGGATCTCTCTAGCGATTAGAGAGGAGGTGTTAAAGGGATACCTAAGATGAAGGACGGAAAATCCATAGACGACGTGATACTAAGCATAGTGGCTGAAATAGCCGGCCCCGACGCTGTAAAGGTAGCTTCAGTGCTCTTAAATGAAAGTTGGCTAACCGACGAGGTGATAGCCTCTAAGACACTATTGAAGCTTAATCAGGTGAGGAAGATCCTATACAGTCTCCTAGATAACCAGCTCACGGTGTATAAGAAGGTTAGGGATGAGAACAGCGGCTGGTACACGTATTATTGGACGCTGAATAAAGAGGGTATTGAGGGCCTAGCTCTACTTAAGAAGCGGCAAGTTTTGAAGAAACTTAAGGAGAGACTCGAATTTGAGCGAAGCCATAACCTATATTATTGCGCCAACTGTGGGGGAAGATTACTGACCTTCGAGGAGGCTGTTGAGACCTACTTTAGGTGCCCAAGCTGCGGTCAACAACTAAACGCCTACGATAATGAGAAGACCATTAAAGTGCTTGAAAAGAAAATCCGCCTACTTGAGGAGGAATTAAAGAGCTAACAATTTCTGCCTTAAACCATAGAGGACTATGGCTGCTAGGCCTATACACCCCACTTCACCTGGAAGATTCAGCCTAACCGCCTTACCGTGCTCAGTCTCCTTAGCCGAGAAACCTGGCTCCAGCCCTGAGAAGAATAAAGCCACGGTATCACCGCTCTTAACCTTCAAGCATACATCCTCCTCCCTGTAGGGCTCGGCCTTCTTGTTTTCTACGAAGAAAAGGGTTTCAGTAGGTTGTATTAGTTCAATGGCATCTTTGATATCGGGTACGATCAGTAGTCCCCTGCCTAATTTAAACGCCAGCCTACTAGCCTCCGGCACCCCTGTTTGAGCTGCTGCTGAGGTGGGTTTTGATAAGACTAACAAGTTGTAGCCTAAGCCATAAACTAGCTTAGCCATTTGCTTTACTACCTCTACACCATGCGGGGCGTGTAGTACCACTGCCACTCTGTTTAGCGACATACACCTTAACGTTTACCTTGAAGGCTGTTAAATATTGCGCGCCGACAGGTGGCTAATTATTTCACATGCTATGCTATACGACAATGGGACGGGGACTGCCTCGCCTACCATATCATACTGGGATTCACGGCCGCCGAGGAATATATGGTCGTCCGGGAAGCCCATCAACCTAGCATGCTCCCTAACTGTGAGCAGTCTGTTCTCGAAGGGATGAATGAAGCGCGAGTTGCCTAATACAGGTGGTGAGGGTTTAAATGGATGAAGCTTAACCCAGTTGGTATATAGCTTCCCTGACGAGCCTGAGTACTTGATTAACGACGCCCCCCATCTAAGCTTAACGGCCTTCTTGTACTTTCTAGGCGACATAGGCACGTATTCATGGTTCGGTATCTCGCTATCTGGCTCTGGGAGATCACCTATGGCGTCCATCACTGTTATCCTACGGCTTAGGCGTTTAGGTTTGATACGTAGATTGGAGATGAAGACTCTAGTCCTCCTGGACGGTGAACCATAGTCCTCAGCCCTAAGTATATTGAAGTATATTTTGCTGTAACCCACTCTCCTTAGTTCATCCTTCAATGCCCCCTTCAGTGGCCCCTCCATGATCTGTGGGACATTTTCTATGACAAAGACCTCTGGGTTAAGGTCACCTATTAACCTAATAGCATGGAGAGTTAACCTGCCTATGGGGTCAGAGTATAGCCTGTCGAGGGGGTCCTTTAACCTTTTAACATTAGCGGCTGTAAAGGGTTCACAGGGAGGGCTCGCGATGACTACATCCGGTCTACCATTAACTAGCTCTAGCAGCTCCCACCCCTCAACTTCTTGAACATCCCTTTCTAGGAAGACTACTTCAGGGAAGTTATATCTATAAGTTTTAGCTACGGGCGGAGAGTTATCAATGGCTGCTATTATCCTAAAGCCCGCCCTCTTAAAGCCAAGCGAAAACCCCCCTGCACCACTGAATAAGTCTATCACCGTGTACAAGCCTGTGGCCTCCAGCATAAGTGGGTGCAGACGTTACATTAGACGCCGGGTGGGGGATTTGAACCCCCGCACCCCTCACGGGGTACAGGCTTAGCAAGCCTGCGCCCTGCCAGACTAGGCGAACCCGGCACCGTTACTGAGGTTAAAAGCTGCCGGCTAAAAAGTTTCCTTAACAACACCCTTTGTGACTTGCTCTTCCCCCTAGTCACGTCCCGTGGCCCCCAGCGTCTAGGCAGGCGCTAGGCATCAACTTTTTAGCCGCCCCAGACCTTGAACTACTCAGGCCCCGGTAGCTCAGCTCGGTAGAGCGGCAGCCTTGTAAGCTGTTGGTCGCGGGTTCAAATCCCGCCCGGGGCTCTATACGATAAAGCTAAAGAGGAGGGTTCCTTTAGTGGAGAAGGGGGCCGTAGGCTAGCTTGGTAGACTGCGAGGCTCGGGCCCTCGTGGCCCAGGTTCAAATCCTGGCGGCCCCATCACCATTAAGGAGGTAAGAGGTATGATAGACGGCAGATTAGTGATAGTGTTGATAGTATTATCGATGCTCTTAGCGGTAGTCTACCAAGTCCTAACTGATCTACGTAGACCTTAACGCGAGGACGCTAATTTGTTAAGTAGTATCTTTAGATCCGTAGCCAAGATGGGATCCTTCACTGCTCTAAGCAGTTTTTCCAGATGACTCCGTATCTCATTGATGGAGCTTAGTTTGGCAAGCTCGTTCAGGATAGCCTCGACCTCTCTAATATTATGTAGATACGGGTATACTTCAATGAAAACTTCTCTAAGCTTCTTCTCGACTTCCCGGTTCAAGGTTCACCGCCCCTCAACTTTTTAAGGACCTATTGCCCACCTACTTAAGGGATAAGGATGGGTGGTAGGAAGCGGAGAAGGAAAATTCTGAGGCGGCCGCCTAAGAAAATACCTAAGGTGTTCAGTTGCCCGAACTGCGATGCCAAGAGTGTAACGGTTGAATTAGATCGTAAGCAGGGAGTCGCGGTGATAAAGTGTGGTAATTGCGGGATAAAGGTGGAACTGCGAGACCTACCTGAGGTCTTCGAGGAAGTCCACGCCTTCAATAAGTTCGTAGACCTGTATTATGAAGGTAAAGTAGAGGCTGCTTGAGGGCTTCCCCTTGAAAATAGGTAAGGTCGAGTCGTATCTACTTCGCAAGATAAACGAAGAAGGAGCTATCCACCTAGCCTTAATAGACCCCGACAAGACAAGCCCAGAAGAGGCCAAGCGTATAGCTAATTTCTGTAAGCATGCAGGCTCAGCAGCCATTATGGTGGGAGGCAGCATCGGAGTATCAGAGGCCATCATGGACGAGGTGGTAATGGCCGTAAAGAACGCCGGCTTACCAACCATCATATTCCCCAGCGGTGCGACAACGCTGACTAGACACGCCGACGCTATATGGTTCATGTCGCTCCTTAACTCAACCAACACTTATTACCTCATAGATGCCCAGATGATGGGTGCAGCCATAGTTAGGAAGTACCAGCTAGAGGCCATACCTATGGGGTACATCGTCGTGAGTGGAGACAGCACGGTGGGCTTTGTGGGCCAAGTTAGGCCTATACCATTAAGTAGGCCTGAGATCATATCGCTCTATGCCTTAACCGCCCAATATTTAGGCATGAGGTTCGTCTACCTTGAAGGGGGTTCAGGGGCTAAGGAACCGATACCCCCTGAGGTGGTCTCAAAGGTTAGGAGTACGGTGGACATAAAGATCGTTGTTGGAGGTGGTATTAGGAGTAGAGAGGACGCTAGGCAGCTAACAAAGGCGGGAGCAGACATCGTAGTCACGGGGACAGTAATAGAGGAGGATGCCGAACGAGCCCTACCCGAGATTATTGAGGGAGTGAAGGAGGGGGTAAGGCTACGAGGGGCTCCTTAAAGTAGAGAGCGATGAAGATACAGGTAAGGGAGCTTGTTAGGAAGGCTCTTCATTTAACGGGACTCCTCTACATTATAGCTCTCCAAGTGCTTGGCAGGGAAAAGACCTTAGTTCTCTCCTTCCTCTGCCTCTGCACGGCCATTATACTTGAACTTATTAGGCTAAAATATTGGCATGTTTTTCCGTTTAAGCGGCTATTTGAGGCCTTAGCAAGGGACATCGAGAAGAGAAGCCTCTCAGGATACCTGTACTTCTTTGTTTCATCCACGCTCGTAATCCTACTCTTTAGCCCTAAGGCTACGTCCATAGCGATAACCGCATCCATAATAGGTGACGTGGCCTCAGCTATCGTAGGTATACACATAGGTAAAAGACGCCTAATTAGGGATAGGGATAAAACGTTAGAGGGATTACTAGCAGGAGCGTTTAGCATAGCTTTACTGGCCTTCATATACCCCTTGCCATTGATGATAATAGCTACATTAACCTTCATATTCGTAGAGGTGGTGAATAGAGGCGTAGTGAACGATAATCTCCTACACCCGCTAGCTATAGGGTTAACCATCCAAGGTTACCTACTCCTGCCCTAAAGTAGGTTAGTAATGAATTAAGACGTGTACGCTTCTACAATGGATGTTTTAAGAGCCGCTTAATCAATGAGAAGTCGTATACCATCCCTATAACCGCGCCCCCTGAATCCACAACCGGTATCTGGTTTATATCGTGTCTTCGCATCTTCCTAGCGCATTCGTTTATAGGAGTGAACTCCAACGCAGTCACTAACCTCTTGGTCATAACCTCTGACACAGGTTTGTCAGGTAGTGAAAGCTCACCTTTGCCTATGTATATCATGGTGCTCACGTCCCAGTCCCATTCTTGGCCCTCAGATACTATGCCTGAACTTGAGACCCTCTCCTTGAACACTACTTCGCTCAACTTGACTAGGTCAGCGTCTGTAATTATCCCGCTCAAATTTGCTGAGCTATCGAGTACTAGTAATGCTTGGGTCTTAGCCAACCTCATTATTTTTGAGGCCACTTTAAGAGGAGTTCCTTCCCAGACAGCGAGCACCTTCCTATCGACGTAGTCCGCGATAGGGTCTTTTATGGTGCTCTCAGCCAGTGCCTTGTAGACTAGGTCCGCCACGGTTATAATACCTACTAATTCATCTGCCTCAACTACAGGCAGTCTTCTAATATTGTGTTGTAATAGCACTTCAGCCGCCTTAATTATATTGTCACTGGGCGATACCGTTATAGGGTCCCTAGTCATCAATAAGGCTAGCTGTTCTTCATCAGGCTTATTCATTAAATCGGTTCGAGTCACCATTCCAACGAGCTTCTTGGTCCCCTTCTTAACTACAGGCATTCCAGTAACTCCCTTCTCCTTCATCAATCTAAGAACGTCCCTTCTTGAACCTGGTACCTCCACATAAACGACGTCTGTGGTCATTAAGTCCTTGACCTTAAGTTCACTTAGCTTAACCATCTGTAACACACCCCTTAAGGACAACGGCAAGGAGAGGAGCCACATTTAGGGCATACATTATTGTACTTAGAGGTTGCAGCTTCCTCTATATCGACTCCGAGCACGTTAGCCACAGTTACTAGCCACGCCAACGAATCGGCGAGCTCAGACTTAATGGCCTCCTTATCACCATCAATTATGGCCCTGCCAAGCTCGCCTATCTCCTCTACAAGGTGCATGTAGTTACGCTCTACGCCTCTCTTAGAATCCTTGTGCCAATAGATCCTATGTATCATGGCCTGAAACTCGCCTATGTGCAAGGAAAGACGCCCTCCTCTCTTTCAAGGCAAGCTAACTAGTAGGTGCGCCATCAACGCTGATAGAATTAGAGCTAAGGATAGACCTATTATCACCTGAGGGGTTAATTGAATACCTTTGACTTCTTCCTCGAAGAACCTAACGAGTCCAGCTCCTGTTAAAGGCATAATACCCCTCTCACGTCCTTTTCGCTTTCTTGACTTCTTTGACATGGCCAGCCTGGCCCACGTTAAGTCAGGGAAAACCCATATATAAACGCTTTACCAGGAAAAGTCACTAAAAAATCACATGTGATGATGCTTTCTATATGTGACCTGGATTGTTGATACAATCAACACTACTGCCTCACCATTTCTGGGGTAGAGCACCGTTAACTTACGGAGTCGGTTAAAGAGATTAGAGGTGAGCGTGTAACCCGTAGACGGTGAGCTTAAGTGATTGATTCAAGAAAAGCCGTGAAAAAGTACGACCTATTGTTCCACCTCCCTAGGCCTTCTCTGCTGGCCCTAGCTATCCTGATGATTGGCGCACTCCCAGGGTTTGTGGACGGTTATCTACTGAGAAGTTTAATGATCTTCGTCGTACCCTCTTACGCATACTCCTTGTTACTATTGGGGATGATTAAGGATAAAGGTTTATTAAACATTAGGAGGGCCCTAGGTATCTCCTTAGCTGCGCTTTGCTTTCAAGTACTTTCTTATGGCTTAGCTAGGGCTGCGCTACTATTTAATGTTCTGAGTAATGTTAATCTTAGCTCTGTATTCCTTGCCAGTTGCGCTGTGTTCACAGCAACCAGTTACACCGTAGTCTCAGGGATCTTTGATCAAAAAACGACAACAGCTGCTCCCTCACTTATAAGCCAAGGATTGGGCTTAACTATGTACTCAGCCTTTGGTAAGCTCGACTACAGCTTACTTGGAATGTTCTTGTTAACACAGGCATTGTCGATATGTGTCTCATTAATAGCCTTGATTGTTATAGACCTAGAGGGGGTTAGGATATTAGGTTTAAGAACCTTAAGACTGTTCAATGCGTTCACTAGGACGTGGCTAGCTGACAATCCTTCACCTCTTGAAGCCATATTAAGTAAGCTTGGGGTCCAGAGTACAATCAAAGTCACAACGTTGGTATTCGAATCACAGAGAGGTATAGAAGGAGTTTTTGTAACAACAACTGCTCATCCAGGTCCTTTTAGAAATGTAGGAGGGAGTAAGTTACCAGCTATCCTAGCTAAAAGGATAGAGGAAGAGCATAGAGGATGTGTTGCGTTACCCTTCCATTACACTACTACTCATGACTACGATCTAGCCACGAGAGAGGATTTACTTAAAGTAATTAATTTAGTAAGTAAATCTATTAGTACGGCTAGGCTCATAGAGACGCAAGCATCTCCATTCATATGTGGAGATGGTGAAAAAGCAAGGGTTTGCTGTCAAGTACTTGGGGTACCAGTATTTACTATAACTTGGGCGGCTCGAGGAGCTGAAGACTTACCCTCATACTTGGGAGAACGATTTGAAGACCTAGCTAGAGAATACGGTTTCCCCACAGCCTTGGTCATAGAGGCTCATAACCATTATAGGCCTGAGGAGGCTGAGATGGAGTATAGAATGATGGAGGGTTTAATCGAGGAAGGACGAAAGGTGTTGAAGGAAACGATGCGTAGGGTTATTGAGGGAGTCGAGGTTAAAGCCGCCTTCTCCATTGTTCAATTACCTAAAGAAATCAAGTTAGATGAAATTGGGGAAGCAGAGGTGAGGTTAGCTATAGTAGAAGTTAAAGGATCTAAACAAATCTATGTGTTAATTGACGGAAACAACCTACTAGCAACTTTAAGAAGGCGCATAGTTAATTCTTTAATTGAGGAGGGTTTCGATAGTTGTGAAGTCTATACAACAGATACTCACAGCACCGTAGCCACCAAAGCAATTAAAGGTGGTTATCACCCTGTTGGAAGAAACATTGATCATAAAAAAATGGTTGAGCTCATAATCCAGAGAGCCAGAGAGTTAAAGGAACGTATGGTTAGCGTAAGTTTTAGGTTAGGTTACGCTGAAGATAAAGTCACAGTGTTAGGAGACAAAGGACTAGCGTTACTATTCAAAGCTGTTAATCGCTGTACATTGCTAGCTGGTCTCATCCTCCCTATAGCCTATCTAACATCCTTTACACTAAGCTTGATACTTACATCCCTGTGAGGCGTAAAAAACTTCGTGTTGGTTTGTCTAGCGCTTATAACCTATTCTCCTTAAGAACTCTTTTCTCTGCTGAATATCCTCAGCGCCTTCGATCCCCCTAGGTTTGAATCCATCAATCACTCCTAATACCCCTCGTCCCTGCTCAGTTTCGATAACTATTACCTCAACAGGGTTTGCTGTGGCGCAGAAGATCGTGCAAACCTCTTGAATTAGCTTAATAGCGTTTAGGACATTTATTGGATACGCGTTCTTCATCATTATTATGAAGACGTGGCCTGCCCCAATATTTAGGGCTGCTTTAGCAGCTATCTGCTTAAGCTCTTCGTCGTTACCATCAACCCTGACTAGACACGCACCTGAGGCTTCACAGAAAGCCACTCCAAACTTGGCGGTGGGACAGGAGGTGGTTACTGCTTCATAAAGATCTTCAACCGTTTTAATGAAGTGTGCTTGACCAATTATCACGTTTACATCTTCAGGCTTCTCTATTTTAACGCTTAAAAATTTCAAGTGGATTCCCCAAGTATGCAAGTAAAAGTGAGCTCCTATTAATGATTAACGGTAAAAAGTCACAGATCACTTATAACCTGTGAGCTCTGAGTGCTGATAGAGTCTACATTAAGCTAAGACGCCAGTCAACCTTGGAGACGAGCGCTCTGTGAGACGCTCTTTAATTAACGAGAACTCAACGTCGAGATTCAAAGAACAATCTCAAAGCTTCGCTGACCTCTTTTGGTATAGAGTAAGAGTAGGGTATGCTCGTTTCCTCCCTTATCAATAGGCCTTTTTCACATAGCTTCTTCAAAGTCCTGGCTGTGTGTTCACGAACTTTACCTATTGCCTTAGCTATCTCTGTCGACCCCTTACTGCCATAGCTTGGGTTTTCAAGAAGAAGCCTTAAGATTTTAAGTTCAGTGTCATTCGCCTCAGATTCCAAATAGCGCAAGATGTTTTCTTTAGTGAGCTCGACTTTCCTCTCCCTACTGCGAGCAGTTTTCTGGCGCTTCGATGGGATTCCTTCCTTCTTTATGGAAGGTACCTCGACTACCTCTAGACGTGACTCTTCAACTTGTCGAGGTAATCTACGTAGTAAGGTCTCAAGTACATCACTTATTCTCCGCATCTCTCTCCTAAGATTTAATATCTCACTCTCAAGAAAGAATATACGCTCAATGACATCCCGATAATATTCCACTCGAAGCCGTTCAAGCAATGTTTCAAGGCGAGACAACGTAGCTTTAAGGTCCTCGTTCAATAAATCCTCCCTCACGTCGTGTTAAGTGATAAGCAACAGCATTGGTTATAAATCTTTATGGGGAAACATGAAAAACTTTCTCTCCCTAACGTGACTTAGAAATCACAGAAAGAGTCACATATATGATAAGATCACAGAAGTACTCCATTAATACATAGAATTTCATGGAGAATAGCATAGAAGTGCACCCTACAGTGTACTCATATACTAGGGCTAGGGTGGTGAGAGGGCAGGGGAGGTTGGTTTCAGAGCTCAGAGAGCATTGCTCGCAACATTATCCTCTACCATTGATTTTATGTAGTGAAGAAAAGCTAAAGAAGACGAGGTACATTAACAGCGGTGATTTCATATAGTGAGTACATTCAATAGTGCACTGATATTAACGCTAGGCGAAGAGGTAGCAGCGATTTAGACTATTTGAGGGGATAATACCCACTGCAGTGTAGGGTAAATGGAGGTTATGGTATCCTTAAGGATACCAGCAATGGAGAACCCCCCTCCCCACCCCTACATTTCCACTGGAGTGAATAAAGGGAGAAACACTCATTAGGTCTATGTTCCTCTTTTCCAGTGGAAAAGAAGCCTCCGGCTGTTTATTACACATACCTTATAAAAGGGTAGTTGAAGTTTCAGTGGATATCTGTTGGAGAAAGCTGTCAACGATATTATATCTGAGAAACTGTAAGGAAAGTAATACCTAAGTATTTTCTATGTGTTCCCCCGAGAATACTTTTCAGTGGAAATGTAGGGGTGGGGGCGTTAGAGCTTCTCAGCTAGTTGACGTATTCTTGTCGCTATGTCGAAGAAATATTGCTTTATTTCTCCTGGATGCTTATTATAAATTGCTTCGAGCACTCTAGCCATAACCCTGTCCGAAGGATAATTCTTTCTCTTAGTTATTCCTAAGTATCGATAAAGCTGAGCTTTGGTAATACTAGCAGCTGAAGCCGCTCTGCTTATCGAGTCTCCACTTATCTCAAGCAGCCTTTTAACGAGTAATCTTTTCTCCTCTCTAGGTATGTACGCAGCTAATTGCCGTAGGGTTTCTTTCTTAGACATCCCTTATCATCTTAGATTCTTAATTCTTCAAGCAAGCGAAGTAACTCTCGTTGGTTAAGCTTACTCAGCGTTAACATCAGGTTCCTATCCATTAACGGCGCTAAGTAGACTTCCCCTCCGAACTTTTCAACCACCTTCTTTACAAGCATAGCGGCTGCTAAATCAGGTGCTATCAGTACGCTTTTCTGTATGCGATGAGCTTGAGTGGCTTCTTCTAAAGCTCTTAAATGGTTATAGAAGCTCCTGGGTATATAACTTCCAGGAAAATCCCAAGCTATGAGGAAATTTACATTGAGAGCGCTAGCCTTAGAATGCCGTAATCTCTGGTACTCTCTAGCGTAGTTTTTGATGAGGTTAGAAAGCGGCCTCTTAGCTAAACCCCCCATGTGCGCACCCTTCAGTGAGACTCGACCCCACCATAGAAAAAATTTAATGCCTGCTCTGCGCACCTGCGCAAAGCAATTTGCCACCTCATCCTACAACCATGGGAATTATGTCTTACTTGCTTTTCGCACCTGCGCAAAGCAGCTAATTCTTGTTATGTTTTCATCGGCCAGACTGAGGAGAGAATGAGAAAGGGGGTGGATCATTATATAGCGGGGGGTGGATTTGAACCACCGATCTCGGGGTTATGAGCCCCGCGGGATAGCCTGGCTTCCCCACCCCGCTGATTGGTTAATGAAAACTAAGGGTGGAATAAGGCTTTCGCTTCATCGCTTCTTGTAAGTGGGGTTGACCCAATGAAACTCTTCTACAGGGATCTCTGAGGGGGTGAAGGGTTGGGGGGCTTTTTCTCTTCCATATCTTGAGTATGGTTTAGTTAGGTGTCGTTGTGCTCTAGGTGGGGGAATGTATAAGGCTTCAATTATGTTACGTGGAATTGTGTGCTCCTCTTTTCTTGCTGTAACAGGTAATCTTTTGCCGCATTTTTCACATCGATATCCTTTCCCTTTACCCATGGATTTGGTTCTAGCTCCACATAATGGACATCTTGGATTAAGCTCTGTTTTTAGTTCTCTTAAGCTTAGCACTCTTATTTTCTCCAGGTTCACGGTCTTTGGATGATCCTTAGTGGGCGGCCTAATTCCACCATAAACTTCTACTTGATCGCCTGGTAATAAACTTAGGACTATCTTTCTGAAGCTACCTGTAGGTTCATAGGCAGCGCAGTCTATGGTTCCAGTGGGATCCGCTAACTTAAACATTACATGGCCTCCCTCTGTTGTAATAGGCTTTGAGATTATGGTCCCTTTGATAATTACCGGGTAGTATGGTTCTGCCTCGGCTATTGTCCTATGCTTTAGATGAGCGTCGGTGCCCTGGTTAGTCCTAAAGATGGTCCACCGCTCAATGACCTCGCCTACCTTTATTAGCGACGCAGCTGACTTTACATCCATGGGGTTTTCACCTCTAATACCAAAGAGAACAGGGTCTGGTCCTCGGGGGGTTATTAACACCCTTCCGACCTCTAAGTCGATGTTGTTGAAGGTGTTAGGTCTAGTGGCATTGTCCATGAACACAACGCTTTGTTCATCAATTAGCCTGGGCTTACCTCTATTGGTCGGTACTCTATAGGCTATTAGTTCATAGGTGTAATCTTCTTCAAGCAGGTTACCTATCGCTGCTAAGGCTCCGACTACGCCAACATAGTCCTTTAACGCGTAGAGCTGTACATCCTCCTCTTGAGCTACCATTAACGCCTCTGAGACCTTAACTATGCCCTCCACCGCCTCCTTAGCTAGCGATTTAAGTTTAGGCCCAGGCCAACCTTTCAAGACCGCTACAGTGGGGTTTGTTGCAGGGTGGTCTAAGTCAGCCTCAGCTTTCACGATCTTTAAGATCTCCTTAATCGCTATATCTAGTTTATCCACATCTATCTTAAATCTTAGGCATAAAGCTCCATTACCTCTGGTCTTCCAAGGAGCGTTAGGGTTGAGCCTTATGAGATTGGGGTAGTCAATAAACGTTGAGCCTAGCTTTAAGAGGACATCTATCGCTAGGCTGGCTATATATGTCGTGCAACCTCCTCTAGGTGAATCTGTGTCGTCTATCCCGATGTGTACAACGAGCTTTGAGCTCATCTTTGAGCCCCTAAGGGCTGGAGGGGCTCGTAGCCCCCCTTCTGTTTAGGCGGCATTTGGCTAAGCGACCATGGGCCGCTCAAGGGCCTCCTCACTGCGGCCCGTCTTTACCCGCGCGTGGAGGACCCGTTTCAACGCTCCTACCGGCGTCTTCAAGGGTTCACCCCCATCATCACCACTTACCGGTAGACGTGTCGTTTCTGTGTCCTCCACACCCCTTTCGGGGTGGCGCCTTACGGCGCCGCGCTGGCCCTAGGTGGGGGAGCTTCCTCAGCGGGCTTAAGCCCACCGACAGCCGCCCGGCCCCTCCAGCCCGTGAACCTACATGCACCCCCCTCCTTAAACCTTGCTAAACTAAAGTAACCCTGAACTCCCCGTTAGCCGATTGTCTTAAAAAGAGCGTTTTAAGGTGCACCTTAGCGACGAGAGAGGAGGCTCGCTGAGGCTTTAAGCGCAATAAATATATCCCACCCAAAGTAGAACTAGCACGCCACGGCCGGCGGTACTAGCTAGACTGAGAGCCGTGAGCTCTCTGGATGACAGCTGGGCCCTCCAAGCCGTGGCAAAACTCATGAGGATCCAAGGAAAACCCGGGCTGCATAGGGCCCGGGAACCCTTGGGTCTAATGTGGGCCAGCCCACGAACCCCGCATGGTGGGCGTTGATCCGCCGCAGGTCAATAGGCCTTGCGGCTCGTACTCCGGTTGATCCTGCCGGACCCGACCGCTATCGGGGTGGGACTAAGCCATGCGAGCCGAACGCCCCCGGGCCACGGCGGGGGCGTGGCGCACGGCTGAGTAACACGTGGCCAACTTACCCTCAGGACGGGGATAACCCCGGGAAACTGGGGCTAATCCCCGATAGGCAAGGGCGCCTGGAATGGTCCCTTGCCGAAAGGGAGCCGGGACCATGCCTCCTGGCTTCCGCCTGAGGATAGGGCTGCGGCCCATCAGGTAGTTGGCGGGGTAACGGCCCGCCAAGCCGATAACGGGTAGGGGCCGTGAGAGCGGGAGCCCCCAGATGGGCACTGAGACAAGGGCCCAGGCCCT
>Ga0180302_10000165_pt1 | contig 27573 bp, 19 predicted proteins | sample GuaBasSediGuay17_FD_121794 | JGI IMG/M metagenome (GOLD analysis project Ga0180302, IMG submission 121794) | Subseafloor sediment microbial communities from Guaymas Basin, Gulf of California, Mexico - Guay17, Core 4571-4, 12-15 cm | ecosystem: Environmental > Aquatic > Marine > Hydrothermal... | reverse complement strand
TCCTCCTACCCCCAGAGCCACTCCTAGAGATTCTCTCCTAGTTGGCAGCTCGCCAAGAGCTATCCATGCAAGTAGAACCGAAAATATTGGGGCAGAGTCTGTGAGAACCACGCTGGCCGCCACGGAAGTGTACTCCAGAGAGGTTATCCACGTACCAAAGTGTACAGCCAAGGAAACGCCAGAGAGAGTCAGCACGGTGGCTTGATGCCTCAACTCGGCCGCGATGGATTTCAGCGTCGGCGCCGAAATTAGGAGTAGTGTTAGCGACGCTATCCCCAGCCTATTCGCCCCAATAACCAGAGGAGGAGCGGCGCTCAGCTTGATTAAGATGCTAGCCAACGATACTGCTGAAACTCCGAGTATGAGAACTAGCCTGGGGTCTACATCCGGCCTCTTGGACCCTCTCACACCGATAACAAAGACCGCCGATTAATGAAAATTGCTCTGGAGACGGCTGAGGGACGGGATTTCGGCGGAACGGTAGCTTGGCGCGATGCGAGAAGGGGGTATGCTCCTCCCGCCTGCTGTGGGACTGGGTTAAGTTTGAACAACAGCATGTTTTTTGTTGATCTAGGCTAGGTGTAAGCTACGATGAAGATTAGAGAGGCTGGAGAAGCCGACGCCGCAGAGATCGTAGAGGTATACACATACGGAGAGTCCATTGACGACAGGCTGGAGAGGGTCAGGCGGTTTGGGTGGTGGGGAGATGAGGAAGCGCTGGCATGGTACCTAAAGGCGCTCAAGTCGGTGGGCGGGGTTTCTCTAGTGGCCGAGGAGGAGGGGGAAGTCGTAGGAGAGGCCGAGATCGCTCCAGATAAGGATCCAAGCCTAGTTGGAGAGCACGCATTTCTGCTAAGCCTGTGGGTCCACCCTAAGTGGAGGGGAAGGGGGATCGCTAGATCTCTTCTCGAAGGCTGCATAGAGGTCGCTAGGAGTTGGGGGTTCAACACGCTGGACACCGTGCCCTTTGCTGGTACTGAGAGGTTCTTCGCTAACGTGGGGTTCTCTAAGGTTGCCACCCAGCTGGTCGTAGAGGCTGAGACTAGGGTTGCTCCGGAGCTAGCCGGTTTAGTGAAGCTCGGTCCAGACGACTATCCCGAGAGGCTCGCCATGCTGGCTGGACACTTCAGGCCCGGCAGGCTAAGCTGGAGGCTCCTCTGGGGCCAGTCAGAGATAGGGCTGGCCCTCCCCTCTCCGCAGGCATATGCGGTCAGGATGGGGTCGTGGAACTTCACAATTCTCCTCTACGCTCAGCCATCCCGCAACGGCCCCCTCGCAGTAGCGTTGATGTGGGGAGAGCCAAGGGTTAGTTCTGCTCAGGTGTTTGGCGCGCTTGAGGTGAGCCTGAGACTCGCATCAGAAGCCGGGTTCGCTAGAGTGAGGTCTCAGCCCTGGGAGAGATTCAGGTCGGCCTTCGCCGCGGCGGGATTTGTGGAGAAGGAGAAGCGACCCTGGCTCAGGAAGACGATTAGGCCCAAGTAGGTCTCGGTTAGGAAACCGCAGGTTATTTTACTCGCACTCATCCCTCGATTTCAAGGAGGCTGAAGTTCCGTTGGAGACCAAACCCCGTGAGAAATACGAGGCGCTTGTTGTTGGGGCGGGGATCGCCGGGCTAACTGCCGCCCTGTACCTCAGCAGGCAGAACGTTAGGACGCTAGTGATCTCGCTTGACTTAGGTGGTCAGCTCGTGCTGGCTCCAGAGATTCAGAACTACCCTGGGTTCAAGTCAATCGATGGATTCAGCTTGGCGAAGAAGGTGGAGGAGCAGGCAAGAGCATTTGGAGCTGAGATAAAGTTCGACGAGGCGGTCGGTATTTACGAGGAAGACGGGGGGTTCGTGATCAGAACATCAACTGGGGGAGAGTACTGGGGCGAGGTGCTAATTCTTGCCTTTGGGAAGAAGCCTAAGGAGCTAGGAGTCCCGGGAGAAGCAGAGTTCAAGGGACGAGGCGTCAGCTATTGCGCCACCTGCGACGCGCCCCTCTTCAAGGGTAAGAAAGTCGTTCTGGTCGGCTTTGGGCACAGCGGCGTCGAGGCGGCGAGCATGCTGTCAGACGTAGCCGAGACGGTCTACTGGGTATTCCCCAGCAGAGCGCCCGGCGGTGAGGAGGGAGTTGCTCGCTCAGTAGCTAGCAGGCCTAACGTCGTGTTAATGCCAGAATCGAGGATCCTGGAGATTCGGGGAGATTCAAGAGTTAGAGAGGTCGTGGTGGAGACCCCAGAGGGCGTGAAGACGATTGGAGCGGATGGCGTGTTCGTCGAGATAGGCTACGAGCCGAAGACCGATATAGCAGCAAGGCTCGTGAAGCTGAATGAGAAGGGAGAAATCAAAGTTGACAAGCTCTGCCGAACCTCCAAGGAGGGAGTGTTTGCTGCGGGAGACGTAACGGACATCCCATACAAGCAGGCCGTGATATCTGCCGGAATGGGGGCTATTGCGGCATTGTCAGCCTACGCCTACCTGATGAAGAAGAGGGGAAAGAAGGTCTCTGTGATCGGCGATTGGAAGCACTTCAAAGTAGATGAGAGAGAAAAGGGGCCAAGCGGGCTCTTTTTAGCTCCTCCTTGAGGAGGGATCTCGGAGCCTTAGGCGCTCTCGCTCACTCTAAGGCCCGACAGGTCGGAAATGAGCTCAGCAACTATCCTTATCTCCCTCTGAGCCTCCGGAGACAGCCTAAGTCTCAAGAAGTGCATCCAAGCAGAATCTCTCCCGCTCACGACCATTCGAGTCACGCAGGCTTGAGGCAAGATGTAGCGGGCATCCTCCATTTTTACGCCGGAGTCCATGAGGCGATAGTAGAGCTGGAGCGCTCGCTCGACCTCGCGCCTCATGATCTCCCTAGTTGCCTCATCCAGGTGCCCTGGGAGGTAGTAGTCAACCACCTCCGCAACCCTCTGGCTCTGCTGAGTGAAGCTTAGCGAGCGGTGCCTGACGAACTGGTGGGAGCAGACCCTCGATATTCCCTCGATCAGAAAGGCGTGGAACCCGTGCCTCGGATCTTCCCAGGGGTGAGAAGACAATAGGTGGACTTTGATGCCCTCCCTGCTTGCACTTCTGACGTGAACCTCTGGAACCTCGGGCGCACCACCGCCTAGCCCTGCGGCCTCTGCAACTGCCGGAAACCTCTTCAGAACCTCTTTTGCCAAGTCCTTAATCCAATCATCGTGGGAATTAAGCATCTCTATTGCCGTCCTAGGGTTTAGGGATACTAACCACATCCTCTCATCCACGTGAGTCGCCTCAACGAACTTCCAATCAAAAAGCAGTTCTCTAAGCTCCCTTGGATCGCACTCTAACCACACGCGGGCTAGACTGTGTTCGAAGACCGATAGGTGTCCCATCTTCAGCAGTCTGGACAGGAGGCCCGATATTCTCTCGGGGGAGACCTCTTCCAGCATCTTCTCTAAAGTCTTTGAGCTCCTAGACACGCGAGCCCCGATGTATATCAGCCAGTCGCCGCCAGCCGCATCAACACTCGAGACCTTCAAGCTCCCCACCTAGACTCTTCGGGAGGCTGACTCCCCTCTGCCCCTGATAGTACCCAGAGTAGGGCTTAGAAACTCGCTCGTCCAGCTTGAAGAACACCACATGTAGGAATCTGATTCCCCTGTATATCCTCACAGGGGCAGGCCTGGTCCAAGCCACTTCTATGGTCAGCTGTCCCTCGAATCCCGCGTCTATCAGAGTCGGCGCGGCGAGGAACCCCCACCTAGCTATTGTGCTCCTCAGCCCACAGAGACCTGCCACGTAGCTGGGTAGGCTGACGGTCTCCTCCGTTACTAGTAGGACGCTCGTGTTCCCGGGGATTATTATCCCCTCCCTAGGAATCTTCCTGATTGAGAAGTGCTGCGAGGGGTTGGAGTTGGCCAGGTCTATAACTTCTCCTCGCACAACTGGGAAAGCGACTTCCTCTCCTATTCTCAGGTCTACGCCGTTCTCCCTCACGGTGTCTGGATAGAGGGGGTCTATCCGCAGCTCCCCAGAATCCAGTAACCTCCTAATCGCCGTGTCGCTCAGGAGCATGTCGTCTCTCGGTTTATGCTGTGAAGGTAAAAACCTGCGCGAGAATTCTGAGAAAGCTCATATTGCGTACTCCATCGATCCCTGAGATCCCTGAGGCTGCCTTGGGGGAGCGGGCGCGGGTACGGGCGGAGGAACTCCTATAGATCGGCTAATCACTACAGCGTCGGCGATGGCGGATGTGAAGACCGCCTGAACCACCTGGCTCGGAGGCTTCCCTGAGGACGAGTTCTTGACTGCCTCCTTAATCTCGTTCTCCTTTCCCTGAACGAGTACCACTCCTCTCACGCTGATTTGCGCAATTGGTGGATTGTACGAGGCCGCAACTATGAACCCCGCTTTTGCTTTGCCCGGTCCGGCTGGCTCAAGCTTGTGCACGGTAACGCTCAGCTGTATCTGAACCGGCGCGGGGAGCGGGGCGTCCACATCCCACAGACGCTCCGCGGATATGTGCGTAGTTCTAACGCTGATCTTCAACATGGCCCGCGCGACCTCTGAGGGGGCGTGAATTTTAATCCTGAATAAAGCTCCTCAAAAATTCGGGTGGTGGCCGGCTTTCGCCGGACTGACCACCATCCGCAGTGGGATGACGACACCGGCATTGAGGCTTTCCTTCCATTCACTCGCGGAGGGCTCCCTCATGCTCTGAGCGCTTAACCCACTATTCTCCACAGCTCCTCTTTGATAGGCTCGTTGAGATTCAATTTAGACCCATCGAGCCTCTCTATCTCCCTCACGCTTGGGTTGTCCGTGAACTCCCCTATCACAGATGCCCTAATTCCGGCGTTCCTCAAGTCCTCCAAGAGTTCGTCGACCGACTCGGGCGGGGCAGCTATTAGCAGGGTTCCAGAGCTTATCAGCTTGAGTGGATCGACTCCTAGGGCTTCACAGATCTTCCTGGTCTCATCAAGCATTGGAATGTCTTCTTCTCTGGCCACTATCCCTACTCCAGAGGCCATGGCCACCTCTTGGAGGCCCGCTGCTATGCCTCCCTCCGTGGGGTCGTGCATCGCGTGAACTCTATGCTCTGCCGATATTCTGGCTTCTGGAACGACGCTGATGCTCTCTATCAGTCCTTTCGCCCTCTCAAGGAGGGCGTGAGGCAGCACGGTCGAGAGCCGGTCATAGAGATCTGTCGCAAGAACAGCGGTCCCCTCGATAGCGGCAGTCTTCGTCATTACCGCCAAATCGCCGGGTTTTGCCCCAGAACTTCTGATCAGCCTATTGGCTCTAACCACGCCCAACGCCGTCGTCACTATGATATCCCGATCGAGCCAGGGCGTGGTCTCTGTGTGGCCGCCAATGACGCTCGCACCCACTTCGTCTGCTGCCGACCTTATCTGCCTCGCGAGCTCACTGAGGCGCTCCATCGTAGTGCCCGCTCTCGCCAGCAGCGTGACGATCAACCACCTCGGGTCTGCTCCAGAAGTCGCCACGTCGTTACAGGCGACGTGCACAGACAACCAGCCGGCATTCGCTCCGGCTCCGGTAATTGGGTCAGAGTGGACGACGACCGCATATCCGTCGACCTCAAAGGCCGCGTAGTCTTCTCCTACCTCTGGGCCGACCAGTATTCCTGGCTTTGGAGTGTAAATCTCAGAGAGGAACTTCTTGAGGTCGTCTGGAGGCAGCTTACCAACCGACACAAGACCCTCTGCGTCACGCAGAAAAAATGTTAACTCAGGAGGGGGACCGGCCCTCTAGGCCGGCACCTCCTCCCTTGGAGGGTGGCCCGAGAATTCAAGGGTGGTTCCGGCTTTATGAATTTCGCTCAAAACGTTCCTCTGACGTTCAGAAACGTTTTGAAACTATTAGGGTCGGGAGAAGGCCTAAAGCTCAGAACTTGTAGCCGATCTTCCTCAGGAATTCTTCCCTCTCCTTTATGTCCTCGTCTCCCTCAACGCCCAAGGGGGTCTGGCCGTCAATAACGCCTAGAACTCCCCTTCCTCTATCGGTCTCGGCGACGATTACTTGAAGCGGGTTCGCCGTGGCTGCGAAGAGGGTCACGATCTCGCTAACAGCCCTCAGTCTGTGGATTACGTTGATGGGCCAAGCGTCCTTAATCAAGATGACGAGCGTGTGGCCGGCGGCCAGCTTCTTGGCCCTTTCTGTGGCCTCTTTCTCGAGATCTGGATCGTTCCCTGCGTGCCTAATTAGGCGCTTCCCTGAGGACTCGCAGAACGCCAGCCCGAACTTAATCGTCGGGCAAGACTCTACGAGAGCCTCATAGACGTCTTCGACCGTCTTTATGAAGTGAGACTGAGCCAGAATTATGTTGCAGCCCTCAGGTGGACTTATGTCCACCACCTCTAGCCTGATTTCGCCGCACATGCCTACCACCGCCAGGTGGTAGGCTTAGGTGGCTATTACCTAAAACTGTCGTTAGGGGGGTGAATGACTCTACGAGATCTCGTCAAACGATTGGCGACCGGGGGAGAGAGTGAACTCTGCGAGCGTCGAAACACCTATTATACCCTTCGTTCCCCAGCGGTTGTGGAGGGTGGCTTGAGGACACCGAACTTTGTCTTTACGCTGATCTTGCTCTGCGTCCTTCTGTCCACGATCCTTGGTATAGTGTATAGTGAGCAGGGACTCGCCAGCCTCCCGGCCCCGGCTTGCTCCTTGTTCTGCCCTATAGGAGACTACGTCAAAGTCAAGTATGTCGACATGAACCTGACGCTCCCGGGTAGTCAGCGAGTTGCCGAGATCGGGGTTGGAGAGCAGTTCGAGTTCTACGTTGAGGTTTGGCTCAAGAGGACATCAAGCGAGGCTCCAATGGCTCTAATAGCCGTAGCATCTTGGGCCGACGAGTACCCTCCCCCGAACAGAGCTTACGTCAAGATCTACGAGGGAATTCCGAGCCCCTCGGGAAGCACGTACAGACTGACAGGCAAGCTTAGGGCTCCCAACAAGCCCGGAAATTACAGCCTGTGGATAGTGTACGTTCCCCCTCCCCTAGACCCTGAGCTTGACCCGCTCGAGAACTTCTTCAGGATATGGAGGGACAACCTGAGCCGGATGTCGCTGGAGGAGGCCCCGAACTGCGGACCTCCTCATGCGAAGATAAGGGTTCTGGCCCGGCCTAAGATAACGTACACGAACTTCTGGATCAGCAAGCACCAGGTGAAGCCTGGAGAGGAGATCCAGTTCGGAGTTACTGTTCTAAATCAGGGGAATGCCGAGGGGAAGTATGAGATCGAGGCGAAGCTTGATGGAGCTCACTTAGAGACGAAGAGTGGCCTTATTGGACCAGGCCAGGTAATCGACCTCGTTTGGACGCTCACACTCAATGAGCCAGGAGATCACTGGATAGACCTAGGCAGGTTCTTCTCAACGACCGTCCACGTGCTTGAGCCCGGCGACGTAAACGTCACCAAGCTCAGGGCGAGTTCCTCTGAGATAACTCCTGGAGAGGAGGTTAAGGTGTACGTGACGGTTTCAAACAACGGCGAGCTGGAGAGAGACATCCGGCTCGTGCTCAAGGTTGACGGAAAGGCCGTCGATGAGAAGGTCGTAATCGTGCAGCCGATGTCGTCAAAGGACATTGAGTTCAGCCTTAACCTCACCAAGCCTGGGGTCCACAAGATAGAGGTTGGAGAGCTGGGTCCCCTCGAGATTAGAGTGCTAAAACCGGGTGAGTGCGTTGTCTCAGGCGTTCACATCCTCAACAGCACCGTGACGGCTGGCGACGTAGTCAACGTCACCGTGGAGGTATCCAACGTTGGAGACATCGAGACCAGCTGCTTCGTAGAGTTAACCGTCAATAATACGAAGGCTGCATTCGATTCGATTAAGGTACCTGGTGGAATGACCAAGAACTTGTCGCTTTCATTTATGACGTGGAACCCCGGCACGTACTTGCTGAGCGTTAACGGTACGGAAGTGCTCGTTGAGGCACTACCCCCAGAGAAGGAAGCTCCTGAACAGAAGTCTAGGAGCGGCTTGCTCACGCCGTTAATAGGAGCGTCTGTGGCAGCCTTGGCTCTAGCTGGATACTTCGCCTACAAGAAGCAAGCGCCCAGCAGGAGAAGGAGCCTCGCCAGTCGATCAGGGAGAAAAAGAGGTAGGTCAAGAACCGGCCTAAAATCAGTCAAATTCCAAAGGAAGAGGCGCAGAAGCCTCGGCCGAGGCAAAGGGGAGTCAGAGTAGCCTCGCTAACCTGAATATAGGTACAATTTTTTATTCTGCAATCGTAGAATATCCGGCCAGGACCCGCAGCTCTCGTTTGAGGGGGTCTCCTGTGGGCAGGGAGCAAGAGAACGAAAAGGTGCCTCTGCGCAAGCTCGTATCAAAGCTCCGCAAGAAAAGTTCTAGAATCTCGCTGACGGTAGCCGACGCAGGAATGATTCACAGGTCACTCAAGAGAGCTAGCAGAAGGCTCAAAGGTAAGAAGGGAACGATAATAGTTGGTAGAAAGACCGTCGCATTTGATGGAGAGATGGCCTTTATTTTTCCAGGACATGGGAAGGTTAGCTCTTTTATCGAGAGGCTGAGAAAGAGAGGGATGGTAGACATGGTCTGCCAGAAGCCGAAGGTCTACGTGGGGCCTGGGCTCGTAATAGCCGCGATAGTGCTCTACAGGAATGAGATCGTGGCTCGGAGGAGGTGGTCCGAGGGCGTCGACGAGTTGGTGCTATCCCTCCTCATAAGCGAGTTTGAGGGTGAATTCGGTGTTAAGTAACCTGACCTGGATCGGGAAACCCCCCCTGGTGTTTGTGGGTTTAGACGACATTGGAACTGGTGGGAGAACCGGCCTAGTGTGTAGGGAGGCCGCTCAAGAGCTCTCTAAGAGGGGTTATAGGAAGGTCTCCATTTACTCGGTAAAGCTGGTCAATCCGGACCTGCTTGGAAAAGATTGTGAAAACACCGCCTGGGCTTTGGCCGTTGAGGCTGATCCAGGTTTGGTGTTGTCGATAGTCGGGGAGTTAGCCGTCGAGGAGAGCATTCAAGATAGTAATCCGGGCGCGGCCATTCTCCTTGATTCACCTCCCGCCGAAGAGCTGGTCGCTTTAGCAACGAGGGCTACTAGAGAGATTGTGTCTAGGGAAGAGGTCTACAGGGTTGCTGAGGCCTATGACGTGGAACTCTGGGAGCTTGGGGGAGATGGAGCTGGAGTTATAGGCGCATTTGCCGCCGCGGTCCTAGCCTCTGCTGGCGCGGCGACGGAAGTCCCCTTCAGCGTTTAATATCGGCTAGCACCCCCATTCATCAGGCGCCGATGAGGTCAATTCCTTCACCTGATCAGTGAGGATTGATGGGCGGACCGAGGCGCCCCTAAAACTCTTGAGCGCCTCACGCAGGGACTCTCAAGCTACGTTGAATGCATCTTCTCAAGAGATCCCTCTTGCCTCACTCTCGTAGGCATCCAGACCCTCTCCTCGTAGTTAGCCATCCCCTAAAAGAGGATTCTCAGCCAGATATTCGGTCTATGAACTCTTTGACTATCTGGGCCGCGGCCTGCTCGCCTCTGAACGCTATGAGCCACTTAGATAGGAGAAGACCCACTATGAAACCCGTGTTAAACGACTGCCTCTCAAGCTCCTTAACTTCTATCGTACTCAACTCCTTGGCAAACGGCTCCATTGGGCAGAAACTCTTAGCCCAGTCGAGGAGTATTGATGCCTCAACCCAATCTCCTTTTCTCTCAAACAGAGACGATCAACTCCTTACAAGGTATTAACCCTCTTCCATATAAAAAATTCATCAACAAATTTCTTGAACCCTCTCTATGAGAGGGTTTAGAAACGTGCTCAAACTTGGACCTTCTTGAAGACGGAGGTCAATAAGGAGACGTTCGGCTGGGTGAGCTTGACGGTTGAATTGCCCGGGGGATTCGGAAGCCAGCAGACGTGTTTTAGAGGCCACCAAAAGTAAACCTATACGGTCCGAAGGCCGAGGGGTGGTAGCTAGCTGATCTTCTTAGAGTCGCTCTCTAGAGCGACCTAAACGCTTTAATCGCTATTCGCTCTCGCGATGATGATACGAAGTGTGGAGCGTGCTTGAACTCATTCGAACCAAACCCGAAATTCTCAAGGAAGATCTCGCACGGAGGGGTATGGATCCCAAGATAGTGGATGAAATCACCGATCTCGATGCTAGGTGGAGAGAAGTCAAGTTCAGGCTTGACGAGTTGAGGAGGTACAGAAACGAACTCACCGCAAGGATAGCGAGATCGCAAGGCAGCGAGAAGGAGGATCTCCTGAAGGAGGCCAAGCGGGTTGCGCAGGAGGTCAAGTCTCTTGAAGCCGAGTACTCCAGACTGACGAAGCAGAGGCAGGAGGCGCTCTGGGGGCTGCCAGCGGCTCCTATTCACCCCGAAGTGCCAACGTGCCCCGAGGGAGAGGAGGGCGTACCCATCAGGTTCTGGGGGAGGCCGAGGGTTTGGAAGGGCCACGTTGAGCAGTTCCTCCAGCAGACCGAGAGGTGGGGATTCAAAGTTGACTACGAGGTCATAGATTGGAGGCCAGTAGGCCACGCCGATGAGGCAGAAAAGGTGCTGGAACTTGCGGACACTAAGAGGGCCGCCAAGGTCTCTGGAGCCAGATTCTACTACCTCTACGACGACCTAGTCTGGCTCGACATAGCCTTGATACTTTTTGCGGTGGATAGGCTGACCGCCAAGGGATTCCGTCTCGTTACTCCCCCCTACATGATGAGAGGAGAGCTCTACAGAGGAGTAACGCCTCTAGAGGACTTCATCGACGCGATCTACAAAGTGGAGGGGGAAGACCTCTTCCTGATCTCCACATCCGAACATCCGCTCGTCGCGCAGCACGCTGGAGAGGAGATACAGGACGCGAGCCTCCCGCTCATGTACGTTGGAATAAGTCCTTGCTTCCGCAAGGAGGCTGGAGCCCACGGGAGAGACACCAAGGGGATATTTAGGGTGCACCAGTTCCACAAGGTAGAGCAAGTAGTCTTCTGCATGCCCGAGGAGAGCTGGGAGTGGCACGAGAGGCTAATATCTAATGCAGAAGAGATGTGGAGAGAGCTTGGCATCCCATACCGCATTGTGGACATCTGCGCGACTGAGCTCGGCCCTCAAGCCGCGAGGAAGTACGACTTGGAAGCTTGGATGCCAGGGCAGGGGAAGTATAGGGAGATGGTGAGCTGCAGCAACTGCCTCGACTGGCAGTCCTTCAGGCTGAGGATCCGGTACATAAGGGGAGACGGAAGCAGGGGATACGTTCACACTTTAAACAGCACGGGAATAGCTACTTCTAGGGCCATTACCGCGATTCTTGAGAACTACCAGAGACCCGACGGGAGCGTGGAAATCCCTAAGGTTCTGAGACCCTACTTAGAACGCTTTGAGAAGGCCCCGAAGGACGAAATAGCTCCTGCAGTGGAGAGACGCTCCGCTTAAGGTGACTTTATTCTATTTTCTCCCCTCAAGTTATATCCGAGGGTCTCTACAAGGCGCCCTGAGGTGCTCCCCAGTGGGAGTAATTAGGACTGGAGTTTCCCTCCCTCGCCAGTTGTTGAGGGAGCTGGATCGCATCGTCGAGAGCTTGGGAGTGCCCAGCAGGTCTAAAGCCATTAGTGAGGCGATCGCCCTCTACATAGGTGAGAGAGCCTGGCTCCTGGAGGAAAAGAAAGACTATGAGATTGTGGGATCCCTCACGGTCGTCTACAGGCACGATGAGGCGGCAGAAGTGATGTCAGAGATCCAACACGAGTTCGTCGACCTCGTTAGGTCCACTTCTCACGTTCACCTCAGCCGGGAGCTATGCCTCGAAGTCGTCATGATAGCGGGGCCCGTCTCCAGAGCGAGAGAATTCGTTAAGAAGGTACACACCGTTAGGGGAATAGAAGCGCTGAGGTGCTTCGTTTTCCCCGTGAGTGGAGGTGGATCTGTTGGTCATCCCAGAGGCTAAGGAGGGAAAGGCCGAGATCTGGTACACTGAGTATCACACCGACGATCTCAAGCTCTCGCTCAGGGTCAAGAGATTCCTCCACACAGAGCTGTCGCGCTTCCAGAGGATCGATGTGTTCGAGAGTCACGAGTTTGGAGTGACGCTGGCTCTAGATAGCCGGATACAGACCACCGAGAGGGACGAGTTCTGCTACCACGAGATGCTCGTACACCCTGCAATGATGACGCACCCAAACCCCGAGAGGGTGCTCATAATCGGGGGTGGTGACGGAGGGGCGGCCAGGGAGGTATTGAAGCACCCCACGGTGAAGCGCGTCGTTCAGGTAGAGTTGGACGAGAGGGTCGTGGAGGTCAGCAAGAAGTACATGCCCTTCCTATCCGCTTCCTTCTCAGATCCGAGACATCAACTCGTGATAGGAGACGGCTTCGACTACCTTGAAAACGTGACGAGCGAGTTCGACGTAGTCATAGTAGACAGCACGGATCCCATTGGCGAGGCGAAGAAGCTCTTCACGTCTGAGTTCTACTCCGGGGTAAAGGACTCGCTGAGAGAAGGGGGAATCGCAGTAGGGCAGGCAGAAACGCCGTTCCTTTACCCCACAATAACGAAGGGCCTCTACGAGGTGGTCAAGCAAGTCTTCTCAAATGTGAAGCTCTACCTGACGTTCGTGCCCTCCTACCAGAGCGGGATGTGGAGCTTCGTCATGGGGTCTGATGGAAAGCTCGAGGTAGACAGAGCTACCTTGGAGGCTAGGTACAGAGAGCGTGGGCTGCAGACCAAGTTCTACAACCCTGGCGTGCACCTCGGGCTCTCAGAGTTGCCTAACTTCCTCAAGAGCCTGCTCGGTCTTGAGTAAGGACGTTCCGCTTGCTCCAAGACCTCAGGTAGTAGGCTAGGTCGTCGGGATATATCGAGGTCGCAGTTTCCCTCACGTAGTCTGGAAGCAGCTGGAAGTACGTTGGCCTAGCGTACCTCTCGTCACCCAGCACGAATACCCCCGGCTCTTCGCTCGACCTGATAACTCTCCCGAGCGCCTGAGATGCTCTGCGAAGAGCGGGGACCACGTAGGCAAGGAATCTACCCCTCTCCCTCCCGTGAACGCGCTTCCTGTACTCCAGGAGCAGACGCGTCCTCGTTGTCATCCTATCGAAGGGTATCCCAACAAGGTAGACTCCTACGAGTTCTCTCCCGGGGAAGTCGGCACCCTCGGCAAATCTGCCCCCCATCGGGGCCATGAGAACCGCTGGACTCGTTTCCGCGCAAGACTTGAAGGCTTCGAGGACCTCTCTGGCCTCGTCCCCGGACATCTCCTCCTTCTCAACGAACAGAGGCCTGCCCAGCTCGGCGCACTTCTTGCGCACTCCGCTCAGGATCGCCTTCTGAACCCTGTAACTAGCCGTGAATATAGCGACATTAGCTGGAATTGACTGAAGGAACTCTCCTATTGAGTCGATGTAGGCCTCAGCCATGGCGGGATCTAGTGTCTCGCCCCTCGTAGACAGACCTCTGAGTACGTAGGATTCTACTCTCTCGGGGTCGACCTCAGAGGGTATCTCAATCGGCACGCATGAGTCGAGGCCCGCTGACTCCGAGAACGCGTCTATTGGAGACAGAGTTCCCGACATGAATATTCTCGCGTAAAACTTCGGCCAGACATTAGAGAGGAATTCCCTAGCCCTCATATCCCAGACTTCAAACTCGATTCTTCGCTCTGCCTTCTTCGTCGCTATGAAGGCGACCCCTTCCTCTCCCACCAGCTTTAGGCAACGAGAGAGGAACTCTCCCAGGTGGTGCAGGGAGGATCTTGGCGCCTTGCCCTCCGCCACCCGGAACCGCTGAACTTGAGACCCCAACCTGACCATCTCTCTCAGGTCTGATTCCTCAAATCCACCCGCCGCCAAGAGGTCGAGGAGGTAGAATACGCCGTCTTCTTCGATTTCTCTGCCAATATTCTGCATCTCCTCCAGCAGGGCCTCCAGCTGTTCCTTCAGATCCTCTTCGTCTGGAAAGTACTCCTTCAGCTCTGATATGGCTCTCTCAACAGTCCCAGTCGTGACGCTATCTGAGTTTAACGACATTGCCGCTCGCTCCAGGTTGTGAGCCTCGTCGACGACTAGTATCGACTTCCCGAAGGGCACGAGCTTCCTTATCGCCCAGCCTGGTGGGCCTAAGACGTAGTTGTAACTCAATGAAACCAAGTCGGCCTCCTTAAGGAGGAAGAACTGAAGGTAGTAGGGACACATACCTCGAGAGGAGGCCTCCCTCATTACATCCGAGAAGAGGAGCGGCCTAGAGGTTAGCTCTCTGAGGGCTCTAACCCTCCTATAGTAGGGGCAGCTGTCTCTCTTCAGCCTACACAAGTTTTCCACTGCCTTGTAGTCCCTTATCCCCCTCTCCCTAGCGAGAAGGCACATATCCCTCTTTCCGCGAAAAGAGAGCCCGAAAAACCCGTCTACATTTCTGGAAATCTCTCTCAGTTCCTCGATAGGCCTGTCAGTCTCGTTTCCCGTCCGCACTGCCCATATTATCCTCAGGCCAGACTCCTCGATTTCTGGCAGAAGCGCCGCCAAGACTGCGGGGGTCTTTCCAAATCCGGTGGGGGCGTGGATGCAAATATTGGCTCCTCTATCCAGGTTTGACTGAATGAACTCGACCAGTTCCACTTGGTGCTTTCGGGGAGTGTAGGGAAAGTATCTGAGATCTGCCATTCACTCTCAGGCAGCCAGTGTTGGGAATGATTAAACTACTGACCACCTCTTGGGCTACCCCACCAGCGAGACGAGTCTCTTGCCACGAACTCTAGTCGTTCGAACGAGACCTAAGCTTTCGAGAACGTCTACATTCCTCTTAACGGTCTCGGTAGACACTCCCAGCTTCAAAGCCAGCGACCTTATCGACGCAGGACCCTCCGAGAGGGCTGCGAGAATCGCCCTCCTAGTCGGGCTCCTAAGCGCTGCCTTTAGCAAGGCGTCCCTTCTCCTGCCGGGGAGGTAGTACAGCCTCTCTCCTAGGATTTCCTCCGAGCTTATCAAGCCCTCCCTCTCTAGGACGGAGAGGTGATAGCTCAGCGTTGTCCTAGGAATGTCTAGAGCTTCGCTCAGCTCTGAGGCGTTTGCAGACCCAATGTCTTGCAGGAGGGACAGCAAGATTGCTCTAACCGGGTGTTCTAGCGTTGAAGAGCCAGAGATTCTCTTTATCGCCACTGGGGCAGCTAGAAGGCCCATCTTTCGAGCCTTCGCACTGAGGGTCTTTGTAACAACCGCCAAGGCTCCCACAGAGGCTAGCGCCACTAATATCGGAGCTATCTGCCTTTGTGGCTGGAAGTACTCTACTAGAGAAGAGATCAGCCTGGCGAAGCCCTCAGGATCGCTCACAGCCCACTGAGCCAAATCTGCTGTGATGATGAGTACGGTTGGGCTCCCTCTGATGGCAAGGACGGCGGGCAGGCCGTCTTCGAATACGTAGACTACCTCGACCCCGGAGGCGGCAATTACCCTTCTCTCTACTTTGGGGGGAATCCTGAGAGTCGGGAGAGCCTTCCTTGCCTCACCGAAGGGGATCAGCTCTCCCTCTTCTTGTGGTGAGTACGTCCCGTACCCTCTCACTGGGGCCTCTATTGGCCAGTAGTCCATAGAATTAGAGTCTAGTATTAAGAGGACCTCGGGCTCGCGCAAGGAGCCCTGAGGCGCGCCTGCCACAATCAAGATGTCAAGATCGTTAAGGTTTGGACGATATCTGAGCCACAGCAGCCCTAACGACGTTCCATTCAGGTTGTCGAGGGCTTGAAGGACGGGGTCAGGCGCGCTTATATAGATTAATCTGCTCGTGGAACCCTCCGCCGGGGTAGGCTGGAGGGGCGAAAGGAGGGGCACTAGAACTCCTACAATCGCAAGCACCCTCAGAAGCTGAAGGCACCCCGGCGGAGACTTCATGTGCTCATCGGCGGCTGCTTATTACATGCTACGTGATTACTTTTTTGGAGCCTGGGGGTGGGTAGAAAGGACTTACTCCCAAGTTAGGCCCCTTATCCTGATGTAACCCGCTCTCTCTAGACGAAGTAAGGCCGAAGTTATTGCAAAAGGCGTTACATCCCATTCATCTGCCAGCTCTGCAGGTCTCAGCACGCCGTGTTCTGCAATGTGAGCCAGCAGCTTTCTCTCTAGTTCACTGAGACCCGTGGACTCGGCGGCCTCTGGCAATACTTCAACCATCAGTCGGTAGCGAGAAGGTACTGCTGGGAGAACCTCAGAGTGATAGTAGGCCAGCGAGGTCAGGGCTCCAGCTAGCACGGCGAGTGCGGCAGCCAGAATTTCTTGGAACGGATTTAAAATGGGTGACAGGACCGTAACAACGAGCAGAGACACAACTAAGATTGCCAGGCCAAGCTCAACTGCTGCCACAGTCCTTCTCCGCCTTCTGCTGCGGAGAACCTCCTCAATTCCCAAGACCGATGCCGTCAAGTAGCTTCACCTCCCACCGGCAATGCTGGTGGGACAAAAATCACCTCGAGACCGAGGCCTCGCGCGATAGTCACTGCCTGCGGATCCGATAGTGCCACCTCAACTACGCCGCTGGAAAGTGCTGCCACGATGTCTAACGCCGCCTTGGGGCTCAATCCCATGAGCCTTGACAGGAGCAACGCGGAGACCGCGTGTCTCTCGTCGGTAACCACAATATCTAGCACCCCTCTCTTAATCAAATCCGAGATGGCCGGCCTCAGCAGAGGACTCTCGAGAGACTCAATTGCTGTCTCATAAGTAATCAATATTTTCCTCCTCCCAGCAGTCACATAATCCAGGCTCCCTGATAGCAACGCGGTCCACATAGATCCTAAATCTAAGAGGACGGCTCCCCTCCTCAAGAAACCTCTCCCAAAGATCGCCAACATTGCCAAGGCTGGGAGGACGGATGCTCCTCCTAGTGCGGCCGTTACCAGGGTCGGTGGAATTCTTACTACGCTAGAGGCCCTCTGATCGTACTCTGGAAGCTCTGCTGTGTTCACGATGTCTCCAGCGATTCCTAAGGGGAGAGTGACCTGAAACCCTATCGTTGCGGGAGATCCTCCCCTCAGGCCCCTGAGAGCGAGTCTAAGTACGGAGCCGGAGATTGAGAAGTCCCAACTCTCGACTCCTGAGACCTTAAAAGATCCTTCAACTATTTCAGCAGCCTCTGGAGTGTAATCGACCACGACTAGCTCGGCTATGTCTTCGGGGGAGAACACTGAGATCAGGTAGGATATTGTCTGGTTTCCTAGATATTCTCCGACCTTGCTCACGGTCGGGGCCCTGGGAGGAGCCGCAAACGTCAGCCTGTAGGAGGCAGTAAGGTTCCTAGCGTAGGCGATGTTGATCATCGCCCCGCCTGGCGGCGGGCCTTTAGTTACTACAGCCAAGAAGCTTGCTACGAACTCTCCTCCTGGCGGGAGTCTCTCTATGCGCCAAGTTAGCCGACCTCCGGAGTAAGACTCGGGTTCCGGGATTGCCGAGTCCGATACGTATTCTAGCCCGTCGGGCAATACATCCACCAAGGCGATGTCTTCTGCCGACCCGTTCCCGGCGTTGATCAATCTAACGGTGCAAGATACTGTGGATCCTATCGTGACCGTTGAGGGCGAGCACGACTTCTCTATAGAGAGCGAAGGAAGGTTAAGCACGGGAGGAGGCGTTGGGGAAGTGGGAGGCGGCGCTGGAGCGGGAAGAACTCTGAGCACCGCCCAGGCTACCTCTTCACCCTCGTACACTACGACGTTTCGTGCCACGCCCCCTTCGGGAGCTGCAGTGACTTGAGCCGAGAATGATATTACCCACTGCGATCCGGGGGTCAGGGGAGGCAGCACCCACGAGAGCGTATTTCCGGCCGCTGTCGGCTCTACTAGAGTTCCGTTTATCGAGGAAGTTCCGTCCAAGTAAGTTAGCCCAGCAGGGAGATGGTCAAACACCTGGAGAACCCCACTTGGCGCAGTCCCTTCATTTCTTACCATGATCGTGAACGTCACGACATCGCCTACTTCCGCAACAGGAGGGGATACCGACTTAGAGAAGACCAGGGATGCCTCGCCGACTGGTGCCCACGGGAGACACTCTATCCCTGGCTCTTCTACCGTGGCCGAGACTTCGTAACCTCCGTGCAGCAGCTCCCTCAGTGGCACGAGAGTTCCCCCAATGTGGGGAACCACCGTGAAGTTTGCGGAAGGATAGTACTTGGGGGTGGAACCTGCCAGGGGGTCTAAGTGCCAGGCGCCAACCCATTCGTCACCCGGATGCAAGATCGCGGCAGGGGTCTCGCAGAAGACCAGCCTGCCAGCGGGGGGCGGAGACCCCTCCCACACGCACACGCCGGTCAGGTTGTAGATGAGGTCTGATGCTAAGTTGGAGAAGGAAGCCCTTACGCTCCATCCTCCCACAGTAGCGTTCTTCTCAGCTTCGATGGCTGCAGGACCAACAGCCGTTACGGACTCTATCCTATCTAGTACTGAGGCCCCGGCCCTCCTGAATGTGAGAGACGCAGAGGGAAGCCTCGTGCTCCCAGAGATTTCCGCCTCTCCTCTCAAGAAGAGGTTCAGCCTCGATAGAGCTCGAACTTCTCCAATGGTCCAGTTGAGGTACTCACCTACTGCAGCGCTACCAGCGTCGATGTCAACTGAGCGCACCTCCAGCCAGTTGGGTATCGGCTTAATCAGCGTGAGCTCAGTCAGATCGTCTTCTACGACCAAGCTAATCCTAAGAGTTATGTTTGTAGGGAGCCCGCACGCCTGCGGCACGTAGTCTAGAGATTCCACAACCCTGAGCGGAATTTCTGTGAACTCGGGATCAGCTACGTACCTCCACCTGACGTACTCCCCCGGTCTCAGCTCAGGGATCATAAAGGGCGGCTGAACGGGCGTATTAGACGGAGTGGGGTACTCAGGGTAGAAGACATATCCCGTCCCGTTTACGGCAAGAGTGATGTCCGATATCACGTCAGACGTTGGGTTGGATACTGTCAGGAAGCCCCACAGCTCGGAGACTACGTACGTGCCATTCGGGTAGAATGTAAGCTCCGCAAACTCTGTGGCAGTTATGTTCAGGTATCCAGCTGGGTCTATCCCGACGATAAACGCATCTGACAGCCTGTAGTCTGAGATTCCGCAGGCGGCAGACCTGAGAGTGTAGACGATCTCCCTGCTGGCATCCGGAGTTCCAAAGGGTCCTAGATCTACTACCCACCAGTAGACATTACCGGAGCTGCCGGAGTAGGGTGGAACCGCGCTCTCTAGGACCATGCCGTCGGGCACTACGTCGTACACTCTGACTCCGGGAGCGGGAGACGGACTGTTGTTTGTAACGTTCAGCCTCACTTCGTAGTAGCACGCTGAAGCCGCTGGAGTTACGCTCTTCCTGACCTGAACGTTCAGCAGGCTAGTCCTAACCCTGACATCGGGCCCAAACTCGGAAGTGCCATTGCCTGAGAGCCACGAGGTAGCCGTAACCAGACTGTCGCGCTCGGGCCTGAGGCTGGCAGGCAGGGAACTCACATCTATCCAGCCCTCAAACTCGCCGTTAGCGTCGGCCGTCAGTCTTCCTAGGTAGACCCACCCCTCTCCGTAGTATTGGCTGAGTGGAGTGTCGCCGCTGTAGTTGTTGCCTAGGAGGTCGTCCCCATCACTGGAGTTGTTGACCAAGTAGACCTCGACTACGGCTCCGGCGAAGTTGCTGGACCCGGAGCCAGCGCTCTCGTCATTTATGAAGCCTTGGACATAGAGGTGCGTTCCGTTATAGAAAGCGCCCGTGAGGACCGGGTAGTCTATCCCGTAGTTGGGCTCCAGAGGGTTCAGGATTCCGTCGTTCAACGTGACATTGTCTCCCTTTGCGCCCGTGCCTACGGCGGCCGTGTCTGTTAGATCTATTCCGAGCCTCGTGTTGTCGTATATCGAGTTCTCGCTTATTGTGACGTTGTAGGCTGGGGACACCCAGTTTGACACTATGACCCCTACCAGATTGTTGTAGAAGACGTTGTGCTTCACCAAAACGTCTCTCGCCCCTCTGCTGACCATCAGGCCGTATCCTTGACTGTTGATCACGGTGTTGTTGACGAAGAAGACATTTCTGACGTTCCGGAGGAGTTCTACGGCGCCGCCGTCGAGCCCGGGGGCGGCGTCGCAGTCTCTTACCAGGTTGCCTTCTATCCTAATGTGGGTTCCAGATAGCAGGTCTATGGCCTCGCTGCTCTTGGAGGTCCCCATGTTGGCGGAGAAGAGTTCGCACACCCTTATCGTGAAGTTATCCCCTCCGTTTCGGATTATGCCCCAAGAGGAGTACCCGATGTAGCAAGCGTCTATCAGGACGTCTGTGGCGTCTACAAGCACTATCTGGGTTGAGGCGCTAGGGCTCCCTGGGTAGCTGCCGTCAGCAAAGACGCCTGCCAAGAGTCCGTGTAGCACCGCGCCTGACCCAGTAATTGAGATCAGCGTTTGTGTAGTAGAAGCGTCTCCAAACAAGCTTAAGTTGGCTAAAACCACACTTGATCCGGTTATCTCTATCCCTACGGAGCCAGAACCCGTCAGGTTGAGTTCAACTTCTGGGCGGGAGTACCTCGGGAGCTGAGGTTCGTCGCCCGTCTCGGGAGCACCGTCTCTTCCGGTGCCCACCGAACCTCCAGTCCCTACCAGACCAGGATTGGAGTCGACGACGGCCAGCGCCGGCGTGAATACCGTGCCGTTAAGCGTTGTGTCAGCGTCAGCAATGCTCAGAGCGCCTAGCGTGGAGTTCACTGCGATCCTCCACCAAGAGTGGGACGGATCTGGCGCGACGTTCTGGGACACCATCATTACGAACCAGCTTCTGTCTGGGCCTTGGATCGCGTTGGCGTTCTGTATGAACTGCCTGAGGGTTCCCTGGGCGAACCTATCTGCCAATGGATCGTGGTCCATGTCCAGCGTGTTGACCACCACGTCGAAGCTGAATCCAAAGTCTAGAGATTCCCCGAGGTAGTCTCCGACCGAGACCAAGCCGAAGTGCTCGCAGGGCTGGCCAGGCCTCCAGAGTCTCAGCTCGTCCACGTAATACTCGTAGCCGCCGTGAACGACTATCCTGTCGAAGGACGTGTAGGTGGTGTCGGTAGCCCTCACTTCGACCTGCAGGTTCCCGTTGAGGTCGTAGACTTGGAACGCTATGGTTCCGTTCTCGAAGAAGATTAGCTTCCAGAAGTACCACGCATCCTCTGGAGGATCCCAGGCCACCCGCGGAGATATTCTAGTCGGAACTCCACTGTCCCTCCTGTCTATCCAGATCCAGTTAAACCGGTGATTGACTGCAAAGGTGTATCCGTTGAAGGAGGAGTCCTCTAGCCCTATCCTATCGATCGATCCTCCCGACCACGCGCCGGGCCTGTAGACATAACCCTGCAGAATGTATCCTCGGGAAATCGTCTGACCTATGGGCTTGTAACCCCCGTTGGGATCGTTGTTTGAGTCCTTCTTCAGGCTATAGCTTCCCTCGTAGGCCTGCTCCGCCGATTGGTAGACCTCCCCAGATCCGTACTGCAGCCAGCCAGACCACGTCTCAAACCCGTCGTAGAAGATGAGGCCTAGCGTACAGGAGTCGCTCACCTCGGGATCTCTCCCTCCGAAGGCCTGCCTGCCGGAGTGGGCTGCTCCGTCCCACTCCACGTGATACGTCTCCTCAGCCCACGTCTCTGCCCAAGAGTGGCCAGCGTTCAGACCGCGCTGAGATGTCAGTGTCCTCGACTCTACCGCTATCAGATAGGTGTGGTTCTCGGCCAAGAAGCTGTAGCCGCCGCTGGGCGTGGTGCTCTCAACATCTACAAGCACGTCGTAGTACGGATCTAGCTGACCATCTCCGTCATCTAGGAACAGGGCCACTCTAGCCCCAGAGATTGGAAGATCCGCGCCGAGATCATATCCTGTGGCAAGGGGCCAGGCGTCTTCGAATATCACTCCTGTCAGGTTGGCTCTGACCTCGAACGTTCTCTCTCCTACGTTGAAGAAGTCTGTGTAGTTTACCTCGTAGGGTCTCCCGGGGATGTGTATCAGGCCGTCGTAGGAGGGATCGTAGAGGGAGGTCGAAGAGTCATTTGCGAGCACGACGACTCTCCAGACGCCGAGCGGGTCTCCGGGTTGTATCGTGTAGGCATTGGAGTTGACGAACACTCCGTCATTGGGCGTTGGGTCGCCGTGTGTGCCGTCGTCGTAGAGTGGGGCCGTCGCCCTCAGAGTCCCGCTGGCATCGTATATCCTAGCAACTATCCCGCCTGTCGGACTGGCGTCTACCACTGCCGCGACGCTCAGCGGGCCGTAGGTCTGCACTTCCAGGGGTTCAGTCACGTTAACGCCAAATCCCTCGACCATGGAGTCCTGGACCGTGGCCGTTAGGTTGGCCCACGTTATGTGGTCGATGTAGGCCCAGGTCTTGTACCAATCGTCGCTGAATGTGTGGAGCCTGAAGTATACTCGGACGGTCGTACCGCTATATGCGGACAAATCGTATGAGAAGCTGAGCCAGCCTGAGTCGGCAAACGTGCCGTAGGAGGTACCTGGATTAGGGTTGTAAGCCGAAATCAAAGTGGCAAGAACGGCGTTGGTCGTGTCTCTTAGCGTGACCTCGAGGTAGTCGTAGCTCGAAGAGTCCCACGACTCGACCCTGTACCAGAAGTACAGGTTGCCTCCGTCCTGAGGCACGTAGAACTCGTAGTAGGCCCAGGTATCCTCGCCCGTGCTGGTGTAGTCTTCCGACTGGTTCGTCCTATAGCCCAGCACGAGGGAGTACCCGCCAGCGACAGGTTGACCGTCGTCCGTTATGTATCTCGGGCTAGGCGCCGGATACCCTGTGGTTCCGCCGTCTATGACGTAGGGGCCGGGCGGGCTGGCCTCTATTATCGATGCTATCGTGCTGGGGTCCCTCCCGCAGGTCCAGTAGTCCAGCGTCCCAGAGTCCAGACCTGTGTTGAGAGCGTTTAGGGCGGGCTTGGCCCCGTTCTCGAGGATGTCAAAGTAGATGTAGTACGTGGCGTCGCTTGCTAGGTCCTCCTCTAAGAGGAACCTAACTTCCCCGTAAGCTTCTCCCATGGGGATGTACTCCTGCCTGGGGGCTAAGTCGCCAGAATCGTCGACGACCCTCACTGAGTTGTTGTCAAAGGTCCCAGAGACATCTAGGGCCTGTAGCAGGTCCCCGAAGTTTATCCTGACAGTGATCATGTGACCCCTCAGGGCTGCCGGTACGGTTATCGGGACTCTGTAGTGCCAGTCGTACCCCGAGTTGGGCCCGTCTGGGTCCCACCAAGGTGGGACGCCGTACAAGATGTAGTAGTACTGGTTAGGGTCGTCGTAGAACACCACCTTGGAACCCGTCTGAACCCAGGTCGTAACTTCCCTCGTCTTGTTAGCTCCAACTGCCAAGATCTTCTCTACAACGGCTCCAGGAGGTAGGCTTACCTCAACCCTGCGCCAGACACCCTCCTGCTTGTCTACAAGCTCTACGAGGATCTTTCCTGGAGAGACCACATTCGCCTTGGGGGGTAAGCTGGGCTCGGGGGAGGGTCCTACATCCGCTTCTATAACCACAAGTCCAGTCGTGTTGAGCTTAACGCCCTTGGGCCCAACCGGTTTGCGAGTTCCCTCGCAGAGAACGTACGCCTCCCCGCCCACGTCTCCGAGAGCGAAGAAGCCTGGTGTCTTCACGTCTAGCAGGATCACTCTCCAACTCCTATTCGACCCGACCGCTTCGAATTCAGCTACCCTCTGAGCTACGGCCAGTTCTTCAGGGGAGGGTAGGGCCTTCGGGGGCGCTGAGAGCCCTAGCAGTGTGGGGGGCTGCTCGGGCGTTAGGAGGCATACAGCGAGCCTAACAAAGCCGTTCTCTGACCCGTCGATGTCGTTTTGGCCTCCATCCAAAACATGGATCTCGACCTCGTGCTCCCCGAACCGCAGGCCAGTAGCGCGGAGCGGGGAGAGCGTCGAGGGATCTAGCAGGAGGGCCTCTAAATCAGTGTAACTCGATCTTATCGCAAGCTCCGCCTCGAAGCCAGCATCGCCAGTTAGGTTCACTTCGAGCAGGACCAGCCCCCTCGGGTGTATCTGAGAGGCCAAAACGCTCTCGATCCTAGCCACCCCGGCTAGGGCTGCCCCCTCTACCGTGATAGAGAGGTTAGCGAGTTCGGTCTCTTCTTTTGGAGGAGCGTACGGGACCACATTCAGCAGTACCTCTGCCTCGGCTCGCAAGTCGCCTAACGACGCGGTCAGCTTCAGCGCATATTCTCCAGGATCTAGGCAACCCAGGCTGATGACAGCGCTGCCTGGAACCTCAAACTCGCCCCCTGCGACCTCGGTGCCGTTGGAGGCAAGGAGCCTGTACTGTAAAGTTGCGTTGACGGGAAGGCCATCTAGCGTCACTTCCACGGGTACAGAGACTTCTTCTGGGGCTCCAAACGTTAGACTAGCCGGAGCGTCTATTCGAAGCTCCCCGCCAGGAGGGAGGTGCATGGAGAACTCAAGCACGGCTGAACACGATAGGCCTAGCCAGCTAGCCGAGATATCAGCGGTGTAATTGCCAGGTGGCAAATCCGGCTTGAATACGCAAGACCCTCCCTCGGTGACGCAGAAGAAGGATAAGTTCAACTCTCTGAGGCTCACTGTGACGTTGGCTCCATCCAGGGGGCCGAGCGCTATCCCAGAGACGGTAACCTCAATCAAACCATCCTCGTAAGAGGCGTTCAGTTCAAGAACGTCTACGTAGAATGTTGTTTCATTCACCACCGAGAGCCCGTCTATTAGCGCTTCTGCCACCGCCCTGTACTCCCCAAGCTCGATGTTCTTGAGGAGAGGGAGCTTAGCCGTCCACGCGGTCTCATTGACCTTCTCGAGCGGCAGACTCACCTGTCTTCCACTTGGGAGGAGCAGGTGGACCTCTAGACTCTGAGCGTGTGGATACGCTACTATCGATAAGACTGCGGTGTCGCCTGGGCTGTACGCTAGCCTGTCAGAGACTATCACTAGAGTCGCGTTCTTAGAGGGGACGGCCAGGCCTAAAGAAGCCTCGCCATGGATCCCTCTGTCGTCGATTACGGAGAGACTCACGAAATACTGGCCAGCCACCCAAGGCGTGAATGACAATACGCCCCCTCTGCCATCGAGCCTTTCCTCGAGCGTCAGCACGTATCCGTTAGGTCCAGCGACGAATGCATGGGTGCTTGCATTTACGGGCCCTCCGGTCAGCGCGTCGACAACATTGACCTCAATCCTGCACTTATCGCAAGAGCACCGTCCCCTAACCGAGATCTCTAAGGCGGTGACGTTGAACTCCGTGGAGGTAGTGAAACTACCTGCCTGAGCGATCACCTCGTACTCTCCTAGGGGGATCGGGGAAAGAAGCTCGGTCAGATTCAGCTTTACGGTCCAAACTCCGAACTCCGTCCTGTTGAGCAAGAAGGTCAGGTCGATCGAGGTGTTAAGCGGCGTTACTAAGCTCAGCGAGGGTTTCTCCAGAAAGCCAGTGAGCCGGATTTCTATCAGGTCATCTGGGGAGTACAGCGTCCTGCCTACTTCGATTGACGGTCCTACGACGAGGTTAAACTCAGAGGAGCCTCTCATAGCGCCTAAAGACGCTTCTACTAGCACCTCGTAGACGCCCGGAGTGAGGTTCACCTCTAGCGTTGCCAGCCCATCCTCCCCAGCGCTCAGGTCCCAGCTCAAGTTCCCCGGGTTTATAGTCACGCTGAGGAGCGCTCCTACGGGCTCTCCGCTCAGGGCCGATGTTACGTTTATCTCAATACGAGTCATAGAGCCCTCTTGGGAAAACCCAGCTCGTATCTTGAGTGAATCTAGCGTGAAATTCGCTAGGGCGCTTCCCACGCCCGAGACCCTGAAGTCTAGCGCGTAGGCGCCGATCGGAAGATCCGTCGTATTCAGGATGAGATCTACCTTCTTAACATTAGATACGACGCCATAAACGAGGGGAGACAAAATCGATACTTCCGGATTCCCCCTACCCCACGTACCCCTCGTCAGCTCGGTTAGGGCTATTCTAGTAGAGTTGGGGAGCAGGAGATACAGGCATGCTCTACTCCACGGGGCCAGGGGAGTCAAACAGGTGACGTGCAGCTGGTAGCCCGGCGAGGCCGCCTCTCTATCTACCTTGACTACTGGGTTGCCGAACTCAGTTCCAGCCATTAGGGGCCCGGAGAGGATTACCGCAATGGCGAGTATCGCCAGGTTTAGAGCCTGCCCCCCCGAGCCCGCATGCAAGGTCTCACCTCCTCAGCCTCTTCGTTCTCCCGGCTCTGGTCTCCCTTCTGAGAACCCGAGACGTAGTCAGGCAGATCAGCACAAGGAGGAGGAGACTCCACACTAAGATGTACCCCTTAACCGGCAGGAGTGGCAGGGGGAGTACGCTCGTCTCGACCCAGAATGTAAAGCTCTCTCCCTCACTCACTCCACTCAAATCCCAAGAGATGGTATCAGAGTGAGAGCTAGGGGAGGGAGAGGCATATACTACTCTAGCCCCAGGCTGGGGCACTACGCGCACGAATCCCGATTCAATTCTACTTGAGAAGGGACCTACCGCAGCAGAGAACTCATTAAATAGAATCCCGCTAGCCACAACGTCCGCAATTTCGAAGGATAACTCGAACTCCACTCTCTGGCCAGGTCTCAAGGGCTGCCACAGCGTGTACCTGATCGAAATGGATTCGTTCTCCTCTATGGGAACAGCCTCTATCTTCGTCCCTCTTGTAACGTCCTCTGCCCTCAGTATCTTCACTTCAGGCGCTCCCTCCTCGGCGCCGGGGAGGGGCAGCATTAGCAGTCTCCTCTGTCTGTAGCAGTTTATCGCCAGCACTCCGTAGCCTGGAACAACGGGGACTCTCCCATCGTTCCTGAGTGTGGCGTGCACGGTGAATACCGCGGATCCGTCCTGCTTGAGAGCGACCTCTACTCTGAACTCTTCGTACACGAGGGGGTTGTACTCGGCCTGAGCGTGAGCATTCCAGCAGCAAGCCAGGATCAGAAGGAAAACCAGCAGAAAAAAGCAGAGGGGGGAGGGAACCCTCAACCGTCACACCCTACCTACGCTCGTAGTGAAGCTTCGGCGTCCTATTTTAACCCCTCAAAGTGCGCTTCCTTCTCTCGAGGGCCACGCTCCCCACTATTATCAGCGCAGCAGCGAGGATGAACCAGTGCTCGTACGTGGGAGCGCCGATCTCGACGTTGGCTGAAGGCATGAATATGGCGGTGGCGTCGAGCGTGTTTCTGGGATCGACGCCCACGATGAAGATGTCAGTCAGGTTGTAGTCGCCCTCTCCAATGACGCAGTAGTGGACGACGACCGGGTTGTAGACGTCCATATTCAGGTTCTCATAGACCCCCTTGGCCGATACGACCACCTTCCCTCCGTTCGCTATGCCGTTCTGCACCCAACTCACCAAGAACGTAGTTTCTGCCGCTCCAGATCCTGCCGTGAATTCCTGGTCCTCGTCGTAAGTCAGGGTCCCGTTTATGCTGATGGTGTCGTCGTCCACGGGGTACACGGTCCACTCTCTCGTGGTCCCGTCTGCCATTACCACCTGCACGGTCTTCTGGTTGGTACCCCCTGTGCCGTCGAACCACTCTGCGAACCCTCTCTGAGGCGCCGGGATCGGGTAGGTCTTCCAGACGTAGCCCCTGTCGTAGTCCGTCAGGCCCGTCAC
>Ga0180302_10000164_pt1 | contig 27742 bp, 27 predicted proteins | sample GuaBasSediGuay17_FD_121794 | JGI IMG/M metagenome (GOLD analysis project Ga0180302, IMG submission 121794) | Subseafloor sediment microbial communities from Guaymas Basin, Gulf of California, Mexico - Guay17, Core 4571-4, 12-15 cm | ecosystem: Environmental > Aquatic > Marine > Hydrothermal... | reverse complement strand
CGGTAGGCTCATGGATATTGATAACTGGGGAGAGAATATATGCAAGGTCTACAGAGAAGAACTTGGTGAATACTAAGCTTCCTATTCTGATAAATAGGATTTTACACTTACCCCCTTTTTTACAAGAATCCTAGACGCCTCACTATAATTTAAACGCTTCTTAACTGTTCTTCAGTCAATACATTTCTTAGTAACTCCTTGATTCTCTTAAATTCTGACTATGGTAGATCTGGCAAACATTAATGAATTCATTTTTTGACGAATTTGCTTAGGCTTGGCTACTGGTCACTTTAACTATACTTTGAATGGATATAGTATACATTCATCGTAACAGCAAACATACCCTATTCTTCATACACTCTCTGCATATTCAATCGAGATTCCGTAACTACCTCTACTAGTTCTCTAGCAGTAAATAAATAGGTCTGAGACTTAACTATCAAAGGTAGTATAGGTGCAATCGATAACAATTGGCAGGAGATTTGATGAGATAGCTCTTCATGAGAGTGAATATGATAAGTACATAGAGTTCATTGCCGAGAATATGAAGGACACCTTAGGTGATAAGGTATCCTTTTCCATGAGATCAGTCTATAGTGGTCTTCCAGCTTTGATACTCAAAGTCACAATAGACGGTAAAGGTATAGACATCTTAGTAGTATCCGATACCAGACCCTGGTATAGGCTATCTATCGAGGAGGGTATATCCATGAGGACTGTGAATGAAATTGTTAGACTACTAGAGTGGATCACTATAGTCTATTATGAGACTAAGGGTAAGGGTGTAGTGTATTATGCCTTTGTTCCGAAAATGGATATAGCACCACCCAAATATGAGACTGCTACACATAAGTTCTTCGAGAAATTGTTTCTTGGTAACATGGTAGTTTTCTTTGCACTTTCATTAATAATTTTCTATGCATTATGGATAATCTTTAGATATTGGACACCATATGTGTTGTTACTATCCCAGATTCCCATTCTAATTCTAGCTCCTAAGATAATCGAAAGAAGCTTTGGTGATTGGATACTTAGTAGAGATAATAGGTATGTGTACTTAGTCGGTATCAGAGTCCCCTTGAATATTTATCCGAAGCTATTAAAGGAATTCTTTTACCCTTATAGGTTTGAGTTCAAGAAGAGGATTTACTTAGAGAGAGTTTCAAAAGGCGAAGATGTAGATAAGGAGTACGTGAAGACTCTACTCAATGAGTATGGAATTGAGATTCCTGATGAGGATATAGTTATAAGGAGATTCGATATTTTCAACATTGTAGAGAGAGTATTCTCTAAATTCAGACTCCCTATACCGAAGATAATAATAGCCAATATGGTACTCCCAAATGCTGCTGCTACTGGAGCCTTCAGTAGATATTCTGGTCTATTGATTACCACAGGTTTATTGACGCAATTAAGTGAGGAGGAGATCGAGGCTGTTCTAGCTCATGAGGCAAGTCATTTAAGAAATCATGATACAGTGATCTTCTATATACTAGCCTCCATAGAGTACCTATTGAGGATATTTGTATTCTACAAGTTATGGTACATATTCATTCTATTCCCCCTCCTAGAGTTCTTCTACCTCTTTTTATCTCTTACAGTACTCTTCTTTCTGGGTAAGTTCGTTGAAACTAGGGCTGATAGCGAAGCAGCCTTAAGACTTGATAGGGCTGGAGAACTAGCCAATGCACTGAGAAAAATTGGACTTAGAAAATTGATTAGAGAGAGAAGTATCCATGGTAGGTTAAACGCATGGCTAAGATGGGATGTACATCCTCCACTATCCTTCAGAATAGAGAGATTAGAGCGAATTGCTAAAGATGTACATATGAGGACTCGGATAATGCGAAGTCTCTGGTTATCCTCTATAATAGATTGTATAACCGATTTTAAAAATACCCTACTGAGAACCTTATAGATTTGTGACAAAATAGTTCCCCATTTGAATGATCCTAGAAGTATTGAGGTAGTTAATGTTATTCCTAATTCACTTAAGTCGAAACATGGACTTTTCAAGATTCTTATATCTCTAAAACCTCTTTACCTAGTTCTTTAAACCATGGAATAAGCTTATCTCTATGTCTCTTTTTAAGCCCTTTCCTATCTATTACCGCTATGTCAGCATCCTCTAGAGTTCTTTCAAAGGCTTTAGAGACTATATCCTGGGTTAATCTATCAATAACATATCTCGATGCGATATGTCCTATAGCTATGTCTCCTTCCTCTACTACATACTTAGTTATAGACGGTGCGTAATGTGGTCCACCAAATGCTACTGCAGCGGGTTTTTGTGAGCCTCTTCTTAGAGATTCGAGTATTACTGAAGCTATTATCTCACCAGCTTCTTTTTGTCTCCATTCTCTCTCGGTGCTTCCTATCTCTATGAAGACTGTAGGAATGCTTTCTATGTATGGACCGTGGTGTGTCACTTCATAGGTTGCATACCATTCCTCTGGTTTATACTCATTCAGTAGTTTAACCATGTTTGTGAGTATATTTGCAGGGGAGATGCATAATTCCATAGGTAGTCCCCCAAACTTTGCTTCGTCTGTCCAGTTTCCAGGAGTATGTGCTGATAGTGTCTTAAAACCAGAGATAGATTCATGTCTACTAGCAAATATTATGATGCTTGCTTCTACAATACTATCTAGTCTATCTGCGTATATCAGTTCCCCTCTCAATATGTATATATCCACATCTACTCCTGAATAGTACTTAATTCCCTCTCCAGGTGCCTCTTTCTCTCTGAAGCTTGATATCTCTAGCAATGAGTTAATTATATTCATACTAGCTGGATCCGATATCGATCCTACTACTAGGGGCTTACTATTCAGTTACATCACCTTGATAACTTATCCATATAGTAACTATAAAGTTTAAATATACTGGACTTTGCACATACTGGTGATGAGGGGCCCAAGCTATGATACATGATATGGTCCATAGTGAGCTGACTGTAGTACTCCAAAACCAACTTACAGTAAACCAAGTAGCGCTTCTAGCGCTTACGTTTGGTGTGATATCCATAGTGTTGAGTATAATCGCTATGATAATTGCTGTTAGGAGAACAGGGAGAGGAATGGAAGAAATTCTCAGGAAGATAGTACTTATGGAGCTTGAAAGACTCCGCATACCGGAGGCTATAGTCGAGATAGCAGAGGCTCGTGCGCCAGGAATCAAGGAGTGTCCGCACTGTAAGAGTGAACTACCTTTACAAGATATTCATGTTATATGTCCCAACTGTGGTCGCTTACTAGCCGCTAGTGAATAATCCTTTACCATTTCCCACATCTCCTAAACCTGACTTTAGCAGCTATTATTCCACACTAAATAGCTCTGCTATGAAGTAAAATATTATGAATGCAAAAGAGATGTAAATACATATGAACAAGTACTATTTCCATTAGTATGATCTCCAGAAATTTCATATTTTACATACTAAGACCTCCTTAGGGATGAGTTTATTGTTTCGGTAAACTGGGGATAAATTAGCTAAACTTTTGGGGAAAACATATATAAACGAGATCTACTAGGAACTGAGGTTTCCAAAATCTGAGGTGTTGGAGTGAGTAAGTATAGGAGCTCTGAGATCAAGGTGAAAGTTCTGGAAGTTGCTAGGAAGCTAGCGAAAATGCCCAAAGACTCCGAGTATGCAGTGGTCATATTCGAGGATGGATATATTACTCCCGTGATGACACAGCATTTCAGAGCCAGAGCAATAGTTCCACTTCGATCTCATAAGCATGGCTTTACAGTTGCCATTGCTCATACTCATCCGCTTCCGAGAACTACGCCATCTCTCGCTGATCTCAGAGCACTATTTGCTATGGCAATTCATAATACCCCAGTATATCTAGCTACAGTATACCGTGGTAAAGATGAAATTACGATAACCCTATATACTGCTACAAGAAGGATAGATCCTGCTGAGATAAGGTCTATTCTTCAAGATGCATATGTCTATGAAGTACTACATGTATACCGTGGTTCTAGAATCTCAGAAAAACAGGTTAGAGAACAACATATAGCTCTACAAAAGTATGGTATAAAAATTGAGCGCTATCGTATAAAACCTGGTCATTAGAACTCATGGATATCAAGAAGATTAATTCAAGTTAGACCGTACGAAGAATTCCCTGACCCTTGGGACAAGTCCAATGGAGCGAAGATATTATCAGTATAAAGGTTGTGGTTTCTACCCTTCCGAATATTCAGCTCAGTACTATAACTGTACTAAGGAATAGGTATTAAGTTAACATAACGTTATTAATAGTGACATGATTGAGGAACTAAAGTACCATAAGTCTAGGATAATAGAAGTGGTTAATGAGTCTCCTAAGGTTAAGTCGATAATTCTGAAGACTACCTTAGCTAAGCCAGCTCCAGGTCAGTTTGTAATGGTATGGGTTCCAGGTATCGAGGAAATCCCCATAAGCCCCTCATATTATAGTGATGGAATAGTAAGGCTCACTATTGCACGAGTAGGAGATACTACCAATAGGATACACCACATGAAGTCTGGAGATGTATTAATGCTGAGAGGACCTCATGGTAGGGGTTTTAATCTGAACTTGAAGGGTAGATACCTTCTAGTAGCTGGTGGTTATGGTGCTGCTCCCTTGATATACGCGCTAAGAGAATTAGTGAGTAAGGGTAGGCGCGTAGCTTATGCTATAGGAGCTAGGACTAGAGAAGAACTACTATTCATAGAAGAAGCACGAAACATGAATGTCAAGTTACATATAGCAACTGAGGATGGAAGTGAGGGGTACAGAGGTTTTGTGACAGAACTCGTAGAAGAGGTTATTGAAGAATATGATAATGTTCTAGCATGCGGACCTGAATTAATGCTATTCAAAATAATGAATATATGCTTAAGTAGAGGTATTAAATGTCAGCTCTCCATAGAGAGGTTCATTAAGTGTGGCTTAGGGATCTGTGGTTCGTGTGCTCTTGAACCGAGTGGATTGAGAGTGTGTCGAGATGGTCCTGTGTTTTATGCTGAAGAGCTCAAAGGTACAGACTTCGGTCGTTATTACACGTTACCCTCTGGTATTAGAGTACGTATAGGAGATGTAAAAAACTATAGTGTTTAGAGTTTCCTGAGCTTAGCTATGAAATAACCAGGAGTATCCGTGAAGTCTGGATGGAATCTCTGAAGCTTATCGTAATTCTCTACAACACACAGTCCTCTTTCTCCCGCATAAATACTCTGCTCTTCTATATCCATCCCCAATTCTAATGCGTATTTTATAACCTCTTCATTCTCCTCGAGTGTGATAGTACAAGTAGAATACACGAGATAACCATCCCTTCTTAGTATGTTATAGGCTACTTTTATAAACTGCCTTTGATAATTTGCTAGCCTAATTATGTCATCGTAGGTTTTTCTATCGTAGAGCTTTGGTCTGACTCCTATGCTTGAGCAGGGCGGATCTAGTATGACCTTGTCAGCCCTAAGCCATGGGAAATCTTTATGAAGGTATCTTGAATCCGCTACGCTAACTATTACATTCTTTAACTTCATCCTTCTTATCTCCTCCTCCACCCTCCTTACTTTCCTTTCTCTTCTGTCGAAGGCGTAGACTATTCCCACTCCATTTAGTAGTTGAGCTATGTGTGTGGTCTTACCTCCAGGTGCTGAACACATATCTACTATGATATCTCCCGGTTCTGGATCTAAGATTCTAGTCGTCAATATGGCTGGGTAACTCTGGTCGTAGATAAGCCCCTGTTCGTACTCAAATGTATACCTAAGCTTGGGCGCTCTATACCTTGATACTAATACTTTTACGGCTATTCCCTTCCTGAACCTGAAAATATCCATAAAATCCATCTCAACTATTCCATATGCTACTATATCTCCTGAGGGGGATAGTATATTCACCCTATCTCCTCTTCTGATCTTATCACACTCTTTAACTCCAGGAGCATATAGATCAGCGCCCAGCATTACGCTTTCAGCTGCGAACTTATCAGCTATGACCTTTAATTTAGCCTTAGGTATTTCAAAGGGGCCTTCTACCTTGAAGTATATAGCTTCTTCTATAAGTTCATCCCTATAGACTTCGAAACCATGAGCGATTAGTGATTCGACAACATCCTCTGGATCAGCCAATACTGTATTCACTCTTACATAGTACTTAGATGGGGGTTCTCTTATTTTCCTCAATATCTGCACTATTCTATGTTTTCCTAGATGTTCTTCCAGTCTATTGAGTATTCGTTTATCGTACTCTAGCATTTCTATGGGATTTTAATCTATCAGTCTAATTAATGGTTTACCGCTCGAGTATTCACCAAAATAATACACTTAATTTCTAATAATAGGATTAATTGATCATCAATGCTAGTACAAAACTAGTTAGATAAGTACTATCAATAAAATGATTGTCATGAGTAGTATCTTTAGGTCTTAAATTCTTCAAAATCTAACTAGAACTCTACTAAAAGTTTCCACATAGTCCCTATTTCACCATTAAGAGTGATCTTCAACAGCTTCTCCTGGAGAAATCGAGAGATCATTTTCATTAGTTAGTCAAGGCTAATAACATCACGCCCAGGAGTGTGGGGCTATTGTAAGTATAGTGCTAGGCAATAACATCTTAGCATCAATTCTTCAAAATTATATATGCTCTTAAGAAATTACGATATACTCACGGGATCTAGAAAAAGATACTATATAAAGGCTGTGAATGTACTTACAGAATTTATGTAGCTGTTCCAATAACCTCTATAAGCACACTCCTGCGATACCTGGGGCCATCGAGTTCTACCAACATTATGTGTTGCCAGGTTCCTCTTATGAGTCTTCCACCTCTAACTGGAAACGTCCTAGATGCTCCTATGAAAGCTGATGCTAAATGTGCTGATGCATTGTCATCTATCATATTATGTTTCCATCTTCCATTCCTTGGATAATCCTCTTTCAATTTTTCAACTATATCCTCCATCAGTCCTCTTTCGTGCTCGTTAGCTATTATAGCAGCTGTTGCATGAGGAGCGAACACTAGACAAATTCCATTTTCTATACCACTTTCCTCTACAATTCTCTCGACCTTGTCTGTTATGTCTAAAAGCTGTATCCTTCTCTCAGTTCTTAAATGTAGTTCTTTGAAAAACACTTTAAACTCCATTAGATCACCTGTAAGTTGATATCTCTGTCTATTTAACACTTAGTGGTTGATGTTGTATTAATAATAGTACTTTTTTAATTACCCGCTCTCTAATAGTTAAGCGTGGTAATATGAGTAAGGTGCTTACAATAGAGCTTAGTGAGGGAGTATATGAAAGACTGAGAAGATTAGCTGCTCTCAGAGGGCTTAAGATAGAAGACCTAGTGAGTAGATTAGTCTCCTCAAAATCACTGGATATACTAGCGATTATAATGTCTAGAGTAATAGATATACTTTCAGCCGAAAAAGTGCCCTATGATATCTCTCCAGAACTTCATATATATTCACTAAAACAAGTAAAGGGAAGATTAAATAATATTTTCAAAGTATATCCTATAATGTACCTAGAAGAGGTCAAGATATCCACTGTGCTCCTTGAAAATGTAGATAGTGTTATAGTAGCCCATTGTGGTACTGTTGAGATCTCTCAAGAAGTAAGCGAAGAACTAGTGGATAAGGTAATATCGATATCTCATATTAGACTCCTTCGGTGTAGTCGAAATGTATTAAATACTCTATTCGATAGAATTGAAGATGTAGAAGAGATAGAGACCCTATGAAGACCAGAAGGGTAAGGCTAGGAAAGTATCTAACAGTTAAGGAGAAGTATCTCAAGCCTATCTTCTCAGGAGAGAAAATAACCACAATAAGGAGAGGCATTGTAGTACCTTCAAGTAAAGTAGTATACTTACGTAGCAATGGAAAAGTTGTAGCTGAGCTAGAAATAGAAAGAGTAAAGTACGTGAGAGTAGAAGATTTAACTACATTAGATGCTATAAAAGATGGATTTAAGAGTAAAAAGGAGTTACTAAAAAATCTAAGAAAATGTTATCCTAATTTAAGCGATAACGAGTGGGTCTCAATCATAGAATTTAGAGTAGTACGTAAGATCTATGATGAATATACTCATCAGGATACACGATCTCCTGTAGAAATAGCTAGATTAGGCCTTGCCTATGGTCTCCCCTCTAATGAGGAGGAAAGGAGAATTCTGGCCCTGATAGTAACTATAGGCGATCTTAAAGAAGTAGCTGTTAGAGTTGGGGGCATTGATAAATACCCTTTAATATACAAGATCATAGGAAGAATCGAAAGAGAGCTCTATAAAATGGGAATATTAACTAAGTAATCGTTATCTTCTACTACGCACTACTCTTACACCTACATTTAACAGCTTCTTCATTACAGCATCTATAAATTTCACGAACCTACCTTCTTGACCCATGAACGCTCCTATACCATCCCTACTAACGGTTACTTGAATATCTGAACCTACAAAGTCCACATCTCTGATATGCTTTCTTATCCAACCAGTCGGATGGATTGCTATTACTATGTTCGCCAAGTCTAAGGTGAACTCTATAGCTCTCAGTCTAAAGCCAGTTTCTTTCTCTATAGACATTATCCTTTCTCCTCTTCTACCTATAAGTCTACCTAATGTACCCTCTTTAACTAGGATAAGTGCATCTGGAATATTTTCGGTCTGAATACCCTGTTCTTTCTTTTCTTCTATGAACTCGATAATGGTAATCACATCGACATCTGGTGCTCTGAGTTTTATAACCTCAAGAATACTCTTCTCTATTTTGTTCAGCTCTCTCTTTAATAGTCGCATCTCTAATGCTAATCTTAGTCCTCTCTTTGCTCCCGGTCTAACTATGTCCTTTAGACCTAAATCCACTATCACAGCTTTTTCCTCTCCTGAGAGTACTTCTCTAATCAATATTGCTGGATTTTCCTTAAGTCCTACCTGTACTATAGGATCTCCTGCTACTATTAGTCTAGAGTTTCTTCCCATTCTCATTATAACTTCTATTGCTACTTCTGGATATACTGATTGAACGTCATCTAGTAATATTACCGAGTTATCAAAGGTCCTTCCCCTTAGGAAGTGTGAATCTGCTATAATTATCCTACCTTCGTCTAAGAGCTTACGTAAGTTTTCAATAGGTAATATATCGATAAGTAAATCCTCTAGGTAGGAGTAGGCTACCTTATAATACAGTTCACCTAGTTCGATCGATGTATACTCTTTACCAGTTTTAACGTCGATGATAGGTCTAGCTACTATAAACCTATTGTATTCACCATCTATTACAGTACCTACTCCATATGCACATGCGAATAAACTTTTACCAGTTCCAGTAGGCCCGAAAATGCCTACTATATCGTATTCTTTGCTACTGAGTACATTCTTTAATATTTCTTGTCCCTTCGAGAGAGGCTTTAACTTATCTAATAGCGAAGACATGTCCATCCTCATGAACCTTTTAGTTAGATATTATTATTTATAATGGTTCTTTAGTCTGTCGTGACTGTATAGAGTTAGCCACTTAAGCACTATTTTCCTAAGATCATCTACTATGGAGTATACAAACTCTGCGTATTTAGAGCCTATAACTGATACTGGAATTACTCTTAGACTAGTAGTAAAGTACTTAGGGTTCTCACGATATCCTCTTAGTTCGAAAATAGCTGAGCTCATACCCTCTGATACTAAATCTGCATTTATTTTAATCACAAATCCTTCTTCACTTACATGTCCTACAGTGACCAAACACCTTAGTAATGTAGAGTAAGGTGGGTATATTGCTTCTAATCTATTCTTAGTGAATATAATAAAGTGCTTTTCTTTTCCTGCAGGGATTCTAAAGGGTAACGATATTTCAAATTCCTTTCTTAGATCTTCTCTTAGTTTCCATTTTCTCTCCATGCTGGGTACTACTTCAAGAGATGCCCTTTCAATAGGATATATTGATGAGAGAGTTGATATGAGTACTGCTATTACGACACTACCTATCCCCCATAGTTGTGAACTACTTAATACAAATCCCTCAAGTTCGAGTACTTCACTACATAAATAGGATACCAATAATCCTACGAGGTAGCCTATACCACCTCCTGTAAAACCTAGTATCAGGGCTTCAGTTAAGCTGATGTACTTAATATTGTCGGGATTTAGACCTAGAGCACTATAGATTTTGAACTCATTCCTTCTTTCATATACTGAAGCTAACATACTTACCATCATTACTAGTCCACCCAGCATAGCTATTACAAGTGTTGGTATACCTCTAATATGTAAGATCTTACCTATCGTAACAGTTTTGGCATATCCATTTACAGCTACTATTACTGGTATCCTCAATTCCCTAGAGATTTCTTTAGCCGCCTCGTACATGACATTTTCATTCTTAAATATCAAGAGAGAGCCACGAGAGATCATATACGTGAAGACTATTCTCCTAGTTACAATGATTATCTCATCCGCTCTACAGGGTATCTTCTGTAGACCAGTCGTATCTCTAGGTATGTATTTCATAGGTTTTATACTACCCAGAGGATCATAGATTCCATCTAGCCTTTTTTCTTCGAATATCCCCTTAATTACTAAATATGCTACATTGTAGCCCCATCTACTTCTAAGAATAATTCTATCTCCTTGTTTAACTCCTAGAAGTCTAGCTTGAGAAGTGCTTATTAATACATGGTTATAATCCTTATCCTCGAGGAATCTTCCATCTATTATGGTTTCGTCTAGTGGTGTAACTAATAGCTCCTTAGAGGGTTCTATAGCAACTATTCCAAATACATCTACTGAGGTTCCCTTTTCAGGATTGTGTAATACATATATCGCTTCAGAGCGTGGAGGAGTATATCTCCTCTCATATAGAATAGCTTCTCTTATAATATCTTTAGTAAGAATTTCTCTATATCTTTCCAAGGATCCTTTTAGTCCTATTACTGGAGATCTTACTGTAGCTTTCATAGCAGTTAGCGAAACTATAATCCCCTGTACTGTACTTATAGATGTAAAGCAGGTTAATGCCATAGACATGAATAGAATTGTGATTATCGTCAATATAGTCCTCAATTTCCTCCTTCTTAGAGTGTTTAGAGATATGTGAAACGTTAGTACTATAGCACTCCATATCTGTAACTTCTCTGGAGTCCATTTTTTAGACCAATTCTCTGGTATTTCCTTCAATGCAAAGTATACTATCGATGTATAGAGACTTGCATAAAATATAATCTTCCTCCAAGTAAGTATATTCTGAACAGGTAGTATAGATCGTACACTTTCATGTGTCACGTATAGGACAATAAGCATGAGTGCAGTTAGGGAAATGCTTAGTAACACTCTTAATCCTTTTCTTTCTGATATCAGGAGGGAAGAGATGCACAAAGACACTAAGAATATTAGTAATATGGATAGAGAGGCTGATAGTACACCCAGATCGTATTTATTCTGAGAGAGAAGAGAGAGGAGGAGATTACATGTGGTGTTATTAAAAGCGAATATGCTAGTGTGTATAGTCGTACTACATCTCGATACTCTTATGAGAGCTTCTATTATTGTTATCATCCACTACCTTTCGTTCAACTAAGGTGATATAAAACCTCTTCGTCTATGTACTTAGATACACTTAAAAGATTATTAAAATATCTCCATAATGCCATTAGCCTGGCTGGGGATAGAAGTGCGCAGAAGAGTGAATATCTCTATGATAAGATTAGCAATACATTTCATACTAGTCCTAAGTATAACTCTGTTAACTTACTATGACTATCTACCACATCAGTTGGCCTTTCTTGAAATTCCATTGATAATAGCTTCAGCACTAGCTCTAGTACTATTAAGTGGAGTGAGATCTATACCTTTAGTTATAGTACTCGTACTCTCTACGAGACTCATGGTATTTATACTCCTATACGAGATAAACTGGCAACCTTTTGTAGTGAGCTTTTTACCCTATCTATTAGAAATTATACTAGTATCCCTACTTATACCTCGATCCATAAAAGTGTTCGAGGTGGACAGAATGGTAATTTGGACATTTATATTAGCTCTGTGTGTAGATACTTTAGTATTCTTTCCTATATATGCATATGATGTAATATACTTTTTAGTAGAGATCGTTCCGAATAGATCTATTAGATATCTAACTACAGCACTTCTAGTACCGCCCCTAGCTTATGTCTATTTTACAGTACCTCGTTTGCTTAACCTAATAAATAATACTAAATCCAATAGTATTAACAGGAGAAGAGAACCCACTTGAACTTGAACCTCCTCTCTTGAGAGAGTGAAGTATTTAATCTCTACAGGGACAAGCACACTATTATCCTTACCTAGTATTACATCTTCCTCATCTACTCTAACAAAACGTGGCTCGAAGGGGATTTTTATAATAGCTTTAGATTCAGAACCCTCTACCTTGATCAACTTCACGTATTTAACACCGTACCATCCGTATATTGTTACAGGTACATACATAGTTATATTGACATCGGGATTTAACTGACATATTACTATAATAAGTTCATACTTTCTATCTATCCCCCTTGCTACTGCTTTTACTATACTGTATCTTGGAATTCCTCTAGAGTATAGCCATGCACGAAAGAACCAGTCAAGATCTCTACCAGTAGCTTCTTCAACTGTTTTCGTGAAATCCTTTATACTTATCTTCTTGAACTTATACTCCCTATATACCTTCTTGAGTGAACTAAAGAATAGTTCATCTCCAAGTATCAGTCTCAGCATATGTAGGGTACATGCTCCTTTGTTGTATATTATATTGACGTATCTATATACATCATCTCCAAAGTACCAGACAGATTTAGCAGATATATCATCCTCATTCCTTTGAAGGTACCTGTAAAAGGGATCAATTACTGTTCTTCTGAATATTTCTTTGAATTTCGATTTACCATATCTAAATTCGAAGTAGAGTACACCACTATACTCAGCGAAGGCTTCATCCATCCAAGGCTCCTCACCCTCATCATTAGCTATTATGCAGTACCACCATTGATGAGCTACCTCGTGAGCTACTACCAATTCTAGATACTCCCTTCTCTCTCGACTGTATAGATAACTAGTTATCATAATTAGCATAGGATACTCCATCCCACCGAACCAACCATGCACTTCACAAACTCTGAGTATCGGATAGGGGTAGGGACCATATAGATCGCTATAAAGTCTTAACGAGTAAATAGCGGTATCTAGGGCTACCTCTCCTTCATATTCTTGCTCTGGGATATAATATGAAGATACCTCCACAGTTCTTCCTTCTATAGTGATTTTTTTCGATTTTACTTTGAACTTAGGACTCATAACTATACAGTGCTCTCTCACACACTCAGCTTTGAAGTGTACGATTTTCCTATCATTTTCTATGGTTTCCTCTATCTTGACTCCAGTAGCTGCCACTATCATATTTTTACTGACATTAAGGTATACATCGTAATTAGCAAAGTCGAAATTGTAGGATTCTCCATGTGGATAATAGGGTGCTCTATTCCATTCGCCCCTATCTTCACGGTATACAGCTAGTATAGGGTACCATGTTCCTAGAGCGTATATATCATCATAGTATCCGAACCTATCACGTCTCACGGGAATTTTTAAAGAAAAGCTTATCTTGATGATCTTGGTTTCCCTTGGAGATAATGGACGAGGAAGTTTTACGACCAGGAGAGTTCCATCAATACCACCTAGTGTATAGTTTAGGTACTGTGTAGTATTCAGATCCTTTATGTAATTTATAATAAGAAGACTGCCTGATTTTCTGAATTGAGGGGCGTTGGAGTATACATGAAAACACAGCTCTTTCAGTTTGACATTATATTTATTTCTAAACTCCACGGTCTCTTGTACTAGTAGTGTTTTATTTCTCTCAATCAAGGTGGCGTATATCACGTATTTGTCTAACAATCGTTCCTCTTCTAGACAGTCTCCACTGGGAAGTCCTATGTTTAAGGATAAAGCTATCAGTAGAAGCACGAGTACTATTTTACTCATACTATGGAGTCTCAATTTGACACCTAAGCTATAGAGATTTTCCTTTAAATATATATAAATACCTCTAGAGTCTATACTACAATACTATGCAGTATAACTTTAAGATATACACCATATAATTATCTTGAATTTGCTATGACGTAGAGGAGGTGTGATTGTCGAAGTGAGTAGTTCCGATAGGATTACTATTGAACTTATTGATAGACTAAAGAGCTTAGGATGGAGTGTAGGAGAGATCAGTGGTAATAGAGTATATGTTGAGAAAATAATATCAATAGATAACTACAGATTAAGAGTAAGAGCTTTTATAGATACTAACAAACATACTCTCCATGTACATTCATTCCATATAGAACCGTTAAAATTGACAGACGTAGATGAGATATTGGAAGAACTTGATCCTGAAGAATGGAGTTTTAATAAAGAGGGTGGGGGAGTATTATTCTGGCGAAATAATCCTCATGAGTATAAGTATAGCGATCCAAAGAAACTTGAAGAGGAACTGCTGGAAGCCTTAAGACTGGGACTTAAGTTGGATATCTCAAAATTACTTGGCTTAGATGAAGTAATTCACGAATTAGTGGAGATAGGATGGCTTACTCTCTCTAAGAATCTGAACATAGAGGGAAGGAGGTGTATTACCGGTAGTAAAGGTACAGTGTTCATAGAGTTCAAGGCATTGATAATAGCACGAGAAGCCGAGATGTCGTTAAAAGTGAGAGCGTACCCGATAGGTGTGACTAGAGATCTTATCTCAAAGCTTAGATCGATGGAATTCAAGATTAAGGAGAGCAAGGGTATTGTGGAAGCTATAAGTAAACGTAAAGTGGGGCTTAGCGTACTTCCTAAGCTCCTAGTATACGTTGAAAATGAACTCTCTAAGATCATAGATTAAAGATCGAGCGATAGAGATTAGCTTATATACCCTTCAGTTTAAACTATAAAAGCTTGAGGGATGAAAATGATTGCAATAGTATGCCATGGAGATTTAGATGGTTTAGTATCAGCAGCTTTACTCCTCGACATTTTTAGAGATAGCCCTACTAGTATGAGAACTACACAACCTTACCTTCTTCATAATTCTCTAGCCACACTTGGTTATGTAGATCAACTATACATTCTGGATATAGCAGTAGATGTAGGTTCATGGAATAGGGTAGTATTTTACTTGAGTAGACTTATAGAGAAGGGATGTAAGGTATTCTGGATTGATCACCACATATCTACACTTGATAAGATCAAATGGTTATTGGACATGAAAGTTTCTATAGCCATAACTATAGAGTATTGTACATCGACTATCATTAGGGAAGTATTCTGTAATAATACCTCAAATCCAGATTTCTTCATGAAACTAAGCTATATAGGCGAGATTGGAGATAAAATCATTAAGAATAATAGAGATCTACTTGAGTTAGCTGATACTATAGAATTATCACTAATGACATCTATAGGTGATGAGGAGTTTAAACAAAGACTCGTTAGATTATGGATTCATGAATATAAATTCGTCAACGATGAGGTTATTGAAAGAGCCAAGCTGGGTAGAGTAGAATTAGAGAGAGTACTTAAGCTCATAAACAATAATGTAATATTCTCTTCTGAACTTGCTGATTTAGTGGATCTGAGGGGAATTAAGGCTAGAGGATATATAGGCAAGGCTGCATCCATAAGAGCCGATATCACAGGGAAGATGGTATTTATAATCCATGAAGTTAGTCCTAGAGAGGTTATATTCACAGCAAGAGCACCCTCAGAATCTAACATGGATGTTTTGACTATCCTAAGGAGTTCTCTTAGTGGAATAGGTGGTGTAGGTGGAGGACACTCTAAGGCTGCATCCTATAGGTTGAGTAAAGCTCTTGCCGAGTTTGCAGTGAGTAGATTACAAAATGTACTCAGGAAGCCATTTACCAGGGAACTTGTTTAAGACCAAGAATATATGCGATCACATTTGATAGTGGATGAAGGATAAGGGTAATTACTACCGATATTAGTAGTATGTACATTGGTAGAGATCCTATAAGTAACCAGTACATAGCCTCTGCAGTGAGTAAAAATGATAGCTGATCAAGTATGGGTAGGGGTTTACCTCTCGGTATATTAAGTCTCCTCTTTATAAAAGACCCAAGTAAATCTCCCAGTATTGCCCCTATGGACATAATCACACCTCCCCTAAAACTATGAAGTTGCAGATATTGGAGAATAATCGAGCATAGTGTACCCATTGCAATTCCTGTAAGTGATCCCTCTATAGTCTTTCCATTTCCGAGGATCCTCCTATTGTCAATAAATAGCTTTCCCCTGTCTATGGGAGTCTGTTTATTCAGTAACTTCGTTGCTATCAATGGTGTAGCATTCGCCACATAGGATGGAAAGATGAATATCAAAGTTTCGAGCACTAGATCGATCACTCTCACCCTTAAATAGATTCTTAATTATTCCTTAAGTATTTTCATAGGTTTATATTGCCAGAGAGCAGTAATATCTACTCAGCTACCCCAGGATTCCCTCATTGCTCGGTCGGCATAACGCTCATCATCATCAAGTATTTGTCAATTATAATTATAAGGCTATCTGTCCATTACAAGTTCCATTAAAGATGTCATTTGAGTTAATAGTCGAGTCCTACTAGTTTTACTCCAATCATCGTTGATACTCCTACAGTCAGAACTCTTAGGTACTCTTTAGAGAGGAGATTTATGCCTTTATAGCTAAGTGTAGCTGTTAGTTGTACTATCTCTTTCGTCGTAACCTTTAGGAAATTAGTTATCCACTCTACTGCTCGACCTATACCTTTACCTCCTCCTAGTCTCTTTCTCAGCTCAGGACCTTGTGTACATATACCTACAGGACATTCACCCGTTGAGCATTTTCCGCACATTATACACCCTACAGCTATTTCTATGGCTGATACCATAGCTACAGCATCTGCTCCTAGTGCTTTTACTACATCACCTCTTACTCCTAGTAGTCACATAGAAGGGCCTAGGTGATATGGGGATGACTTTAGTGAAGTCTTTAGGATCTGCTTCTAAGTTGTACGTTATACTAAGCTTCTTGAGTAAGTTTAGATCCTCCTCCAGTGAAACAACCTTGGCATTATGACGTAGACTCCTGTATCCATCTCTCACATAGATTACTCCAAAAATCCCTCCTACCCTATGAAGTTCAACTCTTTCACCAGTGCTTCCTTTCACTATCACTTGAGCTCCATTAGAAGTTGTCCTAGATGATCATCTGTATTCTTCTCAATTACTATAGTTCCACATATGCGTAAATCCCTGCTCTTATTCCGGCATTTCTCTTTATTATAACCTCACCTGCTCAAGCACAATCACAAAGGTAGTTACTGACACTACCTTCAATTAGTATTCTCACACCGTGGTTCAACACACCTAAATAATCACCTACACTTCCCTCTACTCTGATTTCTCCACTCTTAAGGTCAGAGGTTATACCGTAGAGATATTCTGCATTTCTGATTATTACCTTTAAACCCTTCATTACAGCTTCTTTTATCTTCCTATTGACTTGTTGCATTGAGCATCTTTGCATCTATAACTACTTGTTTCACCGATATACTCTTCTCTAATCGAATCACATAAGTGAATCCGTATAAATTTCACCTCATTTCTAGCAAATGAGTGTGAGTATATGTGCATTTAACTCTATCCTATGGTTTAAGAGTATAGTATCCTGATTCTACTACCCTATACTACTTTCTCTTCGCGTATGTATGGTTTACATAAAGCTGAGGGGGCTGACATAGCTCTTCTAAGGCGTTTACTAGACCCTATGATCACTAGTACCAGTATCGTAGCGATATATGGTAGTGTTCCAAGTAGAGAAGGATCTATGCCCCATGGTTGTAGCCAGTACTGTAGTGCCTCAACACCACCAAAGAGATAGGATCCGAGTAGGGCACGTAGTGGATCCCATGTAGCAAAGACTACAATAGCCACCGCTATCCATCCCCTTCCGGCTGTCATGTTCTCAACCCACATCGGTATATGAGCTAGAGATAGGTAGGCTCCAGCCGCTCCTGCCATCACTCCTCCAAAGATAGTGCATACATACCTGACTTTATAAACGTCGACTCCAGCAGCATCTGCTGCTGCTGGATTTTCTCCTACAGCTTTTATCATTATACCCATTTTAGTTCGATGTAGAATGAGCCATAAGATAATAGCTAGAATATACGAAATATAGACTATGACATTGTGTTCAAATAATATCGATCCTAATATCGGTATTTTATTTAGGAGAGGTATTGGAGATACTCCGAATGTAGCCTTAAGAGGAATTCCAACAAAGCGTTTACCTATGAATCCGCTAAGACCTACTCCTAACATCGACAGGGCTAGACCTGAAATTACCTGATTAGCATGAAGGGAGATACAGACAAAGGCGTGAAGAGCTCCCATTAAACCTCCTACAATCATCGCTGAGAGTAATCCCAACCATGGATTTCCCGTGATTAGAGCTACTATAAAACCTGACAGGGCTCCCATAAGCATCATACCTTCAATTCCGAGGTTTAGAACTCCAGAACGTTCAGTGTACAATTCTCCTAAGGAGGCTAGTAAGAGGGGGGTACCGGCCTCTATCGCTACTTTAAGAGGAGGAACTAACCAGTGTTCCATGACGTTTCACCTCTATCTTAAACCTATACTTGAGGAGTATTTCTCCGCTAGCGAGACATAATAGAATGAGTCCGTTAAAGATATGTATCACATTAACAGGCAATCTAAATACTACTTGAATTGTATCACCTCCCACTAGAAGACCTCCTAGTAAAAATGAGACCGGGACTATGGCTATAGAATTCAGTCTCGATAACCAGGCTACTATTATAGCAGTATATCCATAACCACTGGATATCGCCCAGGGGTATCTGAGTCTATGATGTAATCCTGCTACTTCGCCTACACCAGCTATCCCTGCTAGACCTCCGCTTATTAACATAGAGAGTATGATCACGCGGGAACTGCTAATACCGGCATATCTAGCTACCTCTGGTTTGATTCCAAAAACTCTTATTTCATAGCCTATCTTAGTCCTCGACAATAGAATACTAATGATTAAGGCTGAGGATATTGCTATGATTAAGGTAGCATAGTGGATGCGTGTATTAGGAATACATGGAATACATGTATTTGTGGGGAAAATATCTGTTTGTGGAAATCCCCATGCTGCTTTTCCCTTCCACGGACCATATATGAGATATTCAACTATCTTTGAAGCTATGTGATTCATCATTAATGTTGTCAACACTTCGTTAACATTGAATTTTATCTTCAATATGGCTGGTATAAGTGCCCATAGACCCCCAGCGATAAATCCTAAAGCAAACATAGTTGGTATGGATATATAATGTGGGGCTGTTTTTAGGGAAAATAGGGCTATCCATGTGGCTACTATTGCTCCCAGAAGGAGTTGTCCTTCTGCACCAATATTCCATACATTAGCTTTAAAGGCCACTATTAGTCCTGCTCCACATAATAGTAGTGGAATCATCTTTACAATAGTATAGGTTATGCCATCAAAACTGCCGAAGGCACTTAGGAAGATCTCTTTATAGGCTATTATAGGATCGATTTGTTGATACGTAAATATAGCCGCTGCGATTATTAGTGAAATCGCTACCGAAAGAGTAGATACCATTGCTTCAGTAAACCTTGAAGTGAGGGAGCTTCGTTCTACTCTAATCTTGAGCTCTAGCCCAAAGTGCCTGAGGAGAGAGCTATACCTATACCTCAAGATCTCACCTTAGCCATTTCAATACCAGCCATCATGAGACCTATCCTATTCACATCAGCTTTAGAGGTAGGTAGAACTCCCATAAATTTACCCTCGAAGATAACAGCTATTCTATCTGCTAGCATAAGCAGTTCCTCTAGATCCTCCGAAACTAGTAAAACTGCCACACCTCTTTTCTTCTGCTCTATAAGAAGCGATCTCACGAAGTTAGTAGCTGCGACATCTAGTCCTCGAGTGGGATTTGAAGCTACTATCAACTTGGGATTACCGGAAAGCTCTCTAGCAAGTATTAATCGCTGAATATTTCCTCCTGATAACACTCCTGCGGGGAGTCTACTACTAGGAGTAATGATATTATATTCCTTTATCAGCTTATCGACCCATTTATTTATATGATCTAAGTTTAGGAATAGATGTCCTGAGAACGGTGTATACCTGTATTTCTTAAGTATCAGATTCTCTGAAATACTTAGGTCCTGAGCTATACCCATGTTCAATCTATCCTCCGGTATGAAAGCCACACCTCTCTCGATAATGTCCTTTGGAGTTCTATTAGTTACTTCCTCTCCCATAAGTATGATATTTCCTAACTTGACTTTTCTTAGTCCAGTAATTGCCTCAATAAGTTCCCTTTGGCCATTTCCTGATACTCCTGCTATACCAAAGATCTCCCCTGCAAAGACCTCAAAAGATACTCCTTTAACTGCAAGAGATCCTCTATCATTAAGAACATAAAGATTTCGCACCTCTAGAATGGGAGCTTCCTTATAAGTCAAACTAGCAGTATGTGTTATAGGTCGTAGCGGTATCTCCTTACCTAACATTAACTTAGCGAGTTGCTTAGGATTCGTTTCACTAGTTTGAAGTGTTGCTACTACTCTTCCTTTCCGTAGAACAGTGACTCTATCACTTACTTCCATAACTTCGTGAAGCTTATGTGTTATAAAGACTATTCCACATCCTTCCTCCGCCATCCTTCTAAGAATCTTGAATAGTTCACGCTTCTCAGGAGGAGTAAGGACACTTGTTGGTTCATCTAGAATTAGGATTTTTGCTCTTCTGATAAGGGCTTTGAGAATTTCAACTCTCTGTTTCTCTCCTGCTGAAAGTTGCCATACTCTAGCGTCTGGATCTATTCTAAGACCATATTTCTCAGAGAGTTCACCTATATTCTTCTTGACATCCTGAATGTGAGAGAAGAACTTATACTCTTCTATGCAAAGTGCTATGTTTTCAGCAACTGTTAAGGATTCTATCAGTTTGAAGTGTTGATGAACCATAGCGATTCCTAACTTAATGGCATCCTTAGGCGATCCTATCTTGACTCTACGATTTCCTACATAGATCTCACCTTCATCAGGACGATATAATCCGTACAGTATATTCATCAGTGTAGTCTTACCTGCTCCATTCTCACCTAGAAGCGCATGTATTTCCCCAGCCCTTAATTCAAAGTCCACATGATCATTAGCAGTTACTCCTGGAAAGCGCTTAGTTATTCCCTGCATTTTAACTACGACCTCACCTCTAGGAATATTCAGGAGAGAAGACTTCTCGGGAGGAGTAAGTAAAAAACTTCTTATTATACCCTTCATGTTTTATTCCTCCGCTATCCACCTGGTTTGGGAATAGTACCCACTATATTGTCCACAAACCAATCCATGGTCCACAGAGCATAGTGTCCTAAGCGTTCTCCCGGTTTAGCCCTTAGTTTTCCCTCTTGATCGTAAATTGGACCAGTGAAGGGATCGAATGTAGGTACTTCTTCACTCATCTGTTTAAGCCTAATCATTACGAGATCGTATACTGATATTTTACCAAGTATAGGATCTTCGACATATTTCTCCTTAAGTATAGGTTCAAACTTTGGGTTTATGGGCATACCATACTCTGCACCAAGTTCAACTGCTCCTTCTCTTAGCATCCACCAATAGTCCACATTTTCGAGATTAGTCTTATTGTATACACCAAGGTACACTTTGATAACAATATCTTCATATATTTTCTCCCAGTGGACTAACTGTCCACTGACTACTACATCAGGTCCGTATTTATACATAGGACTATAATGACTGAAAGTATACACAGGTCTGCCTTTCTTGAAATAATCTTGACATACTCCGACTATAGTTGGTGAATCTTCAGTGAATGCTATAACATCTACACCTTCTGCTATCAGAGCTTCTGCCGCCTCCTTAGCCTTAACTGGATCGTACCATGCAAAGATCCACCGTACATAGACTTTTGCATCGGGGTTTACCTCCTTTACGCCAAGAGCGAAAGCGTTAATGTGTCTAACTACTTCAGGTATTGGATGAGCTCCTACATAACCTACCTTTCCAGTCTTAGTAAGTGCTCCTGCCATTAGGCCATTGAGATAGTATAACTGGTAGAATTCCGCAAAATATGTGCCCATGTTCTTCCATCTCTTGTACCCTGAACAGTGGAAGAATATTATGTTTGGATATTCCTTGGCCGCTTTAAGTGTTGGATCCATGAAGCCGAAGCTTGTGGTAAAGATTAGGTTACAACCTTGCTTTATAAACCTCTCTATGTATCTATAACAGTCAGCTTCGGAGACGCTTTCAGCGTATACAGTTTCAAGCCATGGGAACTTTTCATCAACTATCCTACGCCCTGTATCATGTCCATGAGTCCAACCATAATCACCAATAGGACCCACGTATATGAATGCAGCCTTTATCTTAGGAGGTATTATTTCACTGGCTTTATCTATCAGCGGTATTAGATTTAGAAGTAGTTGAGTCGCATTTATATCGCCTTCCGGAGTCTTAGGAATATCAAATTCTATACCTAGTCTCTTACTCAGAGCTAGCGCAGATTCGGCAAGTTTTGCGACAGGTTCTCCCTTTAGTACTGGAACCTTAACAATACGTTCTTTGCCAGGAGCCAGAGTCCACGTTGCCACGGCAGTTATTATTAGCAGTATTACTGTAAGGGCAGTATACTTGATAATGATACCACCAGACTTTGTCATACCGGTTCATTTTAACCTTTAATTAAACCATATATAACCTTTTCCCTTATTAACATAAATATATTTAAATAATTATTTAAATTATCTTAGTTACGTATTAAGACTATGAGTGAGTGTGCTCTATACAATTGAACTCCCACTACAGAGACTTTGGCAATATGTCGAAATTCGCGTATAAATTGAAACTTACTGAGCTGTATTTCCGATTGATATACGAGTAGTCTTACTATGGGAATGAGAAAGAATAGAACGTTAGTTAGTAGTAAGTAAAGCCTCCTCCTAGTCCTACACCCGTAAATCTTCTATAGAGCTTCTCTAGTGATACTGGAGATAAGGATTTCTATAAAATAGGTATAGTAGGATACCATTATTCACTGCATTCTTGAACTCAATAGGCATGTCATATGTTAAGGGACCCACTATTTGATACAGCATACATTATGCTAGAGATGATATCGGAAGATTATACAATCTTTAGATCTAGAAATAATAGTATAATATTGCAGTACGGATTATGACAATTCGGGGTAATCTACTAGGTCTTCTTCTTAGTCTTCAGTACTACTAACACCTAACTCTTAATACAAATCTCTATTCATACTCTGATAAAGTTGTGCTTCACTAATATATGTAATTTAACTCTATCCTGAAGTACAAAGTACAACGATAGACTAATACTCACGAAGTGAATTATCCATAGGGGACGTGTGTATGGACTTAAGTGGCAAGAGAAGACTTAAGATGAAACTACATCTAGAGGAAGCTAAAATATATGAGGTGATATATTGGGCTATTAGGGATGTGTTCGATGAGGCTTTGAGAGAGGGTGTAAGAAGATTAGACCGTAGTGGTGATATTAGTAGTGGGATACTGCTCCTGAATATAGTATATGAGGCTATAAGGGAAGGAGTCTACAAAGCATTTAGAGATGCCCTCTTTTCCGGTATAATAGACCTTAGAGAGACTTGTAAGAGTGTTAGAAGATGATATTGGTAGACAAAGTGAAGATAATACCGATAGCTGACGAGAGTCTGGGAGTTAGGTCAATGACCACATTTATAGAGACACCTGATGTGAGGATATTACTCGATGCTGGTGTGGCGCTAGCTCCTTTGAGATATGGAAGACCTCCGCATCCAAGAGAGTTCAAGGCTCTTGAAGAAGCTAGAAAGAGAATAGAGGAATACGCTGAGAGAGCAGATATAGTAACTATAAGCCACTATCATCTTGATCACTACACACCTCCATTTAAGTCGATATATACATGTACTGATCAAGAGAGTTTCATTAAAGTATATCAAGATAAACTGGTCTTAGTTAAGAATTTTGAGGAGAATATAAACGTGAGACAAAGACTTAGAGCTAAAGCCTTATATAGATCTATCAAGGACATTGTTTACAAACTAATTCATGTAGATGGATATTCCCTAAACTTGGGAGATACACTCATAAAATTCTCGAAGGTGTATCCTCATGGTCCGGACGGAAGTAAGTTGGGATGGATTTTAATGGTCACTATAGTAAATGAGGGTACTAAGGTACTCTTTGCTCCCGATGTCCAGGGACCAATGTCATCAAGTGCTCTTAAATATATACTGACTGAAAGGCCTGAAGTACTCATCCTAGGTGGACCACCTACTTACCTAAGTGGTATAAAAGTAGCCAAAGAGCTTGTTGAAAGAGGACTGAAATCTATTGCATTGCTTTCTAAGGTATGTAAAACTCTAGTACTAGAGCACCATCTTCTGAGAGATCTTCATTGGAGGGAACAAGTATTCAAATACTTGGAGGAAGAAGTAGGAAACTTGATCACAGCATCTCAAATCCTAGGTCGTACTGAAAACTTACTTGAAGCCCGTAGAGCTGAACTCTATGAGGAGGAACCTCCTGATAAAGAATTCCTTAGATGGGTGAGGCAGCATCGAAAGAGTAAAGAATAGGTACTCAGTACTCAGGATATTTGATCCATGGAGAAGTCCCATGTGTACCTGCCCACAGAAGTACTCTTTACACCCATATACAGGTTGTAGCCATAAATGCCTATACTGTTACGCGACGTACTATGTACGTTATACGGATAGTAAACCTAAAAGAGATTTCCTAGGAAGGTTAAAAAGAGATCTAAATAAGGCAGATCGGAGAATACCGATAGTACTTTCATCCAGTAGTGATCCCTATCCTCCAGAGGAAAAGGAGTACAAGCTAACTAGAGGAGCCTTGAGACTACTACAAAGGTATGGATTTAAAGTGTTGATAATGACTAAGTCTGATATGGTACTCAGGGATATGGATATTGTCAAGAAGGGTGGAATATGTGTAAGTATCACCATTACAACTCTCGATAGAAAGCTATCCAAAATTATAGAGCCCAATGCTCCTTCTCCTGATAAGCGTCTCAGTACCCTCAAGGAACTCACTAAGATGAATGTACGTACAATTGTGCGTGTAGATCCTATAATACCCCTATTGAACGATGATCCCATTGAACTTCGTGAGCTCGTAGCTGTCCTAGCTGAGTACGGAGTTAGGCATATTGTAACTTCTACTTACAAGTTTAGACTAGATAGTTACAAGAGACTTATAGAGGCATTTCCCGAGTATTCGAATACGTGGAAGTTGTTATACGTGAACCGTGGAGTGAAAGTGGGTAGTTATAGGTATTTAGCACGTTCTCTGAGAGAGAAATTACTCAGGCCTATTGTCCATGAGGCTAGTAGATTAGGACTCACGTATGCTACCTGTAGAGAGAGACTTATTACTAAGGAATTCTTCAATTCGCCTACATGTGATGGAACACACCTACTCAGGGTGTAGTAAATGAGTGAATGGGTCAGGAGGAAAAGACATTTTCTGATGAGGTTATTAGAGGATGCTGTGAGGAGTAAAGTGGATAGGGATATTCTAGATCTATTAATGTTGATAAACTCTATAGATGAGCTGTATACCACATCATCCTGTAGCGGTAGAATTCAGTTGGTAGCTGTAGAGGAACCTGGTGATAAGCTTAACCTCAAGGTCATTGCTAAGTGGCACTCCTCCGTAGAGTATCATGAAGTAGAGAATGTGCTTAGAGGACACCATGATAATTTATGGATGGTAGTTCAGGCACCTATTCTCCACATAGTAGCTAGAGATTTAACTACAGCATCTAAAGTCCTTTCCATAGCTAGGATGGCTGGATTTAAGAATAGTGGACTAATCTCCCTGCATCCCGAGAGATATGTAGTACAAGTGGCATCTACAGAATCCATGAGTATACCATTAATATTAAAAGGAAAGTGTTTATTGTCACCGGAAGAAATTAAGGTAGTTTTAACTCTATGCAGTAAACTTCTAAATAGGAGTAAGGATAAATTGCTCAGACTAACCAGATTGATTAGGGAGGAATTCTACTCAAACTCTTGAAGGTGCTATTTTAGCCCAGGAAGTAATATAGTTTCACATAACTCTTAGCGAAAGGAATATCTTTAATAAGCTTTTGTACAATATATGCGCATAGTACTCCTCATAATTATGTTATTCTCATTATTAATCCTTCTCAACTCAATGAGTATTATAATAGTAAAATCCACAGATACCAAAGGAGGACATAGAGGGAAACTTATACCCCTTGTAGAGGGATTTGCAGAGAGAATAGAGTTTAGGGAAATACAAGAGGTATCATTTCTCTATTCTCCTGGGAAGGAGACCCTAGTGCTAGAAGGGTTTAAGAATATACCATCAAAAACCTATCTTGTACTAGGAATAGCGACATCGAGCAAAGATTTATATGTAGCATCAGTATTCATAAATAATCATAAAATTGATTTTAAAGTAAACAGTATCTATGTCTTAGAGGGATTTATGCCATATTTCTCTGTGATATGGGGATCTGTACCCCCTAGCTCACTAACCAGTGAGAACTTAAACATAAGTATAGAGATACTTGGAGAAGAGGCAAAGTGTACTATAGAGGGAGGCCTCCTCTTGGGGATATATGAGGGAAAGGAGAATTGCTATTACAAGCTTTATGTAGGTCCATATGCTGTTTACAGATGTAATGCTACCATACCAATCACCCTTAATGCACGTGTACGTGACCTTCCGGTAAACGTCACTATGAGTGTATCTGGAGATGAGAACGCAGATATTATCATTGAGAAGGCTGAATTAAATAGAGAAAGGAAAGAGTTTTTTGCTCTAGTAAAGGGGTACTTTAGTTATAGTGATAGCCTAAACATATCGATATCCAGCTTCTCAGTATCTGCACTAAAGATATGCTACTTATTGTTCTATACAAGTCCAACAGTATTCTATGAACCTGTTATACTTGAAATGAAAAACGTGCCTAAAGATTACCTTAAACTCATTAGTATTAAAGTGGATAATAGGGTCTTCAAAGTAAGTGACTATGTTACTATCATAAGACTACCAAGGAGGTTTAACACTATAGAGCTATACATAGGTAAGTATAGGTTCAGAACTATAGAAGTAAATGCACCTGGAACTTATTCAGTACACTTCCCATTTAATGAATGTACTATTCGTGCAGAGACTTCATATGGAACACCAGTAGACATAGCAGTGAAGGTAGGTGGGACTCAAGTTTCAAAGGGTCTAGGGTGGTGTACTGCTCAATGCCTTGAGGGATTTACGGAAATTGAACTAAAATACAAAGGTCATACTCTTGTATATAAGTACAACAGAGATGTTAGTAAATACATATTTCCAACAGGACTAGTTGGTATAAGATGGCGTGATGCTCTCTATCGTATACGTCTGGAGGTTACGATGGAGCTTCCAGAAGGAAGACACTTTTGGCAAGGTGGGCCGATCTCCTATGGTTGGGTAAAGTATCCATCTGTAGAGTTTGAGATTGCTAGATCCAAGGAAAGTATAGTTGAACTCTATCCGTACGTTGTATTTTATCCATCAGTACATGTTCAAATATTCTTTTACATTTCATTCATCTCAATTTTAGTCTACTGGTCCCTTAGAAGTATCAGAAACAGCTCT
>Ga0180302_10000163_pt1 | contig 27765 bp, 27 predicted proteins | sample GuaBasSediGuay17_FD_121794 | JGI IMG/M metagenome (GOLD analysis project Ga0180302, IMG submission 121794) | Subseafloor sediment microbial communities from Guaymas Basin, Gulf of California, Mexico - Guay17, Core 4571-4, 12-15 cm | ecosystem: Environmental > Aquatic > Marine > Hydrothermal... | reverse complement strand
ATAAACAATAGAAAGCCCATAGCCTTCATTCCAGGAAACAAGTTTCCCGCTGTGACTATAACGGGTTATTCATGCAGACTAATGTGTGATTTCTGTAGAGGGAGGTATTTAAAGGGAATGATTCCCATCAAGGAGCCAAAGGAGCTATATGACGTGGCTGCTAAGGTCTGGGAAAGAGGGGGTAAAGGACTTTTGATAAGCGGAGGCTTTGATGAACACGGCAGACTCCCTATAAGACCTTACCTCAGAGTTCTGAAGGATATAAAGGTAGACTTTGACTTAATAGTGAGCATTCATCCTGGCTTCTTAGAAAGGGAAGTTATGGTGAGGCTTAAGGAGTGCGGGGTTGACGTGATAGACTATGAGTTTGCACTTAACCCTCTACTGCTTAAGCACATGCACCTCAACATACAACCTAATGATGTAATTAAACACTTTCAGGAGTTATTGAAGATAGGATTTAAATGTGTAGCTCCTCATGTCTTACTCGGCCTTAAAGGCTACATCTCAACGTGGGACATCAAGGCTGTCAATATACTATCAGTCTTTAATCCCGACTTAGTGGTGCTACTGATTTTCATCCCAACTAAGGGAACTCCTCTCGAAGCGTTCTCTCCACCCTCGGTAAGAGAAGTAGTAAGTTACGTTAGCTATGTAGCTGAGAATCTAAACAACTCAGAAATTGCCTTAGGATGCATGAGGCCTATTGAGTATAAGAAGTCGCTCGATAAAGTATTGGTGTCGAGCAAGCTCATAGATAGGATAGCCAATCCCCATAAGAGGCTCATTACAGAGTATGACCTTCCTAAAATAGAAGCTTGTTGTTCAATACCGCTCGATTATCTTTAGTAGTTTTTACATTAAAAAGAAATTATTAAATAGTTTTATGGGGATGACTTAATTGGTGGTGAGCTTGTCTGGCGTAGAAGAGAAACGAGATGTTGAGCGAGTAGAGGAGTATAGGCAGATATACTCGATGGTCTCTCTCAAAGGAGTTTATGAGGCTGAGTTAAGCACAGGAGTAATAAGAGCTGCTAGATTTGCTGACAAAATAAGGAGAGTAGTAATAGCTGCATTTAGTAGGATAGCTCCCCTAGAGGTAATATTAAGGGATGTAGGGGAATTCAACAAGAAATTATATGATGAAATAGTTGAAAAGAGAAAATATAAGAAAAGTGATTTGATTAAAATAGTTGTTGACGCTAGGTATGATAAAGATGAGAATAGAATAATATTTGGTGAACCTGATATAATTAGGTACGTTCCTGAAGTGGAGTTAGAGAAGCTTAAGGAGGAGAATAAGAAGTTAAAAGGAGTGCTCGAAAAGATAAAAGAGATTGTAATTTCGATATAATATTAGTATCTAATATGCCTTTATAACGTGTTTTAAAAAGAAAATAATTCTTTTTCGTACTTTGAGCCTAGTTTAACTTATTGAGCTGAAATTGAGGATAGGCTTTAATGTGTATTCTCTATAAAGTCTTAGGTGAAAGAATGAGTGTTGAGTTCATAAGGAGGCTAATCGATGAGTATTCTAGAGAGGTAGACTTTGTAGATGTGAGATTACAGAGGAATAGGGGATTAATTCTAGGCACTGAAAATGGAAGTTTAAGGAGAGTTCAATCCTTTGCTGGAGAAGGATTAGGAATTAGGCTATTAAAGGATGGATGTTGGGGGATAGGATCTACAGACATACTTGACAAAAGTAGCATAGAAGGAGCGTTCAAGAGAGCCTTCTCAATGGTCAATGTTCTCGCTAGCAGGTCGCCGTCTAAACTTGCTCTATCTGAAGAGAAGATCTATGAAGATGTATGTGAATACAAGGTCAAAGTTCCTTTTGAAAATGTTTCTTTCGAAGAAAAGAAAGACTTGATAGTTACCTCAGATAGGGAGATGAGGAAGACTGATGCCAGAATCGTGGGCTCCTATGTTAACTACATAGAGATGTTTATTGAAAAAGTCTATTTAAGTAGTGAGGGAGCGAACATAATCCAAAGGATTCCTAGTGTCTTCCTCATGTTTCAGGCGATAGCTAGAGAAGGAGTGAACTTACAGAGCTACTTTGACATTATTGGAGGCCATTATGGCTATGAAAAAGTTGAGGAAACAGATGTGATGAAGATAGCTATTGATACAGCCAGGAAGGCTATTGAAATGCTGAAGGCAGAGACTATAAAGGGCGGTGAGATGGTCGTAGTTATGGATGGCAGAGTCACTGGCACGTTTGCTCATGAAGTATTTGGACATGCAGCTGAAGCCGATAATGTCTTGGGAGCTAAATCCTTCTTATCAGGTCTTATTGGTAAAAAGATAGGCTCTGATGTGATTAGCATAGTTGATGATGCTACAGTGCCCAATGCCTATGGCTCTTACTTCTATGATGATGAAGGAGTGCCAGCTCAAAGGAAAGTCTTACTAGACAAAGGGATCTTAAGAGGTTACCTGCACAACAGGGAAACAGCAGCGAAGATCGGTGTGAAGTCGACTGGTAATGGGAGAGCTCAAGATTACGCTCGTAGAGTCTATGTCAGAATGTCCAATACATTTGTAGCTCCAGGAGACTGGTCATTTGAAGAGATGATAGGAGATGTGAACTATGGAGTTTATGTAGAGGGGGTTGCTGGTGGTATGGAAGATCCTGTAGGTGGTGGTTTTCAGGTTAATGCCCTTAGAGCCTGGTTGATAGAGAAAGGAGAATTTACGAAGTTATTGAAAGCAGTATCTATATCTGGAAGAGCCCTTGATATACTTAAGAATGTCGATGCTGTTGGTAAGGAGTTAACACTAGAGCCTGGGTCCTGCGGTAAGGGATATGCTGGTGATATGGTACCCGTTACCACAGGAGGACCTCCTATTAGGGTAAGGAAGATGGTAGTAGGTTTAGCTAGGTGAGAGAGATGATCGATATTGAGAAATATGCCAGAATGGCCCTGAGTGAGTGTCTAAAGGAATGCGACCAAGCTGAAGTCTTAACTTCTATCATTGATCGTAGGAGAGTCTTGTTTGAAGGTAGTAAAGTTAGCTACGTAGAATCGTCTAGGTCTAGTAGAATTGGAGTCATGGCCATTAAGAATAAGAGAGTGGGGGTTGCATCTCAGTCCAGTTTAAGTGAGGAAAGTGCACGTGAGGCAGTTAGCAAGGCGTTAATGTTTATGAGGAATAATGAACCGGATCCAGAATTCGAGACATTAATAGGTCCTATGAAGTTGCCCGCTGTTAAGGACTATTTTGATGAGAAGTTAATGGAGTTGAGTGATGAGGAGCTAATTGAGAGAGGCCTTAACATTGTTAAGCTCGTAACATCTAAGGGTGGAGCCATAATTCAAGGAGAACTTGAAATAGCAGTATTAAAAAGGTATCTCTTAAACAGTGAAGGTGTGGATGTTTATGGATTGAAGACTCGTATACTTTATAATTTCACGTTAATGGTGTCTGAGAACACTAGCGCATCTGAAGGATTCTTCATGAGAGGTTATACTTTCATTGATGATGCAAAGATCGAGGATGATGTTGAGTGGATGTTGAACCTGACCAGAAAGACACTTAAACCGAAGAAGGTTGAGGGAGGAATGTTAGATATAGTCTTAGGCCCTGACGCTGTCTATGAGTTATTGAGATTTGTATTGTCATACGCATTAAATGGCGACCATGCTAGGAAACGCAGGTCACCGTTTAGTGAAAAGATAGGTTCTCGAGTGTTTTCAAAGGAAATTACAGTGATCGATGATGGAACCATTCCGAGGGGCTATGTAACATTTCCGTGTGATGGAGAAGGTTATCCAATGAAAAGGAAAGTAGTAATAGATAAGGGAATACTTAGAACCTTCCTATTGGACAGTTACACTGCTAGGAAGATGGGAGTAGAGAGTACCGGAAATGCTGGGACCAACAGACCGTTTCCTTCAATAACGCCAACTAACTTAATTATAGCCCAAGGAACCAAGTCCTTAGAGGAGCTCATAGAAGAGGTCGATAGAGGCCTTTACATTCCTCGTATTCCTCCAGCCATGGTTAATCCACTAACAGGACAGTTTTCAGTAGAACTCAGACAAGCCTTTAGGATAGAGAGAGGAGAATTGAAAGATGCAGTTAGATGGGGAATGCTGTCAGACAACATATACGGTATGTTGAATAGGGTAATTTCAGTTTCAAGGAATGTCTCCAGAATATACAACTTCACAATACCAGCCATCAGCATCAGCGACGTTAAAGTAGAGGCTTGACACTGATTTTTCTGAGTCTTGTGAATTCTAACGTAGGTGTACTTGTTGTGGTAAACTTCAAGCTCATAGACAACTTCCCATCATGAGAAAATATTTAAGTCGAAATAAAGAACCTGAAGAATATGAGGCTTGGAATATTCATATCCGAGCTTGTTAAGGTGATGAACGGCAAGCCTTTAGATGAACTTAATAATGCAGAAATAGAGGATGCCATAAGCAAGGCAGTTAGAGTGATGAAACATTATGGGCTAAACTGTGGCGAGCTCTCCGTAAAGGAGTTAAGTACGCTGGAGAAAGTCGTAAAGGTTACCTCACGCATTAGCAACTTTGATTTCCTACTCCATGAATTAGGACAGTATAGCGGAACTAAGTTATCTCTAGCCAATGAGGAAAAGAGGAAGGAAGTGATCGAGGGACTTAAGACTACTATAGATTATGCATCTGATGGTGGTATAAGAGTCATAACTATTCACCCAGCGACATATAATCCTAAAGAGCCGGGTTATGCATACTCAGAGATTCTCCCAGAATACTTAGAAGCTAAGGATGCTTGGAGTACCTCAATAAGTTTGTTAAAGAAGATCTCAAGCTATGCCTCCAAGAAGGACGTGACATTGGGTTTAGAGAATATGCCGTTCACAGTTCTTTACAAAGACGCTATATTAAAGTGTCCTCACTTCGGAATAACTAAAGAGCAACTTCTTAAACTAATCTCAGATGTAAATAACTCAGCTTTAAGAGTAACTTTTGATGTCGGTCATGCTAACACCATTAGCCAACCCTGCGACTACATTAGTGGGATGGTCAAGTTCATAACACATATTCATTTACACGACAATGATGGGAGGTATGACCAGCATGCACCCTTAGGAACTGGAACTGTGAACCTATACTTTTTCTTTAGACGCCTTAAGGAGGAAAGCTACGACGAAAGTATAGTAGTTGAAAGAGCAGTAGACGAAGCGCTTTTCAATGATTTAGAAGTGTTAAAGCGTTATGTGAATGAAGCATTCAAGTGAATATAATACTTAGACTGTTAATCTTAATGATTAGTTTGTTGAGGGTTGTAGTATATCTTCATACTTCTAGTTATAGCATCCTTATTATTGTTAACAATCATGTATATGGATAGTTATAATTACTAAGGATAAATGTGGAGATAGTTAATAATGCTAGGTTTACTGCTCTTTGGAGACCATGAAGTAATGCTTGACGCTAAGGCTAATACATGATAGAGGAGAAATTATCCATCACTTCAACTAGTTCATCTTACTTTAAATAGTTCCTTCCAAGTTTATTAATCATGCTGTAGTGAACCACAAGTCCAGTGACATAATCTTCACTAGTATGAAGATGATTACGCTCAGTTCATAAAGAATTGGCCTCACATTTAGACCACTGAAATGACATTCCTCAATTCACATTGATTCTACTTTGTAGATATGCTTACCATTCATAAGGATCATGAATCATCACTATAGAATTAGTTGGTAGTCAATGTAAGCACTTCCATCTTAAGCAACTCTCCCACCTTCTTCAATGGAGCTAGCCAATGACCGAAAGTCATAGATATGTGTTGGGAGCCTACCAATATCTTCGGGATCTCCCTTACATCGCCTTTCACTTCCATGTGTATTATAACTCTACAATGTACTCCATCCTCACTCCTCTTCACTCTTCCCTCTATTACCATCATCCTATCAAGTGTAGTGTCAATGTTAAGTAGTGTCATAGGTACTCCTTTCTTGATGTCTGCATAACCGGTAACTCCAAACCTCCTTCCATGATAATCTCTGATAATGAACCTAGTCGACGCCATTGAAAGAGGTATCACATCATGCTCTATTGTTACTTCCCCTTCTTCGGCCTCAAACATACCAGGTCTATAACCGAAATTCCCCATTAGGACTGCATTTCCACTTACTGCATGCAGAATTAACGCTGATATCATTGCTGTTATATCTCCCTCACAAGCGCACATTATTCCCTCATCTATTAACCTAGCAAATGCTAAGCATGGAACTAATGGTCTCTCTTCAGTAAACCGGCCACAGTTTATAGCAATGCCGTTAGCGTCTTCTCTCTCGCAGAGGTATCGGAGGGCTAGGTATATTCTCGTAACTTTTAATAAGTCGTCCTCGCTGGGTTCAACTACTCTCTCAAAATCTCTCTTCCACTTTTCTAATTCTTCTCTTACCTTCTCCTCTGGAATTAAATCAAAGACTCTGAAGAATTCATTGGTCTCTATATGTCTAACTCGAACTCCGAGTTTATCCTCTAAGAGGGAGAAGTCCCAGGGTCCCTTAGGAGCAGAGAACGAAGGTATCTCGCCTATGTAAAGGAACTTACTCTGTTTCAGGAACTTCCTCACCCTTAATGCTCTTAAGAAATCTGAGTCTGCTCTCCTGATTATTGGTATTCCATACCTAGCTATGGTTCGAATCTCTAGAGGTCGTGCACCTCTGCTTCTAAGTAAGATAGCATCAACGTCATAGTCCAGAATTCTAGGTACCATTCTAAGATCTTTCTGTTCTTTAATCACGAACGGTTCTTCAACTTTTACGAAATCTAAATCTAGCTCTCTTTCAAACTCTTCAACTAGTCTTTTGGCCTCTCTCTTAAGTTCTTCCTCTGTAGGGCGAGGTACTGGTGGAGTTCCTATTACATCAGGTGAGCAAACACTACCATAGACGTAGTCATAGTGATGTAACCCTAGGTAAATGGGCTTAATTCTAACGATCCCTCTATTTAGTTCATCACTCAAATTCTCACCTGATTACGTTAGTAGTTAATAACCTGTATTTAACGCTATTCAAGGATCATTTCACAGTCGATCTACTAAAATATGCGAGGAAGAGATTATAATCATGTGGATTATCTCAAACTAATTGAAGAGCTCATTGAGGAGGCTAGGGAGATCAGACGTAAGAGTGCAGACTGGAACTTCATAAGCAGACAACCTGAGCCATTGAAAACTGCATTAATATACCTTATAGAAGACGGTGACCTATACGTGGCGTCTAAAATCGCAGGCTTGACAGTTGATGAAATGGATAAGTTGAGAATTAAGGCTAAAATTCCTATAGTGATTCGATCAAAAAATAAGCTAAGAGGGACGCAACTTAACTTAGTATTCTAAGCCTCCTTAGGCAATAATGAGTGAGGGGAGACCAAATACTGCCTCAGAATGTGATAGGAGCTGAATATTTCACCTTAACTAAGTTTATTTAACGATTTTAGATACCTTAATTTATGCGACTGATCGAGTTAATAGATAAAGTCTTCTCAGAGGTCTCAGGTAATTTAGCTAAAGACTTTATAGCAGAGATCTCACGCTTTCATAGAATTCAAGCTTCCCCAGGATTTCATGAAGCTGCATTATTTGTTAGAGATACCTTAGCTGAGTTGGGGTATGAGCCAGTATTGCACGAATTTCCAGCTGATGGAAGGAACGTATATTTAGACGGATGGAGAGCCCCTATAGGTTGGGAAGTAGTCAAGGCCGAGCTTAGAGTTGTGAAGCCTAAGCGGATTCTCTTAGGCAAGTATCCTGACCTACCGACGTTAGTCGTAGCCCATAGTGCTTCTAGGCCTGAAGGTGTCGAAGCTGAACTAGTAGATGTAGGCACTGGAATGTTAGATGAGGAGTACAAGGTAGATGTAGAAGGTAAATTCGTACTTGCATCTGGTAGAGCCAGGATAGTCCACGAGAAAGCAGTGGTTGAAAGGGGTGCCATTGGCATAATCGTTTATAGCGAAAAACTAGACGCTCCCAATGCTATTCCCTACACAGCTCTCTGGCCTACAGCCGATGAATTAAACAAGGTAGGGTTAGCCTTTGCGATATCCTACAGACAAGCCCTTAGGCTCAAAAGCTTGCTTAAACAAAGAGGTTCTCTCACTTTATACGGGATGGTAGAGTCTAGATTCTTTCAAAGCCATTTAGAAGTCGTTGAAGCTACCACTCCAGGAGAGGTGGACAGGTATGTGTTGTTAATAGCACATCTCTGCCATCCCAAGCCTGGAGCTCATGATAACGCATCTGGCTCTGGTACACTATTAGAGATCGCTAGAGCTCTTCAGGAACTCCTCAATAAAGGATTCAAGCTCAACTTAGGTATAAAGTTCCTTTGGGTACCAGAGTTCTATGGCACGATAGCCTACATAGATTCCCATGAGGAGTTTGTTGAAAAGTTCAAGGCTGTAATAAATTTGGACATGGTTGGTGCATCACAAGAAAAGACTGGAGGAACCCTTACAGTGGTTGGTATAGCACCGTTTAATCCAACATTTTTGCCTTTATTAGCGTATTATTCTCTCAAGGAATGCGCCAAACCTTTAAAGTATTATAGTGGACACGAAGTATTACCACCGATAAAATATAATCTTGTGCCTTACATAGGTGGCAGTGATCATCACGTATTCGTAGACCCTGTATGGGGTATCCCAGCTACTGCATATATAGAATGGCCTGATAAGTACTATCACACTAGCTTAGACGTTATCGATAACCTAGATCCGAGAGTCTTAAAGGTGGTTGGTAGTGCAGCATTGTCATTAGCTCTCTACATAGCTAATTTCGACGATAGAACATTGACAGAATCGACCTATATCTGTAAAGCAGTAGCCAAGAGGTATCTCGAAGAGAAATTTTTAGAATTGCTAAAGAGTGAGTACGAGTATGCTAACTTAAGACTCAAGTATCTAGGTAAGTGGATGAGAAAGGCTATCAAGAGTCTAAAAGTATTTGCGAAGGATCCGAATGAGGAAGAGTTAATCAAGAATACAGCCAAAGAACTTCAAGAGTCTATAGCCTCAGTAGCCCTAGATTTGGTTAGGTTAAAGGATCATGAACTTATTAAAACTGGAGAAGTGAAGAAAATTGAGGATAAAAGAGTCTTAAAGAGGACTAAGAGGTGTCCTTTGTATCTGAGCGATGTCTTAAGAAGACTTCCGAGAACTGAAAGAGAATACTTTAATAATATTCTATTCGTTAAGAGGATAAGGCTCGGTCACGATATAGTATACTTTCTCTTCGATGGTAGAAGGAGCGTATCTGACGTATTTGAAGAATATTATGCCTATTACAAGGATGTAGATGTAGAGGTCTTCATTAAATTAGTAGATGCATTGGTCAAAACGGGTTGGTTAGAGGAGGTTACACATCACAATGTATAGGATAAGCAAACCAAATGATAATGGCTTGACCTATGGCCTTCACCTATATGCAGCAATAGTGAAGAATTTAAGAGGAGTAGTGTTCTCATTAAGCGAAGAGAAAATTTTAGAAAGAGGTTTAAAGTGGCTAACTAGACACTTTAAATACAGAAGCCTAGGCTTCGCTCCTTCTATAGTTGAGAAATACAAACTCCTTGAAAGATATCTTGAGCGAAGGCAATTCATCAAGCTATGGTATCCAACTCGAGACTTTAGGACATTCGTGAACGAGCTTGAAAGATTATTAGAAATTGGGCGAGTAGTAATCGAATCTTTGAGTTTCTCGTCAGCGTACGTTTCACCATTGATTATTATTGGAGAGGATAGTGTAGAAGAGCTTGAATCATTCTCACTACTAAAGGTAATGAGCAACAAACAGCTAACTGATTCGGACATTAAGCTTCATTTAAGGATTGCTGACTATTCAGTTCTCGATATGTACGCATGGAGCGTAGAAAATGCTCATAATATACTAAACTTAGTGATCAGAGGCAAGAGTTACAATAGAGCTCTTGAAGATAGAGTGAAGAGAGTGTACAATGACTCTAGGAGATTCTGGAGAATTGCAGAGAATAATGGAAAGTGTGTAGTGATGTATCTAGACTTGCTTAGTCCCTTATTAAGGAAGTGTAAAGCAGAAGTGATGAAAAGGCTGATAGAGTCCTACAGCGAAGTTGCATTATCTGCCTTTGGCATAATAGCAGGATTTGTACTAACAGTTCAATGATAATCTAGAAATAGGAAAATTGCTTTTTCTCCTTAATTTCAAAGCTTCCCAAGGAACTTTTAACTAAATTTTTCTTTAAGCTCATCTCAAATTCCCTTTCCACTGAGCACTGTACTAGATACCTTGGAAAAAGTTTACGACTAAGAGAATACTTAAGTGATAAGCTAGGCGAGTTGTTATATCAATTTTATGGGTTTATCCAGTTTAGAGAGTAGCACTATTCTAGAGCTTAGGACTTCATCTATCATCTTATATCCTGTCAGCTCAGCTAGCTTAGCACCAAACTCTTTTACTTCTGAGAACCTCGGCATATTTGATACCTTTAATCTATGTTTGAAGTAACCAACACTCATGGCCGCTTTTGGCTCAACATAAGTGGGTTGAGCTAACTCGACTAATTTAGCGTACTTCTCAATATGCTTCATATTATAGTCCTTGACTAGAGTTATTCTCATAACAGTAGGAACTTTGAAGCTCTGTAGCAACTCTAGGGTTTTCATTAAGTTATTCCACGCTACTTTAGCTGGAATTATCGGTTTAGTAACGACTTCAAATGTCTCTATATCAGGCGCTACTACGCTCACATAGAGCTGAGAAGGCTCTCTTTCCAACCTCTCCAACACATCTGGTCTAGTTCCATTAGTAACAAGGAAGACAGTCTTGAAACCATGCTTGAAATAGGCATCTATGAGCTCTCCGATATAGGGATACATCGTTGGCTCTCCAACCAAGCTTATAGCTGCATGTATTGGTCTTAGAGCTTCTTCAAGCATCACTTTGTCAACTTTGGGATTCCCTTTGTACCCTATGAGTATCCTCTTCCACTCAATTAGACTATTCTTGACGATACTATCAGGATCATCATATTTGAAAGGACCCAGCTCATCTATTCTAGCTCCAACATCCTCTGGATGTGCACGCCAGCAGAATATGCATCGCTCATTACAGAAAATAGTGGGCGACATCTGAAGACATCTGTGACATGGTATGCCATAGAATCTTTGCTTATAACAGTATTCTTTACCCTTAGTAAGCAGAGATTTCTTCACCCAATGGCAAGGCTTAACTACTGCGTATCTACCGACAAAATGATACTTTTGCCTAATATAGGCTCTCCTTAATTTTTCATATTCCGAACTAATCTGCTCGTCAAATGTCTTAACTACCATACGAATTCACTGATGTTTAATAGACAAAGGGTGATATAAGTTTGAGGAGTACTATTCAAAAAGCCAGGGATAAAGCTTCTTGAGCTTTCTTTTCCCTTCTTCAGTAGCCATTTCAGGAGACCATGGAGGATCCCATATTAATCTAACTTTAACGTCCTTCACTCCAGGTACTTCCTTCACGGCATTTTTCACTAAGGAAACTATGTAAAACGCTAAGGGACAACCTGGCGCGGTCATGGTCATATCTATATGAACAGTGTCATTCACAATATCAATCTTATATATCAATCCCAAGTCCACGACATTAATTGGAATTTCAGGGTCGTATACTTTCTTTAATGCTTCTACTATCTCTTCACGAGATACCAAGCTGATCCCCGTAGACTATTTAATAAGATGCTAAAATTCCTTTCGGTTGCAGACTTCGCATCATCGAGTAAGTCTAAGAGAACCTATTAAGCACGTATGAACACTCATTTCTGAACCATGGGATAAGAACTTTATGTCACACACAGTTAATTATTAACAGTTATGAAGGTACTGATAGCTGGGTTGCTTAGGCGTAGCTCAGGTAAGACTACACTAGCCCTCGCCCTTGCTAAGTACCTGAGGGAGCTAGGCTATGTCGTCGGAGTCTTTAAACCACTAAGTGTGCATAATTGGTACTATCAATACGATACTAGCGTTGAGAATGTAAAAGAACGGCTGCTCTTCTCTGAGGACATAATGAAATTAGCAAGAGCAGTTAGAACTAAATTACCTTACGATGTACTGAATCCTGTCCATGGAGTAATTTTTCCTCCAAATCCTCTATTACTGAGGTACAAGCTAGTCGCTCGCTACTACTTATATCTAGAAGACCGCTTGATGGCCATGCCATTAGTCAGGTTTACCTTATGTAGCGATGTGAAAACCAACGTCTACGCTGTAAATCGTGAGGTTCTTAATAGGGATCACCTTTACTATGACCCAGATTACATAAGCAGTGTTCTCGAAAGCGCCAATATTGTTCTCGATGTGTATACTACAGAGCAAATGTACAAAGTTATGGAGATCTACGCTCCAGCCTCAATATTGTCATGTTACTCTCACTTAAAGCGGAGCTCAGATGTAACGATAATAGAGAGCTTCAGTAATGTTGCTGCTCCTTCAGTTCACGTACTCGATGTGGATTTAGTGTTAATAATAGGCCCTGGCGTAGTTATGACTTACGATGGTAGGTCCTATAGTAAAGCCATACTCTTATATTCTAGCTTAAGGAGTGTAGTGGACATTTCGACCCAGGACATAGTTAACTTGGTATCCCCACTGAAGGTATTCAGTGTCTCTCCCCTCTTAAAAGACGACCTCTTGAATAGTCTCAGATTAGTGACAAAGTTCAAGAGCATCCTGTCCTTCATTGAGAGGAAGTTGAGGGAGGAACGATAATATCCTTAATAGTAATTATAATATTTCGTGATACCCCCTGAGGATGTTATTGAATTACTTAAGGAGCTCATAAACATTCCAAGCCCCCTCTATGAAGAGGAGGAGATAGCCAATTATGTAGGCAATTGGCTTGAGAGGTCAGGCTTAGAAGTAGAGTATCAATATGTTGAGAAGAGAAGGCCTAATGTTATAGCTTGGATTAAAGGAAAACATGATGATGTAAGGATAATGCTAGTCGGACATCTAGACACCTTCTTTATCGAGGGTGAGCGTATTGAAGCTAAGGTAGCTGACGGATCCGTGTGGGGAAGAGGAGCAGTAGATATGAAGGGTGCAATAGCTGCTATGATGGTAGCTTTCTCGCGTGTCTCTAAGCTTAACCTAAAGTACACTGCTACACTTGGCTTAGTAGTCGACGAAGAAGGCAAGGGTAAAGGTAGTGAATTGTTAGCAACTAAGATTCGCTCCGAGAAGGCTATAGTGGGAGAGCCGACTGATCTCTCAATATCGCCTTCACAAGCAGGCCTACTTGAGCTCGAAATAATGGTAAAGGGAGTTAGAGGTCATGTAACATTACCTGAGCATGGCGTTAATGCTTATGTCGAGGCCATGAAAGTCTTAAACTATATCAAGGAAGTGCACATGTTTAGAGATAAGGGGCCTCTACCTTATATGCGCCCTACACTAGTCGTGAGTAGAGTTGAGTGTGGTGAGGATCCCTGGTCTATACCCAAACACTGTCGTATTCACATAGTCATGAGCTTGCTTCCTTGGCAAGACCCAGACGTGATATTCGATGAAGTGAGCAGAGCCAGCATGAATCTGGTAAGTAATAGCTGCGAATTATTGATGTCTATGGTTGACGACGACCTCGGTTACTGGTTAGTTAACTGGGAGAAACAGTTTTCAACGTTAATTGATGTCATTAAATTGTTGACAGGAAAAGTTCGTATATCTTATATGAGGAGTTGGTGTGATGCAAATAACTTATACCACAAAGGAGGCATACCGACAGTAGTCTTCGGACCGGGAGACCTTAAACTAGCGCATAGTGATTATGAAAGAATAGGAATACGTGATGTACTATTGGCTAGTAAGATCTATTATGAGGTCTTAGTTAAGGAACTAGAGGCCAAATGAAAAAATGGAGAACACTTTTGATCTTCTTAATACTCCTTCCTTTAACGTCAGATATACTAGAGCTCTATTGTCTTCATAATCTACTCTAAAATCTTCGGCTACCTTCGAGAAGCATCCACACACGAAGCCAACTGTGAAGGGGTCTTTACTCCCAACGATCAACAGTTCTCCATCACGGCTCGTCTTTACGCTGACTTTAGACCACTTTCTAACCACCTGTAATACTTCCCTAACTCCCAAAGTATCGTTTGGTAACTCCTTATTGATTACTAGTTTACCATAATTGTACCCTATTGAGAATATTAATACAAAGCCTCCTGTCCCGGCAAACTCTATGAACTCAGCCATAGCTTCCTTTAATATGCGGGTGTCCATTTTGACCTCAGGCTCCATACTCACCTGCGCTCCCATAACCTCACCTCGATCTCCTTTGATAAACTACAGCCTAGCTTCTTCCTCTCTAACGCTTCCTTTACAAATTTCTCAATGACCCAGCCGTCAGGTGTCAAGACATACTTCCATGGCAACACTTTCCTGGTGAAAATGGCTTTAACAAGTAGTCCGTAGTCTTTGATTCTTTTAACTATTCCTATCTCTTTTAACTCGAACATTGCTTTAACAAAGTCAGTATATTGATTTGCATAAACTTGGTAAATTAAAATAACTTCAGGTTTAAATATATCAGGAAGCATCGCCAAACAATGAGGTAAACTAGCAAACACATTCGTAAACTTGTTAAGGTAACTATCCCGATAGAACTCCACTAAAAGGAGTCCTTTAACTGATTCCCCTCTCTCCAAGAAAATTCTTAAGTTTCTTGATAAAATCACTGGCATTACATGATTCTTATAATGATAGTGGGCTAACTGTTGCGAAATTCCCATTTTTCTTGCAATAGACCTTATAGAAGTAAGGGGATCTTTTTCAAGCTGATTAAGGATGAATAAATCAATATAGTCTATTGCGTCTCTGTTTCTCTTTAACTCTGCCTTGAGATTGATTTCTAAGATAGCTGGTGCTTTCTCAATATCTTTACATAACTCGCTCCAGTCGTAAAGGAAGGGATCCATAAAATTCTTAATATAAGTTAAATTGGGGGTCCAATAAATGGGAGGGTAAGTTACATATAAATCGGATTTTCTGCCCGATAACGCCTTTAGATGCATTGCATAACCATCAAGGGCTTTTAAGGGTGGTGTCATTGCTATGACATTATATTTATTATTGATTCTATATGTGCTAAACACGGATCTTATGTATAAGCTAGAAATAAGCTTATCTAGTAACGCTATCTCTGCGGGTTGATTTATACGGCTCTTATTTAATGATATTATATAAGAAAGACCTAATGCATAAAGGTCAACCCGCAGAGATAATCTACCTAAAGAACCCTCTATTGCCCTAATTTTTCTCCTGATAGTTTCCTTAGATACTCCTAGCGACCTGGCTATAGAAGAGAAATTACTTTCTTCTGTTAACTTCTTTATTATTTGTATCTCCAGTTTACCAAGCGATATAGGAGACATCTTCGCTCACTGGTTCCTCTTTTTAGATTGGACTACCATCAATGATTGTATCGTTATCAGCAGGAAGTTCCGGATCTACTGATAACGTATACTCTCCTATTGTGATAGTAACTATCAGATGATTATCCACAATTTCAACAGTAATTGTTACGAATTGCGGCTTGCCACGGTTGCTCTTTGCATCACCATTCACTGGTCCAGGCTTAGCACTGAGTACTGGTAGTTGTATAAATGTGAAGAGTACCAAAGCCACTATTGCTAGTACGACTAATGATCTCATGACCACTTTCCTGCCCCTCCCCCGCTCGTCCTTGTATATAACATAGAGTGGAAGTATTTAAATTTTGTTACTGTCACGATAGTTCACGTGAACTATCGTGACAGTAACAAAGATAGCATGTTAAAACTTTACTAATACCGTGATTTTATCATGTACATTCTTTAGCCTTTTAGTCCACTCATCTCCTATGCTAGCTACGACGAGTATTTTCGTAATGCTCCCGCCCATTCTCTCAACTAATCTGATTAAGGCTTCAAGAGTTCTACCCGTCCTTAGTACGTTGCATACTACCAGTAATCTATCTCCCTTTTGTATAGCTCCCTTTGGCACATATAACGTCATTACAAAAGGAGGGCTATCAGTGTAATATGTCTCCTCTGCGTAATTGCCTAATCCTATCTCTTTAGTTTTGGTTACTGTGACTAGTGTTGTGTTGGTCAACGCAGAGATCATCGAGGAAAGGGGCATGCTATCAATGTCTATGCTTAAAACTTTGTTGAATTCAGCCTCCTCAATCATGAATCTGTATGTTAATAACCTTATAATGTAGGGATCGCCTAGTGCATCCCTTATATTTATGAATCCATACTCATCCTTGACTAAAACTTTGTTCAATATTTTTCTCTCTAAGCTCTCTTCAGCAATTAGTTTCATGAGTTTTAATGCTCGCTCGTAACTGGGTACTATACTTCCCTTCACGTACTTAGCTAGTAATGATGCCGGAATTCCAAGTAACTCTTCAAGCTCCCTATACTTACAGAATTTTTTAAGCGCTCTCAGTAGCTCCACAGCTGTTACTTGGACTTTAAGCCTTTCAACTCTGTTAACTGAGACCATTCAACTACACCAGGTTAAAAGTTGCCATTACTATAATGGTTTTAAGTCGATATTAGCATTTCTGCTAAAGGGTCTTTACTGCATGAAGAACTGTAACTGAAGTACAAGGAATCTTGACAACACGCACTTGCATGCCGATGAGTGATAGCAAGTAGTGAACCTTATTGCTTAATGTTTTGTCTCTTACTATCAAAAATGACATGGTTCCTCCACTTTTCAAAAGTGTTGTTAACCTTCTAAGGAGTTTAGCCGAATATAGTTTTTCTCGTCCATAAGTAGCAGCCTTGTATATTATGTGGTCGAAGGACTCTCTCCTCATGGCATGAACTATCTGATGAGCATTGCCAAGTAATATTTTAACCCTATCATTCCAAAGAGCCTTCATGCATGTCTCTAATGGGTTCCTATAAAGGGCTACTGCTAGTACGAGTGATGAGTCATCTATTGTTATGTATTCTTCAATATCAAATGAACGTATAATCGTAGAACACGTAAGTCCAAGAGCCGTACCTATCTCAAAAATCCTATACCCATCCTTTATGACTTGTACCCACGAGAGTACTGAGCCTATTGAGTACGCCTTAGTAGAGCTTAAGTCGAATGCATTCTGTATATACATCAACCTATAAACGGTTGACTGTAGAAGTTCTGAAAGTTCATGGTTCCCTAGGTCCTTTACTCTACTCTCATAGACTCTTTTTATATGTTCACGAGATAGTCTATTAGCTTCGTTGTATTTGCCCTCTTTTATCAATCTCAGTACATTTCTTCTTACGACTTCCTCAACGTAATTCAGAGTCATCACCTACTTTATGACTCTCCTGTGCAACCCTAAGAATGAAATTGTTAAAAGTTAAATAAGCTAGATTCTATGTAAGGCTGAGGAGCTACTCATGCTACTGCTCTTGGGAATAGTGATAATAGCGTTGCTAGGCTATGTCTCGTTACAGAAGAGGTACATGAGCCCATGCGGAGTTGTAGTCGCAGTAATTTTAGGACTTATTGTTCTCTTGAGTGATTTCTCGATGTTATTACTCATAATAGCATTTTTCATTAGTTCTAGCTTGCTCACTAAATTCAAGTACAAGCACAAGGTTAAAGAGGGAGTTGCAGAGAGTAGTCTAGGGAGGTCATATAAGCAGGTGCTCGGTGCAGGAGCAGTAGCTGTCACATTTTCGCTTTTAAAAACACTGTGCAATATTGGTATGATTAGGCATAATCCGGCACAAGGCTTCTTCACTGTAGGGTTTCTTGGAGCTCTGAGTACATCAACATCAGATACTTGGGCGGTCGAAATAGGAGTACTTTCAAAGGAACAACCAAGGTTGATAACGCATCTTAAGAAAAAAGTTCCAAAAGGAATATCAGGAGGTGTGACTGTTCTCGGTGAGGTGGCTTCTTTGCTTGGTTCTTTGTTCATTGGAGTCATAGCTATCATACTAATGCTTCTCAATCTCCTAGAGGTACCTCAAGTAAATCCGCAAGAGGTCTTAGTGATAACCCTAATAGCTGGCTTCATAGGTGAGAAGTTTGATAGTTTACTAGGTGCTCTATTCCAAGCAAAATATTACTGTCCGAAGTGTAATGAGATGGCGGATGGCATCATTCATACATGTGGTAATCGAACCGTTTACAAAGGTGGAGTAAGATGGTTTACCAATGAAGTAGTGAATATAATCTCCACCTTAGCAGGCTCTCTTATAGCTATCCTAATATATGCGTTCACTAGCTGATGGAGCACCTATATCTTTGTAAGACGCTAGATATGTAACCATGAGCTTTTGAGGACTTTCCATACACTTGTTACCTTATGTGAAGGAAGTTTAGTGCCATAATGCATATAAGCAAGGGTTTCCCAATTACCTTGGCACTCAGCTAAGCTGTAGGGTGAGTGTGTGGGTTGGATTAAAATTATCGAGCATGAACATCCGAAGTTGAAGAATCCAGTACTAATACAAGGGCTTCCTGGCTTAGGTCTGGTAGGAAAAATTGCTGTTGATTACTTAATTGAAGAATTAAAGCCAAAAATGATAGCTGAACTCTACTCTGACTATCTCTTTCTTCCAGATGGTAAGTCTGGAGTCTTGGTTGATTTTGATGGTACATGTCACCTACCTCATTATGAGTTCTATGCTTATCTTAATACTAAAGGCGAGACTGATATAGTTCTGCTAGCTGGAGATACGCAGCCAGTATCATGGGCGCAGTATGTAGTCGCCGAGAAGGTGATCAACTACGCTAAGTCATTAGGGGTTAAGAGAATAATAACTCTGGGTGGAACTATTACTCAAGCTAGGAGAAAAGAAGTCTATGCTGTTGCTAACAACGATTACCTGCTTAAATGGTTGTCTTCTTATGGAGTTAAGCCCTCCAGAGGGGGAGCCGTTACAGGCGCTTGTGGAGTGCTAGTTGGATTAGCTAAACTTCACGACATAGACGCCTTCAGCTTAATGGGAAGCGTAGGGGAAATATATCCTGACCCTGAAGCATCAAGAGCTGTGCTAGAAGTCCTTATAAAAATATTTAATATTCCAGTTAACCTCTCAAAGCTCGACATAATGATCAAGGAAATGAAAATGAGGGCTGCAGTAGCTCGAAGGCTCAGAGAATATGGAAGAATGATTGTTGAGAGAAGAGAAGCTGAAGAAAGAAAGGAAGAACCTGGATACTATGTATAATTGTCAACTATACATAAAGTCATTTACTACTCTATAAAGAGCCTTAATAGCGAATTCCAAGTCGTTGATAGATATCCTCTCATCGATTCCGTGCATTAATGGAACTATCTTCTCCATAGTGCTCTCGGGAGACCTGGGCCAAAAGCCATAGCAGATACTATTTGTCATGATTCTGAAGTATCTCGAGTCAGTACCTCCAGTACTCATAAAGGGAGCTATAAGGCTATCAGGAACTAGTTCTTCAATTGTGCGTTTTATGATGCTGTATAATTGGGTATCTGTGGGGGATTCTGTCCCCACACTTTCTGCTAACGTTTCAACTTCAAATTCCATTCCGAGAAGGATCTCTTTCAATGTCTTCATTAGGTCTTCTTTACTACGTCCTGGAAGAAGTCTACAATCAATAACTAACTCGCACTCAGGAGCTATAACGTTCTCCTTAAGGCCTCCTTTCACCATAGTTGGTGATATCGTATCCCTTACCATAGCTCTTAACACTTGAGCAAAAGTCTCAAATCCCTCCTTTGATAATATATCAAGTGCTAGATCCACAAAATCTGGGCTCACTAAGAGTTCTGACACTACTGTTCTTCCTAAAGCCTTTCCGAATACTTCAAGTAATATTTTCACTGTTTGTGTTAGGGTTGGTGGAGCTCTATAACTAGCAAGCCTCCTAACAGCTTCAGACATTTTCACTATAGCGTTGTCTCCGAGCCATGGTACTGAGGCGTGGGCTGATTTTCCTAAAAACCTTAACTTAAGCCACAGAACTCCCTTCTCGGCTACCTGAACTGTGTAGAGTAACTTATCATTTACCTTTATTGGTACTCCACCACCTTCGTTTATCACGTAATCAGCTCTTATTAGTTCAGGTTTGTTAGTAAGCAACCAACCCACACCTTTACTCCCTCCCTTCTCCTCATCAGCTGTAGCCGCAAAGATTATGTCTCCCTTAGGAGCTACATCCTTCTCTGCTAAAAGCTTCATAACCATGGCTTCCGCAGCTACAAGGCCCTTACAGTCAATAGCTCCTCTACCGTATACATAACCATCTCTTATTTCACCTGAAAATGGATTAAAACTCCACTTGCTAGGGTCAGCTGGCACTACATCTAAGTGTGAAAGAAGAAGTAGAGATGGTCCTTCACTTTTCCCTTTTATTCTAGCTATGACATTCCCTCTACCCTCTTCGCTCTCTATAACTTCAGGTTCAAGTCCAAAATCTCTGAGAACTTCTGCAACCAACTCAGCAGCTGGTAATTCATTGCCTGGAGGATTGGTAGTGTCTATTTTTATTAGCTCAGAAAGTAGCTTAGCTGCCTCTTCAGATAACGACTTAAAGTCTATGCTCACTTCCTGTCACCTGACATTATCAATACCTAACTTATTTAAGCTTTAAAATTAACTCACACATAGGTGATTGTATGAAGGTAGCACAGGGCATGATTGGTAGAGTGTTGGTAGCGAGATTTGACAAAGGTGAAGAACTGCTTGAAAGTATTAAGAAGGTCTGTAAAGAAGTTGGAATAAAACATGGCATAGTCTACGGAGTTGGAGGTTTGAGTAAAGTGAGGTTATCCGTGGGGTCAGTAGATGGTGAAAGCAAAGTAATTGAGATTGACACCAAGGAGAAGATTACGAATGTCTCAACCTTAATCGGCATAATTTCCACGTTAGGGGATGAAGTTCACCTTCATGTACATTTAACACTGAGTCAGCCCAATGGAACAATAATTAGTGGCTGTGTATTACCTGGTAATCTAGTAAACCCATCACTTGAAGTAGTGATCTTAGAAATCCAAAAAGCTAAATTGAAGCGTGTGATTAAGGAGGGTTATGAACTCCTAGAACCTCATGAGTAAAAGTACTATTTCCTTCACATTGGCGATGATGAAGGTTAAAAGCGTTGAGTTAATGATATACTCCTAGCTTCTGAGCCTGAGTGTATTATCAGCTGCATTACACTTATTAAGTCCGATAGCTTTATGATATCTAGCCGCTGGGGATGAAGAGTCTTGAAGTGGTTTTGAATGGCCGCCGCTTCGGAACCCAGCGGCACCATCTTGTAGTTTTAGTACACCGATGACACTCCTTCAAACATATAACTGGGTTAGTCCTTACTACTTTATTTGTATGAGCGGTGATTGAATGAAGAACAAAGTCGCTCTTGGATTATTTGAAGATGTAGACTATGATCTACTTAGTCCATTAAGTTACCTAAGACCAGTTTACGAATTAAAGACCGGAATGTTTAGCAATAGAGAGAGGTTAGAGAGGATATTTGTAGATTACAAATATTGCCTCTTCTCTCGAGACTTTCTATCAGGACTTCTAAAGTGGAGGCTCAATATCGTAATGGGTAAGACGAACGTCTACGTGAACGAACTAATTAAGGGTTATGACATTCTCTTGATAAACGGCAGGATTCTCCTAAATGAAAGCTTAATTGAGAGCCTTCGCGAACTTGTAGAAGTTGCTGGAAATGTTGTGGGATTACATAATTCAAATATAGTAGTACTGAGGTTAACGAGTAGTGTGGCTGAGAAATTCAAGTCCGTCCTTATAAAGCCTTTTCACCTTGAACTTCTCGGAGACTTAGAAGGAAGCGCTGATATATTAGAGATAGAAGCTACCTTAGTGAATAGTCCTAAGGACTTACTTAGAGCATTCAATAATCAATTAAGGCTAGACTTTAGGCTTGCTAACATTGAGCAGTCCTCCATTCAGGAAGGCTCTAAGGTTAGCGAAGACGTGACTTTTGATGATCGTGAAGGACCGGTAGTTGTATTAAGGGACTCAAAATTAAGTGACTCTATGATAAAGGGGCCTGCATTCATAGGCAATAATGTAACAGTTCTCGGCTCAGATATTGATAATTCAATCATAGGCGATGACTCTAAGATAATTGATAGTGTGGTTAGAAACTCGATAATAATGGATCATGTCACCATTCATGGAGGATGTTACATAAGCAACTCTATTATCGGTTCATTTTCAAAGGTAATGCCCTTAGCCTGCTTGTGCGGAGAGAGGATTAGTCAATATGAGTGGAAAAGAGGAGGAGAATTCGTGATAGTAGGGGATTATTGTACTATAGGACCAGGTGCAATTGTTTATCCTGGTGTTAATATAGGAGCGTTTTCAGCCATTCACGGTAATTGTGAGGAAGATGTGAAATCCTTTGAACTTGCAACGGGTACAATTCGTAGGAAGCTTACGTTAAAAGAAGTTATGAAGTTAGCTCAAATTAGATCTAGGGAGGTAAACAAGTTTATTTCTGACTACGAATTAAGCTCTATTAAAAGACTATATGAGGAATTACTGTAATATGACCACAGAATGGTACTCTAGGAAGAGGCATTTCCTAAAGAGGTTAGCAGAAGATATAAAATCCGGGAGGTTAGATAAAGATATTTACCCACTGCTCAAAGCCATCAATTCAATGGATAGTTACTATACAACTAGCTCATGTAGCGGTAGAATACAGGTCTACGCATCAAGAATTCCAGGTAGGAAATTCAAGATAAAAACTATAGGTAAATGGCATCAACCTATATCTCTTGACGAGTTAGTTAGAGTCCTTGAGAAGTGTCATTATAAAGATATTTGGCTTGCAGTGCTACCCCCAATACTTCATGTAGTAGCCAAGAACGTTAAGGAAGCTAACAGATTGTTACACTTAGCTAGAGAAGCAGGATTTAAACACAGCGGAATCCTCTCAGTGAAGGACGAGAGAGTAGTAGTAGAGATAACATCGAGTGAGAGGATCGAAACGCCACTAAAGATGGAAGGAAAGTGGATTTTTGATCATGAAAGTCTCTCTAAACTCATTGAAAGAGCCAATGAACTCTTATCAATTACTAAGAAAAAAATAAACAAGTTAAAGGAAATACTGGAATGTTATCAGTAAACTAGTTTACCATGCTGGTCATTTTAAGAGAATATGATGAGTTCTAGTGTTGAAGCTGATGTGAAGATGCTAGACTTTTGATCTTGTTTCTATATAATCATATGATGCTCTCAACTCTCTCCCTTCAAACCCCTAGATGTTAAATTAACACAATGAAGAGTTAGAAATATACCTCAGGTTATAGGAAGCTTTACATGTGATAACCTACATAGTTGGGATTCTATTTGTAGTAGCCAAGGTAACAGAGTTTCTATTCTTAATTAGTGTATCATTTGACGAAAACCTAGCTAGGAGAGTTTTGAGGGAAGAGAAATTCTTAAAGAAGGTATCTTTAGAGCGCTCCCTACTCTCGCTAGAGTTCGTTGAAGTTCGGACTGCCTATACTTTTGTGTTCCTTCCTCTTAGTAATTTCTTCATATGTGACTTCCCTACAAGCCTTATCCTTAAAAGCTCAATGCTCATAGTACTCGCGCTGCTTCTAGAGCTCTTTATGCCAATGATAAGTTATTACGTAGGAGAAATCCTCTCTAAGAATATCGAAGAGCAACATGTAAAGTATGTACTCTACAAAGAGATTGAGATAAGAGGGAGAATTCCAATATGGTATGTGCGTAAAATAGTTCCGGAGATAGTGTTAAATGAGAAACTCATCAATAAGACCGTCAAGTTAATTGACAAGGAGAAGTCATCAATAGCTTATGTTCACATGTTATCTACACTATGCATAATATGCGTAGTTTGCTCAACATATGGACTTTAATTTCTACTTAAGCTAAGAATATTAGTATCAAGAGTATGGAGGCTCTATGTATGATAGTCCAGATACTTGGAATCCTTTTGCTATTATTAAAAGCAGTAACAGAGTTCCTATTCCTAGCTTATGTGTCTCTTTGTGAAAAGCTTGTTAGGAAGCTTTTAGATGAGGGAGTCCTAGATAGCGCCATATTTTCAATTGAGGCAGTCGAGGGACGTACTTTTTTAGCCTTAGTGTTTCTCCCACTTTGTAACTTCATATGTGACTTAGTCGTGTGTATTGCTATGGATGTTTCAATATTAATTCCATATATGCTACTCTTAGAGATGTTCATGCCAATGATAAGCTACTATGTAGGAGAAATCCTCTCTAAAGGAATTAGGAGTGAACATGTGAGAAGCATAGAGTATAGAGAAGTACCAATCGGAAGGGGTCCATTTATGGTAAGGAGGATTCCAATAATAATGTTAAATGAAAATTAGTCAGTAAAGCTATAAAGTTAGTCTATGTGAATTACTCAACAATAATCCCACTCCACTTACTACTTCTCTTCACATGCATCATAGCATACTTGATCTCCCCATAATTTCCGAGTTATTTTACCTTTACAGGAAAAATCCTCATAGGATAAAGTCAGTTGAGGACCGCTTCTTCACTAAATCAGTATCGGAGTAGATCATCATCGTCTAATATAGTGACGTCATTGCCGCCTTGACATCATCGATCAGTAGGGGGCAAGGTTTACAATCATCCGCTATATTTTTAGTGATATTATTCATTGATAAGTCTTATTTTATAATACTTGATGAATAGCTTGTTAACGCAAAGAGTTAAATAAAATGAATTCGAAGGTACGATCCATGAAGACGAAGTACAAGATCTACATGATAGCCAACTCTCACATAGACCCAGTATGGTTATGGAGACGTTCTGAGGGTTACTGGGTAACCAGACAAACTGTGAGAAACGCCATTAAGTTGATGGAAAAGTACTCAGATTTTACCTTCCTCTTCTCTTCAGCTGCTCTTTACAAGTGGATCGAGGAAAGCGAGCCTGAGCTATTTAATAAGATTAAGAAGTACATCCGTGAAAATAGATGGGTTATAGTTGGAGGTTGGATAGTCGAGCCTGACTGCAACCTACCATCAGGAGAGTCGTTCGTCCGGCATGCGCTTTATGGCAAGAAGTACTTTAGGGAAAAATTTGGAGTGGATGTGAAAATCGGTTACAACATTGACAGCTTTGGTCACAATGCCATGCTACCTCAGATATTGAAGAAGTGCGGTATTGAGTTCTATGTAATCATGCGGCCTAATCCTCGTGAAAAGGAGTTGCCTTTATATGTATTTTGGTGGGAAGCTCCAGATGGTTCAAGAGTACTAACCTACAGACTCCCATTTAGTTATGCTCTACATGGAGAGAGGTTATCTGAACATTTGAGAAAGTACGTAGAAGAGGCAAAAAAGGGAGTAGGCGTTATTATGTGCCTATATGGAAGAGGCGATCATGGAGGAGGACCAAGTGAAGCTGATATTGAGATCATTAGAAGAGCTAGTGAGGCCCTTAAAGAAGCCGAGATAGTTTTTGGAACTCCACAGGAGTTCTTTAATGAGGTCTTATCAAGAGCTGCAGAATTACCTGTCGTTAAAGACGAGTTGCAGCATCACGCTAGAGGCTGTTACTCCGCTTACTTGAAGATCAAGAAGCTTAATAGATTGTCAGAGCACTCGCTTATACAAGCCGAGAGAATAGCTGTTATGTCGAACTCTATTCTTGGAATTGAATATCCAAGAAAAGAATTTAGGAAAGCGTGGGAAAACCTCCTCTTTTCACAGTTTCACGACTCTTTAGCAGGAACATGCATACCTGAAGCTTATGATGATGTGGAAGACATGTGTTACTACTCACTAAACATAGCCAAGCAGACCATAGAGAGAGCTATACACGCCATAGCCGCTAATGTTGATACAACACATAACAACACAGCACTGATAATTTTCAATCCACTAACAGTACCAGTGAAAGCTCCTATTGAGATAGAACCTGCGTGGCCTGAGAGCTTAGGGGTATATGAGGTAAGTGGGCGTCAAATTCCACATCAGTATATTCAACCTCATTCGCTATCTGGAACTAGAAGAGCCGTTATTGTAGCTCATCTACTACCATTAGGTTATAAAGTTTACTCCTTGAAAACCGCTAAGACGAAACTCGAATCGCGAGTTAAAGTTAGGGGTAATGTAATTGAGAACGAGCGATTCATCTTAGAGATAAATCCCCAGACTGGATGTATTAGTAGACTTTTTGACAAAAAATATGGAGTCGAAGTCTTTAATGGTGACGCCTCGTATCCATTAATAATAAATGATCCGAGTGATACATGGTCTCATGGAGTTTCAAAGTTTGAAGACATTATAGGGTCTTTCAGCAATATTAGGGTCACAATAGTGGAGAAGGGACCTGTTAGGTGTAGAGTTAGAGCTAAAGGATATTATAATAGGTCTGTGCTATGGCAGGATTACATTTTATACGCTGATCTTGACTTCATAGAACTAAGATTGAAGGTTGAATGGCACGAGAAACAGAAAATGTTGAAATTAGCGTTCCCAATAAACGTTAAAGAGCCAGTCGTTTCGTGTGAAATACCTTACGGATTTATTAAACGTACTTGTAATGGAGAGGAAGAGCCTATGCAGAGATGGATTGATTTAACTGGTAAGACCTACGTTAATAATAAGGAGCTAAAGTATGGAGTAACTATAGTTAACGATAGCATTTACAGCTACAGCGCAGTTGGTTCAGAGCTTAGACTCACACTGCTTAGGAGTCCCATATATGCTCATCACGACCCTCGTAAACCTATGCCAGGAGTGGACTATAAGTATACAGACCAAGGGATACATTACTTCAAGTTTCTAATACTGCCTCACTACGGAAATTGGAAAGAAGTAAATGTGACAACGTACGCAGAGCTGGTTAATAGTCAGATTCCTTATATAATCGAAGACTCTCACAAAGGTAAGCTACCTAAGGAATTGTCGTTTATTAGCGTTGATCAAAGGAATGTAATTGTTAATGTCGTCAAGTTAGCTGAGGATAGTGAAGATATTGTGCTTAGACTCTATGAGGTACATGGTGTGAAAACTAATGTTAGAATAACCTTACCTTGGATAAAGAGAAATATAGAAGTGACTGTTAATCCCTATGAGATAAAAAGTTTATTGATTCCGTTAGACCCTAGCAGGCCGGTACGAGAATGCAATCTGATCGAAGACTAGTCCTCAATTATGACAGCTATTCTTTTCACTCCAGGGTCAGTGAATACATCTTTCTCATCGACACTCCAACTTGAAAACTCGGAAACTATAGCTCCCTCATCTCCAGCTTGGAACCAATGCAACGTATTCGGTGGTATCGTATATTGCTCCCCAGGTCTCAGAACAACTTCATGCCATACTGTGAAGTACTCTTTTCTTCTAGGAATTATAGCCCTTGGTTTCTCTGTAGGAGGCCCTGGGACATAGAGGTATACTTCCCCCCACCTACACCTAAATGTCTCTTGTTTTCCTGGATAATTGTTAAAAGGCGGATGTTTGTGCTCAGGACATATTTGCCTAGGGAATAAAATCAACTCCTTAGCACAGTACCTTTCGTTATTAACATAGACTATTATTTGGAGACCGAACGTGTATAGGTCTCCCAATCCAAAGTCTGTGACTTCCATGTTTCGTCTCTCTTCTTCAGTAATAACTATACCAGCTCTCTTCAACATTTCTACAGCTCTTCTCCGAGCCTCTTCAACTTGAGACCTAGTGAGTACCATCAATATATCCTTATAATTTACTAGTATTTATGATCGAGGTTTCCATACTAATAAGT
>Ga0180302_10000162_pt1 | contig 28003 bp, 32 predicted proteins | sample GuaBasSediGuay17_FD_121794 | JGI IMG/M metagenome (GOLD analysis project Ga0180302, IMG submission 121794) | Subseafloor sediment microbial communities from Guaymas Basin, Gulf of California, Mexico - Guay17, Core 4571-4, 12-15 cm | ecosystem: Environmental > Aquatic > Marine > Hydrothermal... | reverse complement strand
CTCAACCTCAACTGATATCTTAGATAGAGCCTCAGGCGTTAGCTCTAGAACCCTGTACCTGTTCTCCCCAACCTTCTCAAATGACTGTGAGCCCTCTGGGAGTATTAAGTGAGCCTCATGCCTAGACGTCGAGCCTCCAGACACATAGACCTCCACGTCCTCGAGCTCGCCCATCGACCTCATAATTGAAGAGGACTCTCCAGCAGGTATGCCGTACTGAGACACGTTCAAGAGGTCTGCGACGTCCCTAACCCTCTTGAGAAAGTCCAGCAAGAAGCTCAGCGTGTTGTCCGGGTCCTCCTCGTAGATGACCTTTAAGCCCCTAACCATGAGCTCAACCCGCTCTCCCAGCGTGACCTCTGCGTAGAAGCCGTTAAAGTCGAGCTTGAGCTTATCTAGAGCCTCAAGTACCTCCCCGAGGTCTCCGGTAGCCTCAGTAACTCCAAGGAGTGATGCCTTAAGGCCGTTTAGTGCTTCGTTTAAGCCCCTTATGGTGGCCACCATCGTGAACTCCACGCTATTGCTCTTGAGCTCTAAGTGCATCTGCAAGGTCTTGAGCTGGAGATCCTGCTCAAACCACTGGTTGAAGTATGAGAACGCTTTAAACATCTCCTCATCGGATTCACCATTCATGCCTCCGAAGTAGCTCTCATACATGCTCTCAAGCCCCCCAGCTATGTCACCCCTAAGGCCCACGGTAAGCGTCACCGTGAGCCTATCGGGGTCCACGTGGAGGTCGAGCTGCTCAACCTTGAACTTGTGGCCTGAGGACTCCTCAATCTCGCTTATTATCATCCCCTTCATGAAGGCGAAGGAGGACTCCAAGTTCTTGAGTATGTCGGGTGGTATGGAGCCCTCTCGGAGCTTTGCAACAGCCTCTAAGTGAAATGAGGACTCGTTGCCGCCTAAGACCTCAAAGTCAAAGGATCCTCTCACCCACTCTATGTTGGTGTGGGGGTCTTGAACCTCAATGTTAAAGTTGCCCTCACCCCTAGGCTCATCGTAGTGCACATTTAGGGTTACAGTTGGAAGGTAAACCTGTTGCACACTTGGAAGATGGCTGATATCGTAGCTCACGTACATCCTAGAGCCAGCAACCCAAGGAGACACTGCTACGCACATCGTGCCCTCAAAGCTCAGAGGCTCATGAGGCTTAATCGAAACGTTTAGGTTTATGGAGACCCAGCCTCCAGGCAGAACTTCAAATTCGACGTCTGCACTGCCCTGATCAGCGTGGCACGTAGGGACTGCGAGGAGGAGAGCTAAAGCCAGCGCCGCTATGAGGGCTGAGGTAGGCTCGATCCTCATCGCCTAGCCACCAAGTAATATTATTCTACGCTAGTTTTTAACCCTATACGTGTATTCTTTAGAGCGAGTGGTGTCAAGCCCATGGAGTACGAGTACAGCGAAGAGGTTAGCGTTGAGGGGCACCTCATAGACTCCATGATACTCACGAGGATACTCGACAGGATAATGGAGCTTGAAGGAGACTTCGAGATCGTGGAGTTCAGGGTTGGCAAGAGAAAGCACGACTACAGCACGGCTAAGCTCATAGTGAAGGGCAGGAGTCGAGAGCACCTAAACGAGATGCTCAAGGAGCTCTATAGGCTTGGAGCCGTGCCCGTCAAGGCCAAGGAGGTTAAGGTTGAGCCAGCACCTATGGATGGAGTTGCACCAGACAACTTCTACTCGACAACCAACTTCCCAACGGAGATATACTTCCAAGGCTCGTGGATACCAGTCGAGGACATAATGATGGACAAGGTCATAGTGGTGGACCCTACATCCAAGAGGGCTAGGTGCGTCCCACTTAGAGAGGTCAAGAAGGGTGACCTCATAGTCGTCGGGGAGGACGGCGTGAAGGTCAAGCCCCCTGAGAGGCCTAGAGAGAGCTTGAGGATCTTCGAGTTCATGGCGAGCAGGGTCTCACCTGAAAAGCCCTCAACCTCCATAGTTAAGCACATAGCCAGAGACATGCATGAGACCAAGCGTAGAGGAGGCAAGATAGCTGTAGTAGCTGGTCCAGCAGTTGTCCACACTGGTGGAGCTCAAGCCCTAGCTAGGATCATAAGGCTTGGGTACGTAGACGCCCTGCTAGCTGGAAACGCCTTAGCAGTCCACGACGTGGAATACGCACTCTACGGCACGAGCCTAGGGGTTAAGGTCGACGAAGGGGTAGCAGCCCCTAAAGGCCATAGGAACCACTTGGCAGCCATAAACGAGATAATGAAGGCTGGCTCCATAAAGGCGGCAGTTGAGAAGGGCATCTTGAGGAGGGGGATAATGTATGAGTGCGTAGTTAGAGGTGTGCCATATGCTCTAGCAGGCTCAATAAGGGATGACGGGCCTCTGCCAGATGTCATAACAGACGTCGTCGAAGCCCAGAAGGCCTACAGGGAGCTTCTTAAGGGTGTTAGCATGGTGCTCATGTTAGCGACGACTCTGCACTCGATAGCTGTTGGCAACATGCTTCCAGCTACAGTTAAGGTCGTGTGCGTCGACATAAATCCAGCCACCATAATAAAGCTCCTGGATAGAGGGACAGCACATGCAGTTGGAGTTGTATCTGACGTAGGGGTCTTCTTGAAGCTCTTAGCAGATGAGCTTTGGGGTCTAAGCGCGACGTAAGCTACTTGATGCTGGCAGTCGCCTTCACGATGTCGGTCTTAGTGACAATCCCGGTCAATCGACCGTCAACTCCAGTCACGGGGAGGCCGCTTATCCTGCGATCCACCATAACCCTAGAGGCCTCAGAGAGGTCTTCGTCTTCACCTATGGTGAGAGGGTTCTTCGTCATGACGTCCTCAGCGGTCATTATTATCGACGAGGGGAGAGACTCAAAGGCTGCGTGCTTGACTGGCTTGAGCGACGACATGTAGAACGTGAGGTCAGTTGAGGTTACAATGCCTATAGGCCTAAACTCCTCGTCGACGACCACGACTCTGCTTATGTTGTGCTTAACCATCAAGTTCATGATCCTAAACATGGAGTGTAGGGGCTTTACGTAAATCACGTCCCTGCTCATGAAGTCCCTGACCTTAAAAAGCCCTCTACACATCTCACCGTAGTACCTGCAGACATCAGTCTTAGTCGCTATACCCATTAAGCCCCCTCCCTCACCAACCACAAGCAGAGAGCTTACCCCTCGCTTCAGCATGAGCTTCGAGGCATCCTTAACGTCCACGTCGGGCTTCACAGTTATCAAGCCCACGCTCATGACCTCAGATGCGGGTATTTCTATCAAGCTTCTATCGCTATCGTCAGCCGCTAGGAACCTCACCACGTCCTTCTTAGTTATTATGCCGACGGGCCTGCCACCGTCAACCACGACGACTCTACCTATGGAGTGCTTTATCATGAGCTCCCTCACGAGGGCTAAGCTATCATAGGGATTAACCGTAACCACGCTCTTAGAGGCTATGTCGTATATGGAAGTCAAAGCACCCTCCCTCCAACCCTTAGAGGAGGGCAAGATTTATGTCTTTAGCCTACTACGCTGAGACTAATGGTCAGCGAGGAGATCAAGGTATTCCTAATGGCTTTAATGCCCATCCTGGAGACCAGGATGGCCATACCATTCGGGATAGCCGTAGCAAATCTGCCAGCACTAGAGGTGCTCGTGGTCGCAATGATTGGAAATGTCATACCAGCTCCTCCACTACTCTGGGGGCTCTCAAGCTTGGAGAGATGGGCCTTGAGTGGAGATGGAGGGGTTAGGGGGTTCATAGCCTCCCTCTACAGAAAGATACTCCACAAAATTAGGAGTAGAGGTGAGAGGTACATAAAGCGCTATGGCCTACTAGGGCTCGCCCTCTTCGTAGCCATACCACTACCTGGAAGCGGAGTCTGGACGGGGTGTGCCTTAGCCCATGTGCTGGGCTTAGAGCCTCATAGGGCTCTAGCCTCCATAGTAGTAGGCGCTCTTGCAGCAGGCCTAATGATCCTAGCTGGGACTCTAGGCTTGATATCGCTCATCTAGCGCTCTTAGGGCGACGATATGTTGACCCTGAGCTGCTCAACCCCCTTCTTAGACCCTATCTTGAGGGCCAGCCTCTTAATATCCTCAGCAGAACCCTTAACAGCTATTATCTTGTGACATATCTTCTCACTCACGTGTATGTGGAGAGAAGCCGTAACCACATCCTTAAACTCGTGCTCGACATCAGTCAGGTACTCCTCAAGCCCCTTAACTTCGTGGTTGTAGAGGAAGGATAGAGAGCCTACCACAGGCTCACTTCCACCACGAGTCCACTTAAGCTCAGCTAGAAAAGACTTCACAGCGTCTAGTATCGCCTTAGACCTATTCCTATACCCCATCCTATCTATCATCTCGTCGAACTCCTTAGCGACCTCAGCTGGTAGTGACACACCAAACCTTACAACACCCGGCATAGTTACACCTCTACACCATATTTGCTCCTCCATTAGATTTAAAGCTTTGAGGAGGTTTTAGGCTGAGGCTAGTAGCCCATTATTATTATTGACCTAACGCTGTCAGCCAGCTCCTCAGTCTTGTCGGCTGCCTGCTCTATCTCGTCAACTATCTCCTTAAACCACATTATGTAGACTGGATGCATGACGTTCCACTTGCTTATTATGGTCTTCAAGAGCTCAAGCCTGACCTCGTCGATCTCCTCCTCGAGCCTCTCAACGTCGTGGGACTTATCCAAGGCCTCTCGAGGGTTCACGACTATGGACCTTATCATGGCGTTGGCCTCCTTGACCATCTCTATGAGCCTCTCCGACATCTTAGAGAAGCCCGTAGACACATCAGGAGCCAGCGTGAGAAGGGGTTTACATAGGCCCTCAGACTCCATGAATATGAACATCCTCCTACAAGCAGCTCTCAAGTAGCCAGCCACGTCGTCAGCTGCGAATATCAGCTTAATGACCTCCTCCCTGTCCACCCTATCCAAGTTGCCGCTGGCCAGCTCATCCAGTATCTGCCTCTTGATCTTGTCAGCCTCCCTCTCATGCTCAGAGACCTTCTCGTAGGACTTGGTAAAGCCCTCCCTATCACACTTCATGAAGAACCTGAGGGTCTCGTAGAAGGACTCAGCGCACTCAACCACTTTGCTCATGTGCTTCTCGCATAGGCTAAAGACCCTTCTCTCCCTCCTCCTCGCCATCCAAGACAATGCCGACAACAGCTTAACCTCCTCTCGCCTACAGTAGAAAAGGTGGTGTTCATGATAATTATTGTTTTCTATCCGTCTCTACAGGTTCACCAGAGGCTTAGGTTGAGGGTTGCTTAAGCTCGTAGAACACCAAGCCGCACCTGCCACATACGTTGACGGAGACCCTAGCCTTCCTAGTAGTCCCTACGGGTATGAGCACAACCCCGTAGCCAGCTGACGAACCCCCACACCTAGGGCACTTACCCTCATATTCACTTGTAGACACGCTACCACCAAAATACTGATTGTCTTACGATATTAAAGTGGTTTCGCGGTTTTGTCCAGCAGCTAAACAGCCTCAACCTTGACTGGTCTGCCCTCCCTATCGTAAGCAGCTACTGACCTCATGTCGTAGGGGTAGGCGACTATCACCATAACCACACCCAAGAAGCTGTGCATATCCCTAATCGAAGGCCTAGCTGAGCCCGATGGGTGGGAGTGCACGGTGCCCACTATGGAGAGGTCTATGGGCATGCTGTAGAGGGAGAAGCTTGAGAAGCCGAGGCCAAACGTGGTTGTTGGAGGTAGCAGAAACTCCTCTACACTCACAACTCCACGCTTAGTCGAACCCCTCAATAGGAAGAATACCTCTCTAGGGTGGTTCTCCTTGGCGACTTGAAGCAAGCCCTCCAGCAAGTCCCTTGGAAACCTGACTTCCAAGAGCCTCAACTCCAAACCCTCATGAGGACCTTGTACACAGCTATTGCGAGTACAGGTATAAGTGTGAGTAGAGCGACGAGCCCCCAAGCCTCTAGGGGTAGGGGCTTCGAGTGGAATATGGAGCTTATGGGCTCCACGTATATCGTCAAGAGCTGGATCGCTATGGAGGCGACTACAGCCACGTGGATCCAGCGGTTGCTTAAGAGCTCAGACCTATAGGTGAGCCTTATGAAGTAGAGCGAGGCCAAGAGCATGGTGGAGGAGGCCACGTACATAACCGTGGCGGAGAGCTCAACCCCATAGGTTGGAAGTATGTCCCAGTAGACCAGCAGCAGGATCATGGAGAGGGCTGCTCCAAGGACTAGCGGGTAGGCCATAGACCTCCACGTCACTAGGGCCTTGAAGTGCTTGGGGGGCAACTGCATGATCCCCCTACTCGGCTTGTCAAAGCTTATGGCTAGAGCTGGCACCCCCTGAAGCACCACGTTCAGCATGAGTATTTGGAGGGCATTTAGAGCTGTCTTGTCAGCTCCAAAGGCAACAGAGGAGGCAAACACCAGGAAGAGGAGGGCGAAGCTCGTGGTAAGCAGGTATGAGACAGTCTTCCTTATGTTCTCGGTTATCGTCCTGCCCTCCATTATCCCAGCCACTAGGCTAGCGAAGTTGTCGTCCGTCAATATGACGTGAGAGGCCTCCTTAGCCACGTCGGAGCCCCTAAGCCCCATGGCAACCCCCACGTCAGCCATCTTGAGGGCAGGCGCGTCGTTGACGCCGTCGCCAGTCATGGCCACGACATCCCCCCTACTCTTAAGAGCCTGCACTATCCTGAGCTTATCCTCAGGAGTAGCTCTCGCTACAGCACAAGCCCTCTCAAGCTTCTCCGCGAGCTCCTCTAGCTCGAGGGCCTTGACCTCATCTCCAAGCACCACGTCACGTGAGCTCTCAGTAGATATCCTAAGCTCGTCAGCTATCGCCTTAGCTGTCGTGGGGCTATCGCCTGTTATCATGAGGACCCTTATCCCAGCCCTATGGCACTCCTCAACGGCCTCGTAAACCCCATCTCTAGGCGGATCCATGAGCCCCACGAGCCCTATGAGCACGAAGCCCTCAAGCTCCTCCTCTAAGCCCTTGACCCCTGGCTTAAGCTCCTTAAATGCAAGTGCGAGAACCCTCTCACCTCTAGAAGCCATTAAGCGGTGGGCTTCCTCAACTTGAGGCTTAACTCCACCTATAGGCTCAATACGTGAGTCGAAGAGAGCTGAGCTGCACTTCTCAAGGAGGACCTCGGGGGCTCCCTTGACGAACATGAGGCTCCTCCCATCAACCGTGCACGCCACAGCCATCAGCTTTATCTTAGGGTCAAACGGTATCTCGAGAGTCCTCGGAAACCTCTTGAGGGCATCCTTAACGTCATACCCTAAGCCCTCAGCCAGCCCTATAAGCGCTAGCTCCGTGGGGTCACCAGTCCACCCCCCATCAGTTGGGTTCGCGTTGTGGCAGAGAGACGATGTTAGCAGGAGCATCTCGAGATCCCTATCGTTAACAGCTCTATCTGGATCCAAGAAGCCCTTGCGCGGAAGCCATATGCTCTTCACCTTCATCTCGTTCTTCGTCAGCGTCCCAGTCTTATCCGTACACACAACGGTTAGAGGGCCCATGGACTGTATGGCGTTGAGCTTCCTGACTATTACGTTTCTAGAGACCATCCTCCTAACGCCGAGCGCTAGAGCTATGGTGACTGCAGCAGGCAACCCCTCGGGTATGGCTGCGACTGCTAGGGCTATGGCGGTTATTATCATGTCGACCACGTCGCCTCCGGTGAGGGCTCCGTGGATGAAGAAGATGGCGCATAACAACGCAAAGAGGGACACAAGCTTCCTCCCAAGCCTCTCAATGGACTTGTGGGCTTCAGTCTCCTCCTCAGCTCTCTTGACGAGCTTAGCTATCCTGCCAAGCTCAGTAGACATCCCTGTAGCTACCACCAACCCTGCACCTCTACCGTTTACAGCGTAGGTGCCCATGAAGGCCATGTTCGACCTCTCGTATATCGGAGTTTCAGGTGGAAGCACTACGCTAGCGTCTTTAGCCACTGGCACGCTTTCACCAGTCAGCATGGACTCATCGACCGTCAAGCTGCGGCTCTCAATAAGCCTCAAGTCTGCAGGTACCTTGTCTCCAGCCTCGAACACCACGACGTCGCCTGGCACGAGCTCACTCACGTGAATTTTAGCTACAGAGCCATTGCGTATCACCTTAGCGTAGGATGGAGCCTGTCTCTTGAGGGCCTCCAAGGTCTTCTCAGCCTTAAACTCCTGGGCGAAGCCGAGCGCCACAGCTATTCCTATTATGGCCACTATGGCAGTCGACTCATAGACCCTGCCAAGCGATGCTGAAAACACCGTTGCCGCTAGCAGAGCTATTATGAGGACGTTCTTAAACTGGCTTAACAGTATGCTAACAGCCGACTTCCGAGCTTTAACCTCGATCTCGTTGAGCCCATACTTCGAGAGCCTAAGCTTAGCTTCACTGCTGCTCAAACCCTTTAAGCTAGAGTTAAGCTCTCTAACTGCCTCCTCAATGCTCATGGAGTGCCAAGGCTTCGTCAAGCCCTATCCTCCAAGCTAGGGGTTTATGTCCAAGCCGACGTTTACCCACACGTCCTCTAGCATGAGCTTAAACCCCATCTCCTCGTAGAGCTTGAGAGCCCTCTCATTGTCCTCCCTAACCCAGATAACAGCTCTCTCAGAGTGCTTTAAGGCTTCCTTCAAGGCTGAGGAGAGCACAGCCCTACCATAACCTAAACCCCTATACCCGCTTAGAGTGTAGACGTTGCCTATGACTGAGACTTGAGGTGTGGAGGCAACTATAGACGCCATGGAGACGGCCTTGCCATCCCTAACTATGGCAAAGGTCCTATAGGACCTCAAGTAGTCGTAGGCCTCAATAGAGGGGTTCACGTGCTTTGAGCCTCTAGCCCTCAAGACCTCTACTATAAGGTCCTCGACGAGCCTCCAGTCAAACGCTGTAAGCTCAACCACACCTGTAGGCTCTGAGCACAAAGCCCTCTTAGCCTCAAGCACCTTAACCCCATAGATCCCCCTGACGTCGAGGTCCTTGAGGACTTCAGAGACCATGTCGAGGTGGCTCCTCCTCATGTGGAGGACGAAACTCCTCGCCTTAAGCGTCCTCAGCAGAGCTCTAAGCTTAGAGCTTGGATCCTCGACTTCGCCCAGACACCTCAGGTGGACATCGGGCTCCTTAAAGCCCTCGTACACGAGCATGTAGCACTTAGGAGTTAAGCCCTCAACCCACAAGTACCACTTGCAGAGCTTAGAGCCAGACTCTAAGTGCCACAGTGGATATGCGTGCTCAACGGGATCTGCTGAGAGGAACTTCCTAAAGCTCTTCTCAACCTCGCTTGTTAAACCGCTTATCATCAGCTACACCGTCGTGGCCTTAATGGCGTTGAGCAAGTCCACTCTTATAAGGTTTTAGAGCTATAGTATAGGGGGAGGAGGGTTTAAGGTTGAGCAGGTCCGCCAAGCCGATAATCGTGGATTCACCAGACTTCCAAGCATTCCTGAACTATGCTAGGAGCTACTACTTCACGCTCGCCAAGCTCGCTTGGGATGTAGCCCAGAAGTTAGCTGATGAATGCGGCATACCTAAGGATAGAGCCATCTACGTTTGGGGCAAGGTGTTTGAGACCTTCAGCTCACCCCTACGCTACCTCTACAACGAGTGGGATCTGCTACCCCCCGACTACAAGGAGAAGTTCATGAGTGAGGAGCTTAAGGAGGAGATCGAGAAAGCGGCTCAGGAGATCATAGCTAAGCACGTCGGCCCTCTTGAAGCCACAAGTCGAGAGCAGCCTCCCGAGGAAACTTCCTGAGGGTTCTCCAAGACCTCCTAACACAGGGAGGTATTGAGCTCTGAGAAGCTAAGCTCACAAGCCAGCTCAAGGTTTCAGGGTCTGAGGGGTAGCCGCTCCCCCTAACCCCATACTTATCCCTGAGCTTGGATATCTCCATGTCCCTAGCCACCTTAGCCACTATGGAGGCCGCCATGCACTCCACGTACCTGTCGTCGGCGTCCTCAACGACTAAGACGTCGCACCGACCGCTTAAGCGTCCTCTCAACATCCTCTCAAGCCTCTTAACTGGCTTAACGCAGTCAGCCACAACCCTCTTGATGTTTGCCCTAGACACCGCCTCGACGAGGGAGGCCATGGCCTTCATCGTCAAGGAGCTCACGTTGTGCCTATCTATCTCGTAGGGCTGGACCATCTTGACGGCCACGAAGGCCGAGTTCACCATTATTACTGGGAGGAGGTCTAGCCTAGCTGACGGAGTGAGCTTCTTGCTATCCCTAACGCCAGCCTCCTCAAGAGCTCTAGCTCCAGCCTCATCTAGAGCCACTAGAGAGACAGCTAAGGGACCTACGCAGCTACCTCTACCAGCCTCGTCAAGCCCTACGAGGAGCGGTTTAAAGCTCCTGAACTTCAACGCTTAAACCTCCAGCCTCCAAAACTCCTTTGAGGGGTTGCGCCTCGGCACAGTATAGTTGAGCTCTAAGCCTGCTATAATCCACTCTCACTAGGGACGTGAGCCTGAGGAACTTGACGGCTTCACGTGGAGGAGCGTTAAGCTTCTCAACGACTAAGCTCTTGTGGCAGTCGGGGTTAAACATCATTAGCGGCTTGACGGGCAGAACCGATGGGGAGAAGCACAAGGCCACTTCAAGCCCCTTTGAGCCATAAGCCAGCGTTAAGGGCATCTTCAGCTCCTCATCGAGCAACTCCTCAACACTGAAACCACACGAGAGCAGGCAACTCCTCAAGAGACTAGTCAAGCCCCTAGTGGACTTCTCCACCACCCTCCTCCAAGCCTCTTGAACAGCTCCTCTAAGCAGAGGGCATACAACGCCGGCCTTCATGAAGCCCTCGACTGTGAGCTTAGGAGTTAGGGACATCGTTGAGAGCCCCGTCATGGACTTGACGAGCTCGTCGATAACCTCATCGATGCCGTAGACGGCGACGCAAGCCTTTAAGGGGTCCTCGGCTAAGATCGATGAGAGGGGGTCCTCAATGTCCAAGCGCAACTCCAACTCTCTCTCCGATAGCTCTAGGAGTATCGGCTCCACGTACTTGGGGACGTAGACCTTGGGCACGTACCTAGACGTGGAGACTCTGTGAGCCCTATTGATGAGGCCTATCCTCCTCAAGACCTCGACCACATCTACGCCTCGCCCAACGCAGGCCTCAACAGCCATCCTAACCTCGTCCTCATCAGTGCTCTTAAAGTCTGAAGCCCACATCTTGCAATAAGCAACTAAGGCTTTAAGCTCTGAACCCCTTAAGCCGTTAATTCTAATCCTCACGTGCTCAGCTATGTGCCTCCCATAGTCCTCCTCGATTATCCTCAAAACCTCGGATCTAAAGCTGCCACACATGGCTTGAGGGCCAAGCTCAACGAGCACCTCCTCAACTTCCCTCCAAGCCCTATATCCTAGACCAGGCCATCGGAGCTCCAGCTCCTCAATGCACTGCTCAGGGAAGGAGCCCTTATTCAGGTACATGTAGAGTGCCTCTAAGTGGGCTGGGCTCTTAGAGAGCTCCTCTACGAGCTCTCTAGGCGTCACAGAGCTCACCTAAGCCTAATCGTGATCTTAGTCGTCGGCTTGAGGAGCTCGACGACCTTCTCAGCCACGACCTTGAAGCTATCCTCCACGTAGTCCTTACCCCCTAAAACCCTCTGTTTGACTAGCTGGCCAGCCTCGTCATCCCTCTCAACCACGAGGAGTATGGAGTTTGAAGGGAGCTTTGACAGGGCCATTAGGCCGTCGGCATCTCCATCCATTATTCCCATTATAGGCTTCCCATACCTCTCAAAGACGTCTGCGACTATCAGCGTCGTGTCGTCGCCGACGGCTATGACGCCCTCAACCCTCGAAGCGAGCTCGTGGATACGCCTAACCTCGTGGTCCAGCATAGCCACGCCAGTCCCTTTACAGCTCAACTTGGCCCTTGACGGAGGAACTCCTCGAAGTAGCTTTAGGCTTGAGACCTTCGAGCTAGCCAAGCCCTTAAAGCCGAGCCTTTCAAGCTTCTCAAGTCCATGGAGCTTCAGGTTCACTCCCACACCGCCAGTTATCCTGCCGTTTTCCTCCACGAGAACCACGTCGCTTGAAGTCGCCTTGCCGACTATTATGCCGTTCACCAAGATGAAGTCCCCAGGCTCAGCAGCCAAAACCCTCCTGTAGGTCTTGCCACCAACTCTCCAGATGTTCTCCTCAAAGCTCACTCGAGGCGTAACCTCATAGCCTAGGAGCTCAGCCACTCGACTAGCCACATCCTCAGCTCCAGCTGTGACTGGTATTACAACTCTGCTGTTGGCTTCAACCTCCACTATGGGCTTCCCCTTAACTCTCCTCGATATGAGCCAACAGTACGCATGGAACTTAGCTGGGTTGCTGGAGTAGGATGCTAGAATAGCCACGTCGCATGTGGAGCTTGAGATGATCTCGCTAACAAGCCTATCCTCAAGCTTCACGGTGCTGCCGAGCCCGGAGTCCAAGGCTGCTGTGAAGCCAGTGACACCCGCAATTCTACAGTCGACTTCTCCGAGGGAGCTTATGGAGTCAAGTATCTTTCCAGCCAAACCTCTATCGAAGACCTCGGCCATGTGGAACACTAGCAGTATATTCACGCCATATAGTTCTCCATGTAAACATTAAAACTCTACTGAGCCACTCTCACTTGGGGTTTGAGGTTTGATAAACCCTGAGGCTGAGAGAGAGGTCAATAGGCTCATTAACGTCCTCAAGGAGCTCGGCGTCAAATTCAAGAGCCTAATAGTCTTCGGGTCAGCTGCTAGAGCTGAGGGCTTCAAGCCTGGCGTAAGCGACGTAGATGTCTTAGTGGTCGTGGACTCCATAACGGATAAGCTTAGAGAAGCTGAGAGAATTGTGGGCAAACCCCTAGAGCTGGGCTTCATAACTCCCTGGCAGCTCCAAGAGCTCTGGTCTAGTGGAGACCCCCTAGTCCACATGCTCTGGAGGGAGGGGGTGGCGGTGGTCGACGACGGCTTCTTCACGAGGTTGAAGTCCAAGGGCAAGCCTGAAGTCACTGAGTACACGGTTATGAAGCTCAGGTTTTGGGGGCTCAAGGACTTAGCCAAGGCCATGAAGCCCGGCGTAGACAGGGCTAGTGGGCTGAGAAGTCTACACCACGCTATTAGAAACTTCGCTAGGGCACGAATAGCTAGGGAGAAGGGGGTCTTCGCCATAACCGACCTTGAAGTCGAGGAGAACCTAAATCCACAGGTGCTACCTAGGTATCGGGACTTCATGTCTAGGCTTAAGCGCAACATGGAGTACTACGAGCAGCTGATCCTAGAGGCTCTAGATGTAGCTGAGGCAGTTGATGGAAAACCCCTCCCCAAGATCCACGAGATCATGAGCTGCTGCGAGGCCTAGCTTAGGGAAAGAGATAAAATTGATCGTTGAGCTACGGGTTAAGCATGAGGCTCGTATTCCTCGGACCACCAGGCGCTGGCAAGGGCACGCAGGTGAAGATGCTGTCTAAGGAGCTAGGGGTTCCCAGCATAGCCACTGGAGATGTCTTGAGGCTTGAGGTTGCTAGTGGAAGCGAGCTTGGGAAGCTCGTCAAGGGCTACATGGAGAGAGGGGAGCTCGTTCCCGACGATGTGGTGATATCAGTTGTGGAGAAGTGGCTTAAGGGCATAGACGTCAAGAAGGGCTTCATACTAGACGGCTACCCGAGAAATGTGAGGCAAGCATCTGAGCTAGATAGAATGCTTAGAGAGCTTGGAGTTGAGCTTACAGCAGCAATCTACCTCAACGTGCCGGAGGACGAGATCGTTAGGAGGCTCTCCGGCCGATTAACGTGTAGGGCTTGTGGAGCTGTGTACCACGTGGAGTTTAACCCCCCAAAGGAGGACTTGAAGTGCGACTTGTGCGGTGGAGAGCTCTACCAGAGGGAGGACGATAGAGAGGATGTTGTGAGGCGTAGATTTAAGGTGTACACCGAGAGCACAAGGCCAGTCCTAGACTACTACCGTGAGAAGAGCAAGCTCCTAGTGATCGACGGCGTTGGGGGGATAGAGGAGGTCTACGAGAGGATTAAGAGAGCCATCGGCCTGTAGAGCCATCTCAAAATAGCTTAAATACTCAAAGCATGTAACCAGCTAGCTGGTGGTCAACGTGGAGTTCAAGTCCATAATATACGAGAAAGCTGAGGGTATAGCTAAGATAACCTTCAATAAGCCTGAGAAGCTGAACGCTGCCGATGTAACCTTCCTGCAGGAGCTTAAAGCTGCTCTTGAAGACGCTGAGAAGGATGAGAACGTTAAGGTCGTCGTCATAACTGGGTCTGGAAGGGCCTTCTCAGCGGGGATGGACCTATCCATGTTCAAGGAGGGAGTGAGCGCCTACGAGTTCTCGAAGATCATGGAGTTGGGCCACCAGGTCACCAGGTTCATAGAGACCATGAGCAAGCCCGTCATAGCTGCAGTCAATGGCTACGCCCTCGGCGGTGGATGTGAGATATCACTTGCCTGCGACATAACGATAGCAGCCGACACAGCCTCATTCGGCCAGCCTGAGATAAACTTGGCGTTCTACCCATCTTGGGGTGGAACTCAGAGGTTGACTAGGCTCATAGGCTACAAGAAGGCCAAGGAGCTCATACTGCTAGGAGACAGGATATCAGCTGAAGAGGCCTACAGGCTTGGGATCGTAAACGCAGTTGTGCCAGCCGACAAGCTCATGGAGAAAGCCATGGAGTACGCCAAGAAGCTGGCCTCTAAGAGCCCAGTAGCGCTCAAAGTCGCTAAGAGGCTTGTGAACTCAGCGTTAGAGACAGACCTAGAGGCTGGGCTTAGAATGGAGGTTATGCAGTCAGCGCTATTCCCAGCTACTGAGGACTTCAATGAGGGGCTTAAGGCGTTCTTCGAGAAGAGGCAGCCGAGCTTCAAGGGTAAGTAAAAAGGGTGTTTTTCTAGAAAACACCCTTCTTTATATAACGTTCATGTTTATGGTGCACTGCTTAACTCCTCTAACGTCCTTGAGGGGCTCGACCCTGTAGCTTATGTACTTGCCCGAGAAGTCCTTGACGGAAGACCCGAAGACCACAGCTCTAGGGCAGGCGAGCTCGTGGCCCTCCTTCATGATCTCCTCGCAGGCTATCCTGTATGGGCAGTTTATCACCTTAATCACTATGTTGTTCTCGGTAGGCTGCTCAATCACAAAGTTGGATCTAGATGCAAACCCAAGCCTCTCCAGAACCTCTATGTGCTCGTTTATCGCCTCTATCGGCGTGACGCCCCTCTTGAATTTCCATATACCTAGCTTCTCAACTATTCTGACGAAGAAGTCTTGAGCGTTCCTCAATATCACCCTTGAGAGCAGGGGCTTCGTCTTGAAGACCTCAGCTTTCTGCATGCCGTATAGCCAGGTGTTCAATACAAATATGAAGCCTTGCTTAGATTCTTCGCTCAAGAAAACCACCTTCACTATATCTAGGTTTCTCGCCATACTTATTAAACTAATGCGCTACTTCACCAATAGTACAGGCTTCTTGCTGGTGTTGACAACTTCAGTCGCCACGCTCCCCATGAGCCTCCTATAAGCGCCGCCCACGCCTATGCAGCCTAGTACTATTAAGTCGCAGCCCTCGCTCTCAGCCACGGAGTTTATGACCTCCGCGGGCCTCCCCTTCAAGACCTTGGTCTCGAGCTTAATGTTCTTCGTGTACCCCATAACCCTAACCTCGTGAAGTATCTTCCTGTCAATCTCCTCAACGCTGACCTCCACCTTAGCCCCTAGAGATGCGTAGTCAGCTGGTAATGGAGGTATCACGTGTACCGCTAGAACGTCCGCCTTAAGCGAAGAGGCCAGTTCAAGGGCGAAGTCCGCTGCCCTATATGAGACAGCTGAGCCATCAACCCCGACGAGTATCTTCTTGACCTTCCCCAAGAGCTTCACCTAGAAGTCTTTTCGTGGAGAAGCTCTTTTAAGCTGTTCGAGCGCGTCTAGGGCTTAAACCAAGAGAATATGCAGTAGTCCACAGAGCCCGTCTTTGGGTTTACACTGGCTATTATGAAGCGCTTCTTCACGCTGTGAGAGAGCCTACCAGCTCTTATTATCTCGACAGGGTCCATGGATCTCTCCATGGGCATAACGTGCACGAGGAAGGGGGCGTGGTCTATGCCTGGACCGTACTTGTAAACCGCGTACATGGAGCCGAACTTCATGCCGGGCCTCACCACGTAGCCCCTCTCCCTCAAGTCCTTGTACACCTTGTACCTGTACTCAAAGTCCTCGTAGAACTTCTTGGCGTACTCGTAGAAGTCCTTGGGTGAGACCTCATTCCCCGCTTGGTCGACTATGGTGATCCTCCCCTTCTCAGCTAAGTAGTAGGCCTCGAGAAGGGATAGCTCTAGAGGCCTCTCAGGCATCTGGTCTTTGGGCTTAGAAACACCCACAAACTTCCCGTAGAAGCCCTCCTTGTAGAGCTTAGCTGCCTGCTTGACGTCCCACACAACTACCCTGCCGTCTACAAGCTGCGCCTTTACCCTGAGCTCCTCCAATAGCACCACCTTAACAGTTTATAAGCGTGTTACATTTGAACATGCTCTAGCGAGCATAAATCAGTAGCGGTGGCAGTGAGAGTGAAAGATTGAAGGGCGTAGCGAGGTTTGCACTGCTACTAGGAGTGGGGATATGCATATTCCTCGTCTACCTCTACTTCGTAAACCCTGAGGAGGTTTTTAGGGAGATAGCTAGGGCTGACGTAGTCCTCTTGACCATGGCCTTCCCCCTAGACGCAGCCTTCATGGTGCTCTTCGGAGTTGGCTGGTACGTCTTGATAAGGTCTGTGTGTAGAGGCGCTTCCCTCAAGGACTGCGTGTCGATATCCCTCGTAAGCCTATTCGGGGACGTCATGATACCAACAGGTACGGTCACTGGAGAGGCAATAAGGCTCTTGCTGGCTAAGAGGAAGCTTAAACTGGGGGTTAACAGCGCCCTCGCCACGATACTCGTGCACAGGATAGTGAACTTGATGGCCTTCATACTTTACTTCATGGTGGGCCTCGCCCTGTTCTGGTCTAATATGTCGAACAGCGTGGGCATGATAATTCTGCTCGTGCTAGCGCTCGTAGCTGCTGGCGGAGGTCTCTACGCAATAAGGAGCTTTGGAAGGTCTAAGAGGCTTCAGGGCTTCATAGCTAAGGCGTCTGAGAAGCTCTTGAAGACCTTTAGGAGGTGGAGCGAGGAGTCAGGAGATGTTATTGAGTACAGCATAAGCGAGTTTAGCGATGCAGTTAACAGCATGTTCTCGAGGCCATGGATCATAGCCCTGTCCTTCGTGATATTCGTAGCTCAATGGGCTGCAGCCATAACAGTACCCTACGTGGTGTTCGCCTCACTAGGACACCCAGTGCCCTACTCCCTAGTAGCTGCTGCATACCCCATATACAGCCTGTCCCTCATGATACCCATAGGCATACCAGCCATGCTGGGGGTTGTGGAGGCATCCATGACGGCCACCTTCATAGCCCTAGGGGTTTCAGCATCAATAGCCTCATCAGCCTCCATACTGACCAGGCTTATCGTAGTGTGGTTTGAAGTCGCAGTTACTGGTGCTGTTACAGCCATGTACTCCCTAAACGTGTTCTCAGACATATTTAGGAGAGGTAAGTTAAGGAGCCCTGTGCATGGCGAGGAGCCTAAGGCTATCACCAGTCCTCAAGGCAAGGTCTGAGAGAGTCTCAAGCCTCTCACAAACCTCGTGGAGGAGCATTAACGCTGACGTCGAGACGTTGGACTCTAAGAGCTTAAGACCGAGATCCCTGTGGAGCTCGTCGACAGCCCTCTCGATCTCCTCAAGCTGATTACAGGCCTCGAGAGTCTTGTGCACATTAGACATGAAGAGGGATAGAGCTGCTCTAAGCTTCTCAAGCATGGAGCTAACTGACGACAGGAGTTGCTTAAAGCCCTCAGCAACCTCAGGAGTCGGGTACCACCTCTTCGATGTGGCTATAGATATCCAAAACGATATGCTGTCAACATAGTCGAGTATAGAGTCCAAGTTGAGGATAAGCCTCATCCAGTCCTCCCTGTACATCAACGCCTCTCCTATCTTGGCCAAGTAGTCGTATATCTGAAGCTTAATCTCGTTACCCTTCTTCTCAATCTCCTTTATCGCTTCAGCGAGCTCCCTAATCCTCCTATTGGTCTTCCCGGACAAGTAGAGCTCCATCATCTCCTTCAGGTGGCTGAACGACTCCCAAAGCTGCTTACTGTGCTCCATTATCAAGTCCATGAGCTTGTAGGCAGCAGCCTCTTGTGAAGTCCTCTCAAATACCAAGAGTGCAACCCCGCGTAACGCTTATTTGACGATTTAGGTTTCAACGTATGAGCTTAAAAGCTTTCTTCCAGATGGTGTGCACTGTGCATGAGCTCTCAATAGCCACGAGTATATTCGAAGCAGTTCTAGAAGTAGCAGCTAAGCACTCAGCCAAGAGGGTTGTCGAGGTCAACTTGGAGATTGGAGAGCTAACCCTCTTAAACCCAGACCAGCTCTCCATGGCCTTCGACTTGCTCAGTAAAGGAACCGTGGCTGAGGGCTCTAAGCTGAACATAGAGGTCGTCAAGGCTAGGGCTAAGTGTACCAAGTGCGGCTTCGAGTGGGAGTTGAAGATTAGCTCCATGAGCCCCTCTATGAGCCACATGCTAGCCCTTACTTGTCCAGCCTGCGACTTCAAGGTCTACGCTAGGAGCACATGCCCCAACTGCGGCAGTGAGGACTACGACATCGTGAGGGGTAAGGAGCTGGTGATAAAGTCCATTAAAATCGAGAGTTGCAGCGGCTGAGAAGGCATGGGAAAATTTAAATTTTAAAAGTAGAGCAAGAGGGGTAACCTAAAAGTTCTCTAAAATCGCAGGAGAGGGCTTAAGTTGATCGAGATTAGGTGGCATGGTAGAGGCGGGCAAGGAGCAGTTACAGCTGCTGAGCTACTGGCCTCAGCCGCCATAATGGAGGGCAAGTGGGCTCAGGCATTCCCAAGCTTTGGAGCTGAGAGGAGAGGAGCTCCTGTACAGGCTTACACTAGGATAGACGACAAGCCCATATACAACAGGTCGTTCATCTACGAGCCAGATGTAGTAGTCGTCTTAGATCCAAGCCTACTTGAGGGAGCTGAGCTCAGAGACGTGTTATCTGGGCTTAAGGCAGGCAGCAAACTAATAGTTAACACCAAGCTCAGCCCCAAGAGCCTAGCTGAGAAGCTGCACTTTAAGGGTGAGGTGGCCACTATAGACGCCACGGCCATAGCCCTCGAGGTCATAGGTAGACCTATAGTCAACACCGCAATGCTCGGAGCCGTTGTCAAAACCGTAGGCGTTGTGGATCCAAGTAGCGTCTTGAAGGTCCTCGAGAAGAGGTTTAGCGGCGGGGTACTAAAGAGAAACATCGAGGCTATTAAGAGGGCTTATGAAAGCACTCTTCAGGAGGTTGCTTGAGTTGTCTGAGCTTAAGAAGTGGTTTGAGCTACCCATAGGATGCACTAATATAGAGCCGGGGTCAAGCCTCAACAACATAACTGCTGGGTGGAGGGTCTTCACCCCCGTCATAGACGAGAAGAAGTGCACTAAGTGCTACTTATGCTGGGCATTCTGCCCCGAGAACGCCATCAAGATAGCTGACGACGGGTTCCCAAAGACAGACTACAGGTACTGCAAGGGTTGTGGTATATGCTCCAACGAGTGTCCGGCTAAGGCCATAACCATGATAAGACAGGAGGTGTAAGCTTGGCTCAGAGAATGGCTCTATCCACTAACTACGCGATAGCCTATGCAGTCAAGAACTGCGACGTAGACGTGATAGCTGCATACCCCATAACCCCTCAGACCACGGTAGTCGAGAGGCTCTCGGAGTTCGTAGCCAATGGAGAGCTGGACGCTGAGTACATACCAGTTGAAAGCGAGCACTCAGCTCTAAGCGCAGTTATAGGTGCTTCAGCTGCTGGCGCAAGGGTCTTCACAGCGACGGCCTCTCAAGGCCTAGCGCTCATGCACGAAGTCCTCTTCATGGCGTCTGGCATGAGGCTCCCCATAGTCATGAGCATAGCCAATAGGACGCTCTCAATGCCCCTCAACATACACAACGACCATCAGGACATGATGTCCTCGCGGGACTGCGGCTGGATACAGATATACATAAGCTCAGCTCAGGAGGCTCACGACACGGTAATTCAGGCCTACAGGCTTGCTGAGAGGCTCGACATATTGCTGCCCGTATGCGTGTGCTACGACGGCTACGTCTTAAGCCACACATACGAGCCTGTTGAGGTCAGGGATAAGCAGAAGGTGTTGGAGTACACGCCTAGAGTTGAGAGGCCTCACGTCTTAGATCCCGACAAGCCGATAACCATGGGAGTCATGGCCCTCCCCAACTACACCTACGAGTTCAAGTACCAAGTCGTAGATGCCTTGAAGAGGGTTCCAAAGGCCCTAGAGGAAGTGGACGCAGAGTTTGCTGATAAGTTTGGGGTTAAGTACGGGCTCTACGAGGAGTACATGTGTAGCGACGCAGACGTTATAATGATAGCTCTAGGAGCAATAGCCAGCACGGCTAGGTTAGCGATAGACAACTTGAGGAGCAAGGGGTTCAGAATAGGTCTGTTTAGACCTAGGCTCTATAGGCCCATACCAGTTGAGCTTTGGAAGAGTGTGCTTAGGAAGGCTAAGATGCTCGCCATAGTAGATAGGGCCATAGCCTTCGGCGGCTGCGGTGGACCTCTATTCTCAGACGTCGCCACCATGTTCATAAACGACTCGGAGAGGCCGCTAATGATCAACTTCATAGCTGGCATAGGCGGTAGAGACGTGACTGTCAGGGATCTGGAGCAGATGGGCTTAATGGCCTTCAAGTCCCTGGAGGAGGGCTTGAAGGAGCAGTGCATATACTTCGGAGTTAGGGGTGTTGATTATGGACTATAGCATGAGCACGGTCAAGGATTTGCCTAGAGAGGAGTACTTCGCCTCAGGCCATAGGCTGTGTCAGGGCTGTCCAGAGGCCATAATAGCTAGGCTCGTGACGAAGGTTTTAGGGCCGAACCTCATAGTCGTAACCCCAACGGGCTGCCTCGAAGTCAGCACCTCAGTCTACCCGGAGACTGCTTGGAAGATACCTTGGATCCACGTGGCATTCGAAAACGCAGCTGCCGTAGCTAGTGGAGTTGAGGCAGCTATAAGGGCTCTTCAGAGGAAGGGCTTGAAGTACAAGGGAAGGAAGATACACGTGGTTGCAATAGCTGGTGATGGAGGGACTGCGGACATAGGGCTGCAGGCTCTCAGCGGAGCTCTTGAGAGAGGCCACGACTTCGTCTACATATGCATGGACAACGAGGCCTACATGAACACCGGGATTCAGAGAAGTGGAGCTACACCCCTCAAGGCCTGGACAACCACGACCCCCGTAGGGTCCAAGTGGAGGGGTAAACTTCAGCTGAAGAAGGACATTCCAGCCATAGCGGCTGCTCACGGCATACCCTACGTCGCCGTAGCCAGCATATCCCACCTGAAGGACTTCGCCTACAAGGTCAAGAAGGCAGCTGAGATCGACGGCCCAGCCTACATACACGTCCAAGCCCCATGCCCAACAGGCTGGAGGTTCGACTCAAGCAAGACTATTGAAGTAGCTAGGCTTGGAGTGCTGACTGGCATGTGGGTGCTGTACGAGATTGAGCGTGGAGTGTTCAAAGTCACAGTCCCAGTGCCTCAGAGGAGGCCTGTAGAGGATTACTTGATGCTGCAGGGAAGGTTCAGGCACTTAACTAAGGAGGAGATCGAGGAGGTTCAGAGGTACGTCGATGAACAGGTTGAGAAGGTGAATAAGAGAGCTGGCTACACAGCCATAGGCCCAGTAGTGAGACTCTAGACTCCCGCCTTTTGTTGTTCACTCCACCTTGAAGAACTGCGACAACCTCTTCTTGACCTGCTTTACCAGTTGCTCCACATCAGCCATCACAGACCTCCAAGTCCCCTCGCTTATGAAGGGCTTCGCCTCGTCATGGAGGGTCTTGGGGGGCTCGTAGCCCATGACTTGTTTGAACTCCTCAATCCAGCTGCTCGGCAGCTCATCTGGAAGCTCGACTCCGAGGAGCCTAGATAGCATTATGGTCCAACCCCTAGCAACAGTCTCGACGTTGTAGCCTCCTCCACCAACCATCACGTACTTGCCGCCAGCGTACTTGTGAGCCACTTCGTGCATGACGTCAGCTATCTCGGAGTAAGCTTGAGTTGTTAGAGCTAAGTGGGCTAGTGGATCCTCGAAGTGAGTGTCTACGCCGCTTTGCTGGACGATGACGTCGGGCTTAAAGGCCTCAGCTAGTGGAGGCACTATCTCCTTGAAGGCGTACAGGTAAGCCTCATTGTGAGTTCTAGGCGGGAGGGGTATGTTGACCATGAAGCCATAGCCCTCACCCTCACCCATCTCGTCCATGAAGCCAGTTCCCGGGTATAGGTACATGCCTGACTCGTGGAAGTCAACCTTCAAGGCTCTAGGCTCAGAGTAGAGGCTCCACTGAGTTCCATCTCCATGGTGGACGTCTATGTCAACGACCATAACCCTCTTGACGCCCCACTTCTCGAGGAGGTACTTAACAGCTATAGCCACGTCGTTGAAGACGCAGAATCCAGCACCTCTATCCCTAGCTGCGTGGTGGTGCCCACCTCCAGGGTTGAAGGCGTGAGTGCACTCACCCCTCATAACCATGTCAACTGCATTTAGAGTTCCTCCAACGATGAAGCATGAGGCCTCGTACATGCCCTTAAAGGCAGGGGTATCCCCAAAGTCGAGCATGCCATAGCCCCTCTCACTAAGCTTCTTAACCCTCTCTATGTAGCTGTCCTCGTGTATCAGCTTAAGCTCCTCCACACCAGCCATCCTAGGCTCTACGTGTCTCACCTTGTCTAAGAGGCCGTAGCTCTTGACCAGGTCGAAGAACAGCTTATACCTATAGGGGTTTAAGGGGTGCCCCCTACCGAAGTTGTAGTTTAAGTACACGTCTCCGTAGACTAGCCCCACATCAGCCAATGAGGTCACCGAAACCATATTGAAGGACAAGCCTTATAGGGTTTCCCGTGAGGACGAAAGTCAAACCTCTAGGGCTTCACCTCCTCAAGTAGCTTCTCAGAGGCCTCTATCAGCGGATCCCAAACAGGCATTAATAGCGGGTGGTAGCCGAGCTCGAGCTTAGCTAAGTCCTTAACGGTAAAGCCCTTAGCTATCGCCTGTGACACAAGGCTAGCTCTTAAGTGAGCACCTTCACCTAGACACTGAACACCTACAACTCTACCCGTGCCCCTATCAGCCAGTAGCTTGACAAGTGCCTTGCCGGGGTAGTAACCCCCCTTAACGGGCCCCTCAACAGTAACAGGTACAACGTCTAATCCAAGCTTAGAGGAGAGGCTTGAGTTTAAGCCTGCAATGCCGATCTCAACCCCAAATACCTTGCTTAGAGCTGTGAGAGTTGTGCCTGGATACGAGTCAACTTTACCAGCTATGTTTGAAGCCGCTACTCTAGCTTCGCGTATAGCTGCAGAGGCAATTTGAGCTAGCACGGGGCTTTCTGTGACAAGCTCCTTAACTTCAACGCAGTCGCCAGCTGCATAAACCCCTTCAACGCTAGTCTCCATGCGCTCGTCAACCACTATACCCCCAGTAACCCCAAGCTTAACACCCAATTTCTCGGCAAGCTCAACTCTGGGCTTAACCTTAGTCGCTAGGACAACCATGTCGCAGTCGACCTCAAAGCCGTCACCTACAAGCCTCTTAACTTGCTTGTCACCCTCAGCCTCTCTAACATGAGCGTCGGTGTAAACCTCAACGCCGAAGCCCTCAATAATACTCTTAATCCTAGAAGCCACGTCTTGATCCAGTATGGTCGGCATGACGCTACTCAAGGGCTCCACGAGCTTAACCTTTAACCCCAGCTTGTGCAGAGCATCAGCAACTTGCAAGCCTAGGAAGCCACTTCCATATATGGCAGCGCTCTTAGACCTCAAAGCCCACCTCCTAATAGCCTGAGCATCGCGCAGATCCCGAAGCTTGAAGACTCCCTCAATGCCTGAATACTCGAATGGAGGGTCAACAGGCTTAGCTCCAGTAGCTAGGACAAGCCTATCATATTGCATGGAGCTCTCACTGCCAACACTACTTGTAGGCCTAACTCTAGCGACACCGCTAGAAGCCTCAACAACTCTATAGCCCAACAAGACGTTGATGCCAGCAGACTTGTAGAAGTCTTGAGACCTCAAAAAGAGGTTATTGAACTCGACCTCGCCAGAGATAGCGTAAGTCAATCCGCATCTGCAATATGCTGGGCAAGGCTCCTCCGAAACCACTATAATCTCGAGGTCCCGGCTAAGAGATCTACAAGTCAAAGCGACTTCAAAACCAGCCCACCCAAAACCAACAACCAAAACTTTCACACAAACCACCAGAAAACAAACAGCACAAGCAGAGATAAAAACATAGACGCAAAGAGTCCCTCTAAAAGACAAGTCGAAGGAGCAATCATAAGTTTTTTCTAAGCCGTGCGAGCTAGCCGTGGGTGATGCTCAAAGAGGCTGATGGCGCTCATGAGCATCGAGCAATTGAGGCAGTAATCGCTTTATCTCTTCGAGGACTCTTGTCTCTCGGTGTCGAGCTTTGGCTGTTGTGCCTGGAGATTTAGCTGTCAAGCTGGGCTTAGTGTCCATTGGTGAAATCCAAGTCCAGCCTGCAGGAGTCGACTTGACTATTGCTGAGGTCTATAGGTTTAGGAGCTCAGGGCTCCTGGGCTTTACTAGCAGGTCCCTACCTGATGTTGAGAGGCTTGAGTTCACGAATGGTAAGCTCCACTTGGAGAGGGGTGCTTATAGAGTAAGGTATAACGAGGTCGTCAGGGTTCCTGAGGACTGCATAGCGATTGGGCTTCCGAGGTCCAGCTTGATGAGAATGGGTGCAACTATCATCAGCGCCGTGTGGGATCCAGGCTATGAGGGTAGGGGTGAAGGGCTGCTGATAGTTGAGAACCCGCATGGCATAACCCTAGAGTCTAACGCTAGAGTCATGCAGCTGGTCTTCATAAAGCTCTTGGAGAAGCCGGAGAAGACCTACGAGGGTGCCTACCAGAGAGAGGGTTTATGAAGCCACTCGCTTGAGATAGCGACTTGCTCAACGCCTACTCATAGCCCACCAGCCGTAAAACCTCCTCCAAGTTTCGATCACCTTGGGTATTATGGGCTCTATTGGAGGTCCCTTATAGGTTCCAGGGCAGTTCGTGTCTATGTAGACCCTGTACTTGAAGCCAGTCTCATCCACGTATAGGGCGTCCTCCTCACCTTCCTCAGCTCCAACCTTAATGTAGAATGGGTATAGCCTACACACACCGGGTCTCTCGAAGTATATAGTGCACTTGGCTATTCCCCCCTCATAGGTGAGGAACACGCATGAGCCATCGGGCTTCTTGGCTAGAGCTATCTTGCCGTTCACTTGAACTATGAGGGGGCCGAAGGTCTTATATATCTTGAGGGCCTCATGGGTCAAGAGGGGGACTAGGAAGTTACGGCAGCATAACCCACACCTTATGCAAGTCCACCTCTCAACTCTCCTCCATGGGACGTAGTTATGCCCCGACAACAGCGGGTCACCGCGAGCCATAGAGGTAGGCTAAGGCTTAATACTAAACTTTTTCTAGGCTATCTCCAAGATAACCTAGCTTATCGGTGGAGGGTGTGGGGTTGAGGGTTGAGAAGGAGACTCTCAAGGTGGGAGAGATATGCGATGGAGCTGAGCTCAAGCTTAAAGTGGTTAAAGTCTCAGGTGACGGCGGCCCCGTAGTCGCCTTTACCTCATCCATCCATGGAATCGAGGTTAATGGCTTTGAGGTTATGAGGAGGTTGTACCAAGCAGTCCTAGATGGAGGTTTAACTGGAACCCTCATATTCGCCCCCATGGTCAACCCCTTAGCCGTAGCCATGAGAAGTGTTGTCACTCCCCTAGACTCCATGAACCTAAACAGGGTCTTTCCTGGTAGGGCTGGAGGAACCTTAACTGAGAGAATAGCCCACGCTCTCTCCAAATACTTAGCTGACTCAGGTGTGGAGTACCTAGTGGACTTCCACGGTGGAGGTTATTGCTGTGAGAGTGCTCCTCACGCAGCTATAGTTGATGTGGGTGATGAAGAGCTCCTCGAGAAGGCCTACGGCATGGCTAAAGCTGCTGGCTTCAAGTACGCAGCTGTGCTCAGGAGAGCTGAGCTTGAAGAGGAGCTTAGGCTTAAAGCAACTCTAGACGCCTCCTTCATGAGGAGAGGAGTGCCGTCAATACTAGCTGACTTCGGCTCTTGGGGTTACCAAGAGCGCTACATAGAGGAGGTTGTGAGGGGGCTAATCAACATGCTTAAGAGTTTAGGGGCTCTAAAGGGAGATGTGGAGGAGAAACCCAACCCAATAGTCGTTGAGAGGCTTTGGATAAGGGCTAATAGAGGGGGTATGTTCTACCCTGAGGTCAAGCTCCTCGACGAGGTGCCTGAAGGAGGAGTTCTGGGGAGGGTTATTGACCCCCACTTCGAGGAGGTGGAGGTTGTGCACTCACTTATGAGAGGAGTAACACTATTAATACGCAATTACCCTCCAGTATTCACAGGAGAAGAAATAGCGATGCTGGGTGTGGCGAGAAGTGGGATTCATGAACAGGGCTTATAGGCTTCACGTGGACGCCTGCAATGAAGTCTTAAGCTTAATACTCTCAGGGTCCGTGAGCACGAGGACAGACGCTGTGAACAGCCTTTCTCAGGCTTATGCGAAGCGCGGTATAGGGCCCATAAGGGGATGGTCCTCCAAGAACCTCTACGACAAGGAGATGGCAATGGTCTACGTAGTCGGCAAGTATGGGCTAGGCCTAGAGCTAGCTGAGCACCCGCAGCTCGAGAAGATATTGTCCGCTGAGGTTAGCTACGAGGAGATATACCGTAGAGTCATGAGTGGAGTTAAGCCGTCAGAGGCAATTCAAGCCATTACTGGGAGCCTAGAGAAGAACACGATATTCAGGGTTTTGAGGCTTGTATTGACGGCTGTAGTCTTGGGGTTTGAGGAAGAGGAGAACCTAGTGAAGCTCTACTGGTCTCTAGCTGAGGAGTTTAAGCAGTATAAGAGGGGCTTCTTCACCTTCATGAGGTTCTACGTGGCCTTAAGGGTTGCTGAGAAGATAGCTTTGAGGGAAGTTAAGAATAGGAATGAGAAGGAGGCATTGAAGCTCGCCATATGCATGAAGGTTGGAGCTAAGAACATGGCTCCACCCGACGAGCTTATAGCCCTCATATCGAGAGAGGTCTTTGGTGCACCTAAGAAGTTAGTTCAGAGAGTAGTGGGTGAGGCTAAGTGAGAGTTCTAGCTAGAGCACCGGCGACATCAGCAAACCTGGGGCCTGGCTTCGACGTGATAGGTGTGGCCCTAGACTTAGCCTACGACGAGGTTGAAGTGGAGCTCTCGGGCGGCGAGGGGGTTGAGATAGCTGTTGAGGGGGTGGAGTCGGAGAGCATACCTACGGATCCAAGCCGCAACACCGCTGGCTTGGTCGCTACGTCGATCATGAGTAGGTTCAACGTCAAAGCTCGCGTGAAGATAAGGGTCAAGAAGGGGGTCCCTCAAGGAGTAGGGCTGGGCAGTAGCGCTGCTAGTGCTGCAGCTACAGCAGCGGCTTTGAGCAGGGCTCTCGGCTTGAAGCTGAGCAGCGTAGAGCTAATTGAGGAGGCGGCTAGAGGCGAAGTGGCTTCTTCAGGTGTAGCTCACGCAGACAACGTAGCTCCTTCAGTGCTAGGGGGCTTTGCCATCGTGTGCAGCTACAGCCCCCTACTAGTCGAGAAGCTCATGCCACCTCAAAACTTGGAGTTCGCGCTCGCCATACCCCTAACCGTGAAGAAGACCACTGAGAAAGCTAGATCCGTCCTGCCTAAGATGATAGGGCTTAGAGAGCACGTGGATGCTCTAGCTTCATTCTCCATGTTAATCATGGGGATAGTGAAGGGAGACGTGCAGCTCATAGGGAGGGCCATGAGCCTCGACAAGATAGTTGAGGCGGCTAGAGCTAAGAT